>Ga0364866_11050_pt1 | contig 11524 bp, 13 predicted proteins | sample ExccelAu500001D3_3_FD_206913 | JGI IMG/M metagenome (GOLD analysis project Ga0364866, IMG submission 206913) | Enriched cells from Trout Bog Lake Hypolimnion, Wisconsin, USA - BchlTB.Aug13.5000.01.D3 | ecosystem: Environmental > Aquatic > Freshwater > Lake > Hypolimnion/Profundal zone | place... | reverse complement strand
TGCTTAAAATTACTTTACCTTCCTAAATACCACTCTATCGTTTTAACAATCCCGGTCTCAAAATTTTCATCTGCCTGCCAACCTAGAGCAGTTTCAATCTTAGTAGCATCAATGGCGTAACGTTTGTCATGACCGGCTCTGTCTTCGACAAAATTTAATTGATCTTTATAACTGCCTTCCGCTTTAGGCCGTAAACCATCTAATATCTCACAGACCTTATCGGCAATGTAATTATTAGTGCGCTCATTACAACCGCCAATATTGTAAACCTCACCGACATTACCATTTTGATAGACCAAATCAATACCCTTACAATGATCCAACACATACAACCAATCACGGATATTTTTGCCATCGCCATAAATAGGAATCAACTCACCAGCTATGGCTTTGCGAATAATAGTGGGGATTAATTTCTCGTTATGCTGTTTAGGACCATAGTTATTTGAGCAATTAGTAATTACAGTATTCATACCGTAGGTGTGATAATAACTGCGCACGATCATATCGCTACCGGCTTTACTGGCCGAATAAGGTGAATTTGGGGCGTAAGGGGTTTCTTCAGTAAACAAACCTAACTCACCTAAGGTGCCATATACTTCATCGGTAGATATATGATGAAAGCGACATGATTCATAACCACTTTTGAAAGCAAATGGTTTATCCATCCAATACTTATAAGCCACATCAATCAAGGTAAATGTGCCGTTCACATTGGTCTGTACAAAGACACCGGGGTTTATAATCGAGTTATCGACATGACTTTCGGCGGCAAAATGTATCACACCACGAATATCATACTGAGCAAATAAACCCTCTAACAAAGCCCGATCACAAATATCACCTTGCACAAAGGCATAGCGTTCATGGCTGGCTATTTCTGATAAATTCTCTAAGTTGCCTGCATAGGTCAGTAAGTCCAGATTAATAATTTGATATTCTGGGTATTTCTCAAGAAAGTAGGGAACAAAGTTACTGCCAATAAAACCAGCACAACCGGTGACTAAAATAGAGCGCATGTTATTTATCGTTTAGGATGTTAAGACAAGCTTTTAAACTGTCTAGCCAATAAGGAAGAGTGATATCAAAATCGTGTTTAATTTTTGCTTTATTCAGCAAACTGTAATGCGGTCTCTTTGCTGGCGTTGGGTAGTCTTTGGTTTCCAATGGCTTAACGCGACATTTTAGCTCAGAATGATTAAAGATCGCTTTAGCAAAGTCATACCAACTACAGACGCCTTCATTACTGTAGTGATAGATTTCTGTGCCTGTTAGGCTAGCTAATTTAGGGTGTTGTATAATGCTTAAGATAGCACAAGCTAAATCTCGTGCCGAAGTGGGTGAACCGACTTGATCATAAATAACACCTAATTCTTCACGCTCTTTACCTAATCGCAACATAGTCTTAACAAAGTTATTGCCAAATTGCGAGTACACCCAAGCCGTACGAATAATAACTGATTTTGCGGGATTAATAGTTAACAGCGCTTGCTCACCCGCTAATTTACTTGCGCCATAAACACCTTGCGGATCCGTAGCATCGGTTTCCAGATAGGGGCGATAGTTTTGCCCAGCAAACACATAGTCGGTAGAGATATGAATTAAACTGCTGTGTTGGGCTTTTGCAATCGTGGCTAGGGTGGCTACAGCAGTGGAATTAATGGCATAGGCTAACTCCGATTCTGTTTCGGCTTTATCCACTGCGGTATAAGCGGCGCAATTAATAATCACATCAAAGTTTTTATCGACAAACCACGAAGTAATTGCGTTGCTATCACTTAAATCAAACTCAGTACGGGTAACAAAGGTAAAGTTAAGCTCAGTATGTAAAGATGCCAGTTGCTGTAGTTCAGAGCCCAGTTGGCCATTGGCTCCAGTGACTAAGATACTCTTAGGCATAGTAGTCCTGTTCAAAAGTAAACACATCTGCATTAGCGAGAGCTACTTGTTGTGTATCTTTAACGGATAGCTGTAAAGAATCTTTATCAACTATCCAGTTGATGCCTAAGGCAGGATCATCAAAAGCAATGCCACGATCATTTTCTGGCGAATAATAGTTATCCACTTTGTAAGCAAACACCGTGTCATCTTCTAACACGACAAAGGCATGAGCAAAGCCACGCGGCACTAATAATTGGCGCTTGTTTTGTTCTGACAACTCAACACTCACATGCTGACCAAAGGTTGGGCTACCGGCTCTTATGTCTACAGCCACATCTAAGACTTTACCTTTAATCACTCGCACTAATTTAGTTTGTGCAGCGGGAGCTAATTGATAATGCAAACCTCTTAATACGCCATAGCTGGATTTAGATTCATTATCTTGCACAAAATTAATGGTAAAGCCCAAAAACTCATTGAGCTTATCTTGACGAAACGTCTCCACAAAATAACCGCGTTCATCGCCCATTACAGCAGACTCTATAATCACAACATCAGGAATGGCTGTTCTTATAAATTTCATGCTCCTAGCACTGCTTCTTCAGCACGACGCAATAAATATTGGCCGTATTGGTTTTTTAATAACGGTTGTGCCAAGTTAATCAATTCAGCTTTAGAGATATAACCCATTTCATAAGCAATCTCTTCAATACACGCGACTTTTAAGCCCTGCCTAGTTTCAATGGTCTGAATAAAATTAGAGGCATCTAATAAAGATTCATGCGTACCGGTATCTAACCACGCAAAACCACGTCCCATCAGCTCAACTTTTAAGTCGCCTTGCTCAAGATAAGTTTGATTAACCGTGGTTATTTCTAACTCACCCCGCGCAGAAGGTTTGATGTTTTTAGCAATCTCAACCACACTATTCGGATAAAAATATAAGCCCACCACCGCATAGTTACTTTTAGGTTTAAGGGGTTTTTCTTCAAGACTTAAGGCATTGCCCTCAGCATCAAAATCAACCACACCGTATTGATCAGGATCTTTTACATGATAACCAAATACCGTGGCTTTGTTATGCTGAGTCACATTGGCAACGGCTTGATTGAGCATAGCTACTAAGCCATGACCATAAAAAATATTATCACCCAACACCATGCATACATCATCTTGACCAATAAATTCTTCACCCAAAATAAAAGCCTGTGCCAAACCGTCAGGGGACGGCTGCACTTTATAAAATACCGTTAAGCCAATATCTTTGCCATCACCTAATAACTCTTCAAATCGAGGTAGATCAGTAGGCGTAGATATAATTAAAATCTCGGTAATACCCGACAACATCAATACTGACAAAGGGTAATAAATCATCGGCTTGTCGTAAATTGGTGTCAGCTGTTTACTGACTCCTTTGGTAATCGGGTAAAGACGTGTGCCACTACCGCCGGCTAGGATGATGCCTTTCATGATTTCTCGCTTATAAAAAATTCAATTATACATAAAAAAACCATGCAAAACATGGCTATATAGATTCGCCTCAAAAGTGCAATCCAATTACTCATTCAAATTTTTAAATGCTACTTTGCCCTTTTCTTCAATAACCATCACTTAATCACCAATACTATCGAAGCTTGTTGCCTATTTATCACAATTATAAGCTAAACCCCGCAGCCCTGGCATCGCTATAAAACATTTTAACCGTATCCAGAGAAAACTCATCTAGGTCATAACCCACTTGAGATAATTTTTTCAAAATATCGTTGGTCACGGTAATAACATGACAACCAATTGAATCCGCTTGAAATATATTTAATAGTTCTCTTGGGCTGGCCCAAATAAGTTCAGCGGCAGGTGAAGCTTTTAATGATTCAACAGCAGCAGTCATCAAAGGTATTGGATCGCACCCAGTATCGGCGATACGACCTGCAAATACAGAAACATAACTAGGGACATTTGGATCTAAAGCCGCCACTACATCTTGCACTTGCGTTATTGTCATCAGCGCTGTTACATTCATTTTTACTTTTTGTGCAGCCAGTTTTTCAACTAACGCATAACAAGTTTCTCTTTTGGTATTGGTGATCGGCAGTTTTACATAAACATTATCAGCCCAACTGGCTATCTCATAAGCCTGACGTTCCATATCTACAAAGTCATCTGAGAAGACTTCAAAGGATATGGGTTTATCCTTAATCTCTGACAAAATATCCAATGCAAACGACTTATAATCTCTAATACCTGCCTTGTTCATTAAAGTAGGATTGGTCGTCAGTCCTTTGATAAAGGATTTAGCATACATATCCAGCATACCGACTTTATCAGCGCCATCGGCAAATATCTTTATATTCAGTTGTTCAACTGTCTTCACTACCTGACTCCAATGATAGAATTTTTTGAGCAGCCTTTAGTAAAGAGGCTACAACAAAATTGTACGACTCTGGCTGACGCTCGGCATAACCATAATCAATAAAAATAGTTTTACAACCCGCATTGTTGCCGGCTTCAACATCCCGCCAACGATCACCGACCATATAGCTTTTACTCAGGTCAATGTTAAACTCAAGCGCCCCAGCATTTAACATCCCCGGCTTGGGCTTGCGACAGACGCAATTATCAGCGCTATCGTGATAACACATAATAAAGCGATCGATGGGCAACTTTTCGCCAAGATAAGCATTAATCGCTTCAACGACATCACGTGTTAAAGTCCCACGAGCAACATCAGGTTGATTAGATACTGTTATCAAAATAAAGCCCGCATCTTTTAGCATCAACAATGCCTCTAAAACGCCTGGCAATATTTCTACCTCTGCCAACTCTGTTGGTGGATAAGGCAAGCCATCACGTACCAAGGCTCGATTTAATACCCCATCTCGATCAAGGAATATCGCTCGTGCTTTCGTGATTACATTCAGACTCACTTTACAGCCGATTCCCATTTAGTGGCATTCACTTTAAGCTTTGGATGCGATACCAATAAATGCCAAACCACAGCCTGAAAGGCTTCAGAGTGAGGGGTAATGGTCTCTGGATTTACCGTAGGGATAATGACACAAACATCTGCTACCTTAGCAGTGTAACCACCATCTCGCCCAACAATACCGGTTATCCTAGCGCCTACTGTTTTAGCAAGTTTTAGTGCTTCAACCAGATTTGGACTAATGTTTTTTTCTAAATCGCCACCACCGACAGACAAAATAAATAGCGCATCTTTTGGCCCCAAATGACTGATCTTTAACCATTCTACAAAAATGGTCGGCCAACCTTCATCATTGGTTCTAGCCGTTAATTCTGAAACGTTATCAGTGGGCGCATAAGATTCAATACCGACTATTTTACGAAAATCGTTCACCGCATGAGAACAGTTACCTGCACTGCCGCCAACACCCAGAAAAAAGAGTCGACCCTGATCGGCCTTAACTGTTGCCAAAAGTTCTGCCATCTTTTCGATAGCCTCTACATCCAAAGTATTTAAGATAGAGATAGCTTCTTTAACATGCTGCTGTGAATAATTCATTTATTAATGCCCTTAGTAAGAAATTCTGTTGTTTCTTTTAGCCCCTCAAAGGAGCCAATTTCATAAAATCGTTCAAATACTTCATAACCCGCCAGACGCCCATCCAAAGATAAACGATGATAAACTTCTGCGAGGTCAAAAGGTTGGTCCTCAGGATAATTCAGCAGCACCTCGGCTGACAGCACACCCAAACCATAATCGATATAAGCCATCTCTTCAGAGGGCGCATGCTTATTGTACTCAAGCAACTTACCTTCACTAAAAAGCACGTTACTCTTATCCCAGCGATTACCGTTTTTAAGCACCGTCATTAATGCAGGCAAACCTTGCGCCCGGAAACTAAGCGCCACATCAGCAAAACCTATAGGCAGATATGAATCACCATAAAATACAAAAAAATCGGCTTCCAACAAAGGCAACGCTTTTCTAAGCGCCCCCCCCGTCCCTAATAATCGATCCCCGTCATAAGAATAATCAACCCTAAGCTTAAAACGCTGACCATCCCCAATCACTTCTTCAATTTGTTCGCCAAGATAGCCGAGGCACAACACAACATGGCGCACACCTTGGCTGTATAAATAGTCCAATTGCCATTTGATAAAAGCACGTCCCGCCACATCAACCAAGGCTTTAGGGATGGTCTCAGTAACAGGTCGCAGTCGTGTCGCCAGCCCACCTGCTAAAATTGCAACCGGCAACATTAAGACGACAATACGATAGAGCTACCTTCAAAATCAAAGCGAAACCTGACTTCTTCTAAACCAGCTTTAGTCATCGCATGCCTTAACTTATTGCGATCTTTCGCCATAAACATCAGAAATCCACCACCACCGGCACCCACCAACTTGCCACCCACAGCACCGTTAGCCATGGCCAACTCATACCATTCATCAATCTGAGGATTACTCATGCCGCTGGAACGTCGCTTTTTATGCAGCCAATGCTCATGCATCAGCTCACCAAAAGCAACAGTATCACCTTTTTCAAGGGCTTCCATACTTTGATAGCCTAATGCCTTTACATAATGAAGATTTTTAAGCATTTCATCATCATTATCTAAAGAACGTACATTTTGATCCTTTAGAATGCTGCTTGCACTTCGAGAATAACCTGTAAAAAACAACAATAAATTATCTTCCAGATCAAAAAAGGTATCCATGCTTAGATTTAAAGGTCTTGCGGTTACTCTGTCATCCTTATGAAAAGTAAAACAAGTCACACCACCATAAGCCGCTGCATATTGATCCTGTTTGCCGATAGGCTCTCCTAAAAGATCAATCTCAATATGACAAGCCAGCTCTGCTAATTCTTCTTGATGCAGATGTCGTCTACGATGCGCATATAATGCCTTTATTAAAGCTGTTGTAAAACTACCGGAAGATCCAAGCCCAGTACCCGCAGGGATATCCGCTAGGGTCGTTATTTCCACCTGTGGCGTTTTAAAATCAAGCAAACGCAAGGTTTCACGGATTATCGGATGTTTAACATCAGCAATCCGTTCAACATGCTCCAATTCTGAATACTTAAGATAGATACCTGGGGTAAATGGACGCATCACATTTACATATACATATTTATCGATAGTAGCCGCCAACAAAAAGCCTTCGTACTCACGATAATAAGAAGGTAAGTCAGTACCACCTCCACCTAAAGTAATACGTAAAGGACTACGCGCAATGATCATAACCAGACTCCTTATAAATGTGTTCAATAATTTTTAATGCCGCATAAGCATCTGCTAAACCTGCTTCTGGAGCACGATTTAGGCGAATATCGTCATAAAATTCTGCCATCTCAACATCCCATGAATTATCACCCATAGGATATTCCCAAGAGCTTGTTTCGGGGGGTCCCATTTCCGGTAACATTTTATACCAAGTCAGTTTCTCAAGGCCGTAACTGCCGCCCAAACCTGACAAATCCAACTTACCATCCCGACCATAAATTTCCATCGAGAAAAGATTCTTCCATTCCGTACAAGAAGCATGTAAAAAAGCGGTCTGTTTTTTTTCAGTCTTCAGCAACAGAAAACCATTATCATCGACCGGCATATCCCAATAATAGGTATTAGCAAAGCCCTGAACCTCAGTAAATTCACCCATAAACCAACGTGACAAATCAATCAAATGTGGCCCTTGATCAATCAATTCCCCGCCTCCCGACAATTCCGGTTTAGCCCGCCATTCCTTATCATAACCCAGTCGCCCACCGTGCCCATAACGTGCACGAATAAACATCAATTCGCCCAACGCACCAGAATCAAAAATCTCCTTCGCCTTACGCAAAGAGCGGTGATAGCGATGATTAAAGCCAACATGTACTTTAACCCCCTGTTTTTTTGCAGCCGCCATAACGGACTCCAACTCAGACGCTGATCGAGCAGCCGGCTTTTCCACTAACACATGCTTACCAGCCTCAACAGCGGCAAGGGTAATGGCCGCTAATGAATCATGCAGCGTAGCAATGACTACAATATCGACTTCCGGTAATGCAATCAGTGCTTGCCAATCGTGAAACACTTTTGCATCAGAGCATTTTGCCAAATGCTCGGCACGACCGATAGTAATATCAGCACAAGCGACCAATTGTCCACCGCTGCCCAATGCTTTTGCCCGCTTTTGTCCGATTAAACCGCAACCAATAATTCCTATGCCAAATGGCTTGTCATCATTACTCATTTATCCCCCCATTCAAAACCACGATCCCGACCGGCAATACGGCGCAACGTATAAGCGTCACTTGAATTTAATTCTTTTAGATGTTCCGTCCACTGTTCCCAGTTATCCCAAACCGCGCTGATAAGCTTGGCTGTGATGCCATCACTTGCCGAAGACGCCAGAAATAAAGCCAAATCAGCACCTCGATCAAGCGGAGCTCCACCCGATTCCTTTTGCTTTAACGAACGCTCATAAAAAGCTTGGCCTACCTTATCCGGTCCAGCCCCCAAAACCTCATCAAGCATGCGGGTATTTAATGCGCCGGGTGCAATGGCATTAACATCAATGCCGGTGCCGCGCACTTCTTCGGCAAGCGTTTCGGAAAATCTGACAATGGCTGCTTTAGAAACCGCGTAGGCACTGATTCTCGGAATGGGGTTAGTTGCACCGCCACCAGAAAGCTGAATCACTTTACCGTAACCTTGCGCTTTAAAGTGCGGTATAATTTCCCGACACATCAAAACAGAACCATACACATTAATTTCTATTGCCTTAATCCATTCTGCCCAATCAACCGCTTCAATTTCACCCTTAGGTCCATAAATACCAGCGTTATTAACAAGTATGTGGCAACCACCCAGTTTTTCGAGTGTCTCGCTTACCAATGCCTTTACATCGGCTTCAACTGATACATCAGTGGCTTTGGCAAGAATACTTTGATCAGGCGTTGCCAACTTGATAAGATCAGCCTGCGCCTCTTGCAGTAAGTCTGGGTTTCGAGCGCATAACATCACATTAGCACCAGCCAATACATATTTCTTGGCGATTTCCAAACCTAGGCCTTGATTAGCGCCGGTAATGATCGCTACTTTACCAGATAAGATTTTTTCCATAATCAACTCTCGCTAAGCAAAGGCGTGCCCACGGCAACGTACTTTAACACAGCAGTTGACAGCGAAGATTGCAAATGTCTGTTGGCATCAATTACCATAAGACTAGGGCTTGCGACAGAGAGCAAGCTCTCTGCATCTTGACGAAATTCCGGCCACTCGGTACCCACTACCAATACATCCGCTCCAACTATAGCATCAAGTGCTTGGTCGAAGCTGACAATGCCGCCTGCCCAATGATCAGGTAATTGCCGAACGACCGGATCATGGACATGCACCGTAGCACCTTGCACAAGCAACCAGTCACAAAGTTCAACGGCAAGAGAACGACGCAAGGTATCGGTACCGGGTTTATAAGTAAGTCCCCATACTGCAACCGTTATGCCCTTCAAATTTCCAAACTGCTCAAGCAACTTCCGGCGCACCCAATTTTTATGTTCGTCATTACTCGGACGAACCGAAGAAAGTAGCGGCGTTATTAATTGTTTTGCCTGACTTGCAATACCCAAAAACTCGATGTCGCGAGCCAAAGTACCACCTGCAAAAGGACCACCTGGGGAAAGGTAAGCCTTTGGGCCAATACGCATTTCGGTTTTCAAACCGCGCTCAACTTCTTTAGCATCGGCTCCCACCAACTCACAAATAGCGGCAATTTCATTAGCGAAAGTTACTGAAGTTGCCAAAAAAGCATTGATTGCATGCTTGGTCATTTCCGCAGACTCCACTGACATCCATTCAATTCGGTCAGTAATCGGCAACACCAGTTGTTCCAACTTGCGTCGGGCGTCATTTGTGCGAACGCCGACCACAATTCGGTCAGGCTTTAAAAACACATCCAGTGCTTTGCCTAAACGCAAGTTTTCTGGCGAACAGGCAAAACTCAATTGCTTATTTACCAGTGTCTCGTTAACAAAAACTTCCAGTTGTTGAATTGATCCCACCGGCATCTGAGAGGAAACCAAAACCACTGCACCATCGGCTAAAGCCGGCAAGACGCGTTTGATCTGGTTAATAACGAATTCGACATCAGCTTGATCGTCGTCGTCCACTGGGGTATCAAACGTTACCCAAAGCACCTCGGCATCAGTCGCCGCATCAACTATATCGGCTGTAAAACGCAGCTTTCCCTTGGCAATCCCACCCTGTAAAAGCTCATTCAGACCCGGTTCAAATAACGGCGCCTTACCTTCACTTAACCCATTAATGGTTTTTTGATCGGCATCCAATCCCACAACCTCATGCCCCACTGATGCCAGGCAAGCGGCAGTGACCGAGCCTAAATGCCAGAGTCCTTGAACACAAACTTTCATAGTCAACTCCGTTCCTCAAACACCCATTCATTAGCTTGCAAAAACTCTACGGTCTTGATCACCCCTTCTTGGATACTAAATTTTGGTTTCCAGCCCAAGGACTGAATTTTTTTGGTTTCCAGAAAGATAAATGGATTATCGCCAATCCAACCTCGGTCACCACCGGTGTACTCCATTTGTGGTTTAAGCCCGAGCTCTCCACAAATCCAGCCAATGGAATCATTAAGTTCACAGTAGCCATCCACACCCAGATTAAAAATATTAACCTTATCGGTGGCTTTGTGCATGGCCAGCAGAATGGCGTCGATACAATCTTGTACATACAAATAAGATTTGCGCTGCTTGCCGTTACCCAGCACCGGCAAACGTGACGGATCGGCCTTTAATTTTTGGTAAAAATCGAAAACATGACCGTGGGTATAACGCTCGCCAAGGATGGACACAAAACGAAAAATACAGGACTGAAAACCAAAGCCTTCACAATAAGCAGCAATCAAGCCCTCGCAAGCGGCCTTGGAAGCCCCATAGAGTGAAGTCTGAATAGGAAAAGGCCCATCTTCCGGCGTCGGGACAACCGGCGACTCGCCATAAACCGATCCGGTCGATGAAAAAGCGATTTTCTTAATATCGTTAGCTCGCATGGCTTCCAGAACATTGTAAGTAGCAATGGTGTTCTGTTCTAAATCCTTACGCGGATGCTCTGTACCAAAACGCACATCGGCATTAGCTGAAAGATGAAAAACGGCCTCGCCATCGGCAAATGCCAGCTTTAAGGCATCAAGATCAAGTATATCCATTTCAACGAGAAGGAAATTTGGCTGAACCAATGCCCCCTCAAGAAACCGCCGCTGACCGGTGGAAAAATTATCAATCCCCGTGACTTGATGACCATCAGCCAACAAACGATCAACCAAGGTACTACCAATAAAACCGGCACAACCTGTAACAATATAATTCATTTAATAGTTTCCTTTTGGACAAAGACAAAGTGCTTCATTAATAAAAAACTGGATAGAGCTGTTCCAAAAGTTGAAAATACCACCCCGTGGTAAGGTGTGAGTTGCAAATATTCAACAGTTGCTGTCGAAATACTAAAAGTTAACCCATAATTAACAAAAAGCATAAGAAAGTATTTAGCTGTAGCATGAGCGACAGAACCTGCTTTATGACGATAGGTAAACGAGCGATTTAACAAAAAATGAGCAACAACCGTGATGAAATAGGCATAACTAACCGCCATTCGATAATCCAAGGCCACTTTTCCAT
>Ga0364866_10837_pt1 | contig 11524 bp, 14 predicted proteins | sample ExccelAu500001D3_3_FD_206913 | JGI IMG/M metagenome (GOLD analysis project Ga0364866, IMG submission 206913) | Enriched cells from Trout Bog Lake Hypolimnion, Wisconsin, USA - BchlTB.Aug13.5000.01.D3 | ecosystem: Environmental > Aquatic > Freshwater > Lake > Hypolimnion/Profundal zone | place... | reverse complement strand
CGGTGCAGCGGCTTTAACAGGCGCTTAAAGGAAATTTAACACTAAAAATAATTTAGGCTTCTCCGAAAAGGGAAGCCTTTTTCTTTTGTCTGAACCTTGATTCGTGGGATTAAAAGATTCTCTTGATTTTAGTTTAATGGTGATTATTTTTCTACTATTATTTTGATTCCCTTGATCCTTATATTCCTGATTTCTGCCTTACAGTTAATGATTTCTGTTTGGAGTTCTCTTTTCTCTTTATCGGTAATATTGGGATTAAGCAAGTCTTTTTCAAGATCAGCAATTATTTTTTCGTAAGTCCTTAACCCTCGTTTAGATTCGATGTATTTGTGAAGATTATGGAAAATAAATATGCCAATTAACGAAACCGCTGGCGAAATGATGAGGAATATTTTTTGAACCGTTTGGTTGGGAATAAGCAACGATAAGCTTTCAAGACCAGTTGTTATAGCAGCAACAGTGGCTTTAGGGTTGTTCGAAATTATATTATCGCTCATTAAAACCCAAGAAGCCTTTTTCTGTCTTTAGCACCTAATTTAGAGGATATGGTAATTCTCTTATCACCCTTAATAAAGGTGATTTTGTCTCCAGTTGCCGTTTTAATAAGTTCATAAATAGCAAATACAACAGGAATAACAAGGAACACGATAACTATTGATATTAATACCCAGGTTGCCATTTTTATTTTGCCTTAAAGTCTATAACAAAGATAATTAATAAATGGCGAAATGATCAGTGTTTGTTGGGAAAATATTGCATCGCACCCCAATCCCCAAACTAATATCATCGCTTACCTCGAAATGCCAGCCGAGTTAAACTGCAAATCATATAACTTACGGTAATACCCGTTCTCTATCCGTAAAAGCTCCTGATGCGTACCCGATTCTTTTATTTCGCCATGGTCGAGTACGATGATTTTATCTGCGTTTTGTATGGTGGATAGTCGGTGGGCAATTACTATGGCGGTACGGCCCTGCATCAGCTTGTTGATGGCGTTTTGTATCAGAATCTCTGTCTCCGTATCAACGGATGATGTTGCTTCGTCCAGCACAAGGATGGTGGGGTTGTAAACAAGGGCCCGGATAAACGAAATCAACTGCGCCTGTCCTGCCGATAAGGTAGAACCCCGCTCCATTACGTTATAATCGTAGCCGCCGGGTAAACGTTCGATAAACTCGTGTGCACCTACGTCTTTCGCGGCGGCAATTACCTGCTCCCTGGTTATTGCAGGATTGTTCAAGCTGATGTTATTCCCAATAGTATCTGTAAACAAAAATACATCCTGTATCACCGTGGCGATGCGGGAGCGAAGGTAGTTAACATCATAATCCCGTAAATCAATGCCATCGATTGTTACGGATCCGTTTCCGATTTCGTAAAACCGGTTTAATATATTAATGGTCGACGATTTGCCTGCGCCTGTAGCCCCGACCAATGCCAGTGTTTTGCCGGGTTCGAGATGGAAGTTAATATCTTTCAATACCCAGGTCTCATCGTTATAAGCAAACCAAACATGGTTAAACTTTATTTCGCCCAATAGGGTAGCAGGTTTTAAATGGCCAGTGTTTATGGCAACTTCGTTGGTATCCAATACCCTGAATATCCTGTCGGCACCTACCATGCCCATTTGCAGGGTGTTAAATTTATCCGCCAGTTGGCGTATCGGCCGGAAAAGTAAATTCAAACAAAGAATAAATTCTAAAATAACTCCCGGGGTTATCCCGTGCGGGGAAGTCGAAATACTATCTAATTGTCCGTCGGTTAAAATTCGTTTGCAGCCGTACCAAACCAGTAGGGCCATACAAATCGCAAACAAAATTTCGACCACTGGAAAGAAAATCGAATAATACCAGTTAGAGCGAATATTGGCATCCCGGTATTTTTTATTAACCACCTTAAATTTACGCATCTCCTGGTCTTCCCTCGAAAAAAATTGAATTATAGAAATCCCCGAAATATGCTCGGCCAAAAATGTATTGAGTTGGGCGACTTGTGTACGTACTTCCTGAAAAGAAGATTTTATGGCTTCCTTAAATACATAAGTCGACAGCAAAAGAAATGGCATAGGGGTAAGCGTTATCAGGGCCAGTTTCCAGTCCCTAAACAGCATATAGCCAATCACGGCCAGCAATAACAGCATGTCGCCCATGATAGATATTAAACCTTCCGAAAAAATATCAGCGATTGTTTCCAGATCAGATACCGTACGGGTAATTAGCATCCCGATAGGCGTGCGGTCGAAATACTTAAGGCGCAAATTGGTCATATGATTAAATATATCGATCCGCAGATCACGTATAACCGATTGCCCCAGAGAGTTGGTTAAATAGGTTTGAAAATATTGTGCAATGGTTTGAATGAAGATTTGGGCCGTCATTAATTCAACCATGAAAACCAGGCCAGGATAGTTATCTTTTAAAATATAATCATCCAGCGTTTTTTGCATCAGGATTGGTTGCACCAGCGCCGAGGCCGCCAAAAAAACAGTTAAAAATGCCGATATAACAAAAGTAGTATTATAAGGCTTAACGTAATGCATTATACGCGCAAGCAGTTTCCAATCAAGCGCTTTGCCTGTAACGCCCCCCCCGCCCCCCGAAGGGGGTGCTTTTGATGTGCTATTTTTGTCGTTACTCACTGATGATCCAAATGTATTGTATAATTCGCGAATTTAAATCCGATTTGATTTTTTATTCCCCCTTTAGGGGGTTAGGGGGTAAGGTGCCAGGGGGTATCTTACTTCTGTTAAATACAACCCACAAGCGGGTACCGATGTGCCCGCTTTGCTGCGATTTTTGCTTTCGATTATCCCCCTGACCATGTCGGGTCCGATTTCTTGTTTGCCGACCATCAGGAGAGTGCCCACTATAGCCCGGACCATATTACGTAAAAAACGGTCGGCAGATATTTCGAAAAATATCCCGGTTTCTGTTTCGACCCAGGTTGCTTTTATTATTTTACAAATATTGGTTTTAACCTGTGTGTTCGATTTACTGAAGCAGCTAAAATCAGTATATTCCATTATTATTTGAGCCGCCTTATTCATTAAACCAATATCTGGCTTGTCGCGAATTTCCCAGGAATACCCATTTTTAAAAGGATCTTTATTAAAGTGAATATGGTATTCGTAGGTACGTAAAGTGGCGTCAAAACGGGCATGAGCTTCCGCGGGTACTGGAAAAATGTTTTTTATGGCAATATCTTTTGGTAGGATAGCATTTATACTGCGGATGGTCGATGGACTATGGTCTATGGACTCCCCTCCCACGTCGAAATGCGCAAAAAACTGTCTTGCATGTACTCCTGTATCTGTTCGACCGCAGCCTGTGGTTTCAATCGGCTCACGTAAAATAACCGACAAACATTTATTTAAAACTTCCTGAACGGTTATGGCATTCGGCTGTATTTGCCAGCCATGGTAATTAGTGCCATCATAGGAAAGTGCAATAAAATAACGTTGTTTTGCAGCCACAGCGCAAAGGTATGCTTTGCTTAACGATTATAGAATTAGGATTTGCGATTTTAGGGGGCTGATTGGAATTGGTTTATTACGATTGTATGCCTTTTTTGAAGACTGCATTGTTTTTGTACGCTATAACACTTATAATAATTACGCTGGCTAAAGGTCCAATTATGGAAGCCAACGGCCAAACGCTTAATCCAAAACCAGGAATAGGGGAAAGTGCCAACATTAATCCAACTAAGAGCATTGGTCCAAGTAATATACCTAATCCCATCAAACCCCAAAGGATAACGTTTTTGTTTAGTTTATAGCCCATATAAGCGTAAGCTAAAATTATGACTAATGGTATTATTTCCATGTGATTAATTTAGAGCACTAATATATTCAATTTTTGGCAGTTGATTAAAGCAATATTTGATATTTAAATGGTCTCGACAATCATAGATTTATCATTTGAGTATAGTTTTTAAATTGCTCCCCCGATTTTGAGTGAAACAATTTTATCTTTGTGAAATGAATAGTTAGTAAATGCTTGAATAGCTTTTGCTCACTGTTAAAGATTACCTTTTATTACAAATAATTTTACAATAGAAAATCATGCTACAACGTATACAAACTATATACCTGTTACTTGCAGGCCTTACGCTTTATGCCCTTTTCCTGTTCCCGCTCGTACACGACGTTACAATTAATGATAAGCCGGTTACACTTATGGTTACTGGTATTTATGAGTATGTAAACGGCGTGCGCACCCATACCGAGTTTTTTGTGGGATTAACCGCCGCTACCGCGATTGTTGGCTTATTGCCGATGATCGTTATCTTTTTGTATAAGAACCGTAAACAACAAATAGCCTTATGTTATAGCGTCATTTTTGTGATCGTTGGTCATAGTTTTTGGATGTCGCAGGTGGCAAAAGGCGTAATGGGCAGCATTCAAATAGATACCCACAACTGGGGGATTGGGCTGTTTCTTTCAACCATAAGTTTGCTGCTTATGATTTTCGCTATAAAGGCCATACAACGGGACGAAAAACTCGTGAAGTCGGCTGATAGGTTGAGGTAAACTGTCTGAACCACGATTAGTCGGATTTTTTTAGATTTTCAGATGATTTCAATGGTGTCGCGGATTAACGTGGTGGGTATTGTTTTAGCGGCTTTTGCCTTGATCCTCTAATGTTTATTATTTCGATCTGTTTTTTAATCGGCTTCACCCTATAAGTTATCATTGTAAGTCTGTTAATAGGGCCTCGATAAACATTTTTATGCTTTAGGGTTCTTTGCAGAATTTCAGGATGAACTATAAGAGTTTCGAAAAATCTGTCACTTTCCTTGACAAAATTCGAAACTTCTTTTTCCGACCAGTTTTCTTTCAAATAGCTGATAATGTTGTCGTAGCCTTTAATGGCTTGTTTCGTCCAAATTATTTTGAACGCCATTGTTGATATTTTTGCATCACCTCCTCATGCGAAAAAACTTCGCCCCTGTCTGCTTGAGCTAACCCCTCTTCTATTTCAGCCTTCTCATCATTACTTATGTCGTCCCACCAGTCTACCGTTTGTTCCTTTTTTAGAGCGATAAAACGCTCAATTACAGATGGCTCGTTAACTTCTGTCAGCCACTTTATTAAATTCAATTTTTCAGCCTGAATATCCATAATGAAATCTCTTTTTAGGTTTGCCAGTAAATATCTTTTCTATGTTCCAATGTGATAATCTCAACAATAAGTTGGTTATCAAAAATGTTATAGATAATGCGATAATCCCCAACCCTAACTCTGTAACCAACTCTATCCTTTAATTTTTTGTAACCTTGCGGACGTGGATTTTTTTTCCAGAGCTGTAATTGCTTCAAATATAGGTTCAGCAATGTTGTCGGAAAGTTTATCTAATTGCTTTTGGGCTTTTTTAGATAAGACAGCGGTATAATTAGGCATTTTGGTTTTTTCTGATTTTTAAATAATCAGAAAACGACTTGCGTTCGCCAGTATCGTTCGCCATTGCTTCATCATAAAGCCTAACATCTTCCAGGTCCTCTAATCCTTCCATAATGGCGTCAAACTCCCTCACTGGAAGTATAACAAACGATTCGTTACTGTTGGTGTCTTTAATGTATTGCGGATGTACTGTAACCATAATAATTTTACCGTATTAATAATCGTATCAAATTTTTAAATAATAAAGCAGCTTTACAAAAACGTTTTCATTGTATGAGGAATCCAATTTTTTAGCCTGAATATCCACGATGAAATAAATATATTCAAATTTAACAAAAAAACAGATGCTTTCATATCTGTTATCGTCGAATTAAATCCAATAATTTTTAATATAAAGATGCAGGGAGGGCACAAAGTACGCCGGTAAATCATACTTATGTGATGAATATCACCGTTATTTAAACTAAAAAGGAGGGGTGATAATCGCGAATTAACCACACCCACTATCTTTCCAGTCGCAATGCGGCAGATACGTAAAGTGCTCATAATGTTATAAACAACCTAAAAACAAGAGGCTTTTTTATCTATATTACTTCCGATTTGACGCCAAAACAACCTTAATTATCCATTGTGGTTTTTATTTCCGTATCATTGTTGGAAATGTAAATTATAAACGCTATCTTTGCGCCCGATTTGGCGATGTTGCCAAATTCGTTATTTTAATTCATGAACCCATTTATTCAACTGGGAATCCGTCATGATATTGTTAATGCCATCTCTGAGTTAGGGTTCGAAAACCCTACGCCAATCCAGGAACAGTCAATTCCGGTTTTGTTAACAGGCAGCAACGATTTTGTCGGATTAGCCCAAACCGGGACCGGTAAAACTGCTGCCTTTGGCCTGCCATTATTAGAGCTACTGGATTTCGAAGAAAATTATCCGCAGGCACTTATACTGTGTCCAACACGCGAACTCTGTTTGCAAATTACGAACGACATTAAGAATTACGCCAAAAAAATGGGCAACGTACAAGTTGTGGCCGTTTATGGTGGTGCAAGCATCTCCGATCAGTTACGCCAAATAAAACGCGGCGTGCAGATTGTTGTTGCTACCCCAGGCCGTATGCTTGATATTATTAACCGTAAGGCGATAGATTTTTCGAAGGTTAAGTTTGTGGTATTGGATGAAGCCGATGAAATGCTCAATATGGGCTTTCAGGAAGACATTGACAGTATCTTATCAACAACACCCGAAGAGAAAAAAACCTGGCTATTCTCGGCCACTATGCCTACTGAGGTTCGCCGGATCGCGAAAAAATACATGAAAGATCCGTTTGAACTTACCATGGGCGAAAAAAACACCGGGAATGTTAACATTGAACACGAATATTATATCGTTCGTGCCCGTGACAAATACGCTGCTTTTAAACGTATCGTTGATTTTAACCCTGATATTTTCGGTATTGTATTTTGCCGTACTAAAATTGAGACCCAGGAAATTGCTGAATCTTTAATTAAAGATGGCTACAATGCCGATTCGCTGCACGGCGATTTATCGCAACAACAACGCGATAAGGTAATGAAACGTTACCGCGACCGTAACCTGCAATTATTAATTGCAACCGACGTAGCTGCTCGTGGTATCGACGTTAACGACGTAACACACGTTATTAATTATTCATTACCTGATGAGGTCGAAAATTACACCCACCGTAGCGGTCGTACAGCCCGTGCCGGTAAAACAGGTGTTTCTATTTCGATTATCAACGCTAAGGAATTAGGTAAAATTCGGCAGATAGAACGCGGCTTAGGCAAGCGTTTTGTTAAAGCTGAGATTCCTACAGGTTTCGATGTTTGCGAAAAACAATTATTCTCTATCGTGCATAAAGTGCATAATGTACAGGTTAACGAAACACAAATCGACCAGTACATTCCACGCATCATGGAAGAGTTTAAAGATATGAGCAAAGAAGAATTTATAAAACGCTTTGCATCTATCGAATTTAACCGCTTTTTAGATTATTACAAAAATGCACCTGATTTGAACGCGCAGTTAGAAGAAGGCCGTCGTTTTGAAAGAAATGATGATCGTTCTGCTGATCGTGGAGGAAATGGTGGAAAATCTGAATACACCCGTTTGTTTATCAATTTAGGTTCTGTAGACGAATTTAACCGTGGCGATTTGCTGGGCTATATTTGCAACCAAACCAAAATTAGCGGTCGTACCGTAGGAAAGATCGACGTAAAAGGTGTGTACTCGTTTTTTGAAGTACCAAACGCCGACGTAGAAAAAGTTACAGCAGGCTTTAAGGATGCTGATTTCAAAGGTCGTCCCGTAAGGATAGAATTATCTGGCGAAGGCACCAGCGATAGTCGCGGAAGCAGTTCTCCCCGCCGCGAAGGTGGCTATAACCGTGAAAGAAGCGGTGGTGGCGAAAGACGCGAAGGTGGATACAATCGTGAAAGAACCGGCGCAGCTGGTGGATTCCGCGATTTTTCAGGTAAACGTAAAGAAGACCGTGGCGAACGCCGTCGCAGGTTCTAAAAGATAGTTTATAGCACTTTTTATAGAGTGCGGTTTTTAGTTTAGTTGAGTTCAAAACCCTCATTCTTTTATAGAATTGAGGGTTTTTTTGCTTCATGGTTTCGGAAGCAAGATATTGATCCGGTAGTATAATGTTTGTTTTCCCGGCAAGTCTTTAAACCGTTTTCGAGGAAAAATAAAACCCGTTTGGGCTAGCTCACGTAACTATCTATCCGGGATAGAACTTCTAATAGCGACTCTATTTTTACTGGTTTGGATAAATAGTCGTCCATACCGGCAGCAAGGCAGTCATCTTTGTCTTCTTTCATGGCGTTGGCCGTCATGGCTATGATAACCGGTTGATCTGCATTGTTCTTGCGAATGGATCTTGTCGCTTCCAATCCATCCATTTCGGGCATTTGAACATCCATCAAAATTAAATCATAACGATTATTTTCGAGCATTGCCATTACTTCTAAACCGTTTTGCGCCAACTCAGGTTCGTAGCCAATTTTGTTCAGGATTCTAACAATAAGTTTTTGGTTGATAGGGTTATCCTCCGCGATAAGTATGCGTAATGGAAATTTTTCGGCGAAGCCGCTGTCCAGTAGTGTTGATAACGTTTTTGTAACAGGTTGGGTACTCGAGTCAGTTAGCACGGTTTCTAAAACTTTACAGAGCTGATGTTGCTTGGCGGGCTTTGTTAAAACAAAGCTGAATAAGTCGGGATATTTGTTCCTTGTTTCATCTCCTATTGAAGTAAGTAAGATAACGGGCAGCGTTTTCGACACGCTCTTTATATACTTAGTAACCTCTACGCCGTCCATTTCAGGCATTTGCATATCACATATTACAGCATCAAATTTGTGGTTACCAAATACTTCGATCGCTTCTTTTCCCGATGAAACCACAACAGGTACCAGTTTCCAGTTTTCAAGCTGTATTTTTAGAATTTTCCGGTTCGTCGCGTTGTCGTCTATTACTAAGATTTTCTTCTTTCCAAGCTCCGTGATGTTGTAGTTTACCGGTGAATTGAAAACCTCTTTGCTCACTTTTGTTTGAATAGTGAAATTAAAGGTTGTTCCCTCATTTAATTTGCTTTCGGCATATATTTTTCCGTGCATCAGGTGTACCAAACGCTGTGAAATGGCCAGACCTAAACCTGTGCCACCATATCTGCGTGTTGTTGATGAATCTACCTGGGTAAATGCTTTAAAGAGGCTTGATAATTTTTCTTTTGCAATTCCGATACCGGTATCCCTTATTTCAAAGGCAAGTTCGCAAGTGCCCAAAGAGTCAATATTTACGAGGCTCACACCTAAATAAACCTCCCCGAAGTGCGTGAATTTGGTTGCATTGCCTAACAAATTAATTAATATCTGTTTCAGTCTCATACTGTCGGCTACTATTTGATCGGGTATGTCCTGATCGATGTGATAGTTCAAGTCAATATTCAATTGAGCAATCTTTACAGCAAACAAATCCATCACTTCCTCTATACAATTGCGGAGGTTAAATGTATGATAGTCAAGCTCCAGTTTTCCTGATTCGATTTTTGAAAAATCGAGCACATCATTTATAACGGTGAGCAAGTTTTCGCCACTAGTTTTAATGGTTTCCACGTAATCGGCTTGTTCCTCATTTAACGGAGTTTCGGAGAGTAACGAAGTCATCCCCAAAACACCGTTCATCGGTGTGCGGATTTCATGGCTCATAGTAGCCAGAAATATACTTTTTGCCTGGTTTGCTTTTACTGCTTCTTCTTTTGCAATGCTTTCCTGTTCTCTTTGGTCGTGTAGTTCTTCATTTATACTATTTAGTTCTTCCGACTGGGCCTGTAGTTCTTCATTTAATGTTTGTAATTCAGTAGTTTGCTGATTTAGATTACTGATATAGTTATGCAGGGTGGTTTTTAACAGGTTGAAATCACTAAACAGTTTTTGAATTTCCAGGCTATGCGGCTTCGCGCCATTTTCGGGCTCTAGTGTTTGATCGTCCCGAAAATCAGAATTAATAAAAATTTCTAAGCGTCGGTTGAGCTCCTGTATATCGCTGGTAAAATACTTCGAGAGAAAGATGCTCATGATAATAACAATCGCGAGTATAATTATCGACAGTATAATGATTAACGCGTTGAACCCATTTTGTAAATTAATTACCTCCTGATTGGCAATCGCGTAGGTACCAACAAACAAATTATTAAATTTAGTAATTTCACTTTGCGTGCCAGTAACCACCCCTGTATCGTTATAGATACCAAGTGTTTCGGAGTAATATACAAAATCCGAAAAAGCATCTCTATACTTTGATAACTCTTGCCGGGAATGCGCGTCAATTACCTTTAACTTCAGCAAAGAATCTATTGTGCCATAATATTCTTTTGCATCTTTTTCTTTGCCACGCATAATGTAATCTTTCTCGTTCTTTCGTAGTTGCAAAAGTTTAATCCTGGCAACCTTTCCCGAATCTTCGAGCCAGTGAGCATGTGTGCGCATATTACCTTCGGCACCGTAATAATAATATCCTTTTTTGTAGTAAAGCTGCCTCAGTTTACGCCCCGATTTAATAGTTGATTTACTTATGCCGATCAGGCTGTTTAATTGGTTGTTGATAGAAATGTGATTATCTGTTACCACTTTCTTAAGTTCCACCAGTTTATCGGAAATATTTTGCTGAACGGAAAGAAAGTTGTCGATGTCCTTTTGATAACCTTTTTTATAGAATGAAGAATCGTGAAAGCCAGACAACATAAATTTATTCAGAGAGCTTACACTTTCGAGCGATTGTGTTTGAACGGCAGTAAGGTCTGTAGAAAAATTACGGAGTTCAGTTTTCTTGCTGTCGATTATTTCGTACGATGCCACCCATGTTACTATTATCAGTAAAAAAGACAAAAAACATAGAAGTAGTCTTGATTTAAACGAGGGTAAAGATTTAAACAGATTGATTTTCATTTTATTTTCACAAAAAACAACATTGCAATACTGTTAAGCGCTGGATTGTTTCTTTGCGAATTTATTAACATTAATATGTGTTTTATGTTAAGTTTAAAACAACATATTAATTATTAACTAAAAGGAAATATTTGAGGTGGGTGTTTTGTAACGATATGGAAAAAAACCGATATAAAGCCTTAAAAGGCTGTAATCTTGAAACGGAAAAAACTGAAGATCGTTTATATCGGGATTGAAAACAATGTTTTAACGGTTAAATTCAACAGCCACCGAATCGGGGCCCATTAACTTCATATAATGATCATCAAGTTTTTCAACAACAAAGCTTGTTAAGGGTTCGTTACCTTGAAATGAGGTAAATATGGTATCGTCTTTTACGAAATAATCTTCTGGAATAGCGTCACCATCTTCAAGAGAAAATTCCTTTTCAGTAATTTTAAGCTGGGTAACTCCATCTTTTGAATGCCAGTCGCCTTTTATTTTGTTTTTAACCGGATTGGAACATGCCATTGTTAATAACATACTTGCACCTGCAAAATGCATACATACTATTGGGAATTTTTTAATGGTAACCATGATAAATTCGTTTTAAATTATGTCATATTTATAAATACTGATAGTTTTTTTACTGAATGTTGTCTATTGATGT
>Ga0364866_11045_pt1 | contig 11563 bp, 11 predicted proteins | sample ExccelAu500001D3_3_FD_206913 | JGI IMG/M metagenome (GOLD analysis project Ga0364866, IMG submission 206913) | Enriched cells from Trout Bog Lake Hypolimnion, Wisconsin, USA - BchlTB.Aug13.5000.01.D3 | ecosystem: Environmental > Aquatic > Freshwater > Lake > Hypolimnion/Profundal zone | place... | reverse complement strand
TTCATTCTTCGTTCAACCCCTTCTTGTTCCTTCGTAACCCAGCCCCGGAACTCGAAGGCGATGCGCGCTGCATCGCACGAACACTGGCACGGTCACTTCCATCATTGTAACCGCAGCCCGCATCTCGCGGGTGTCGTGCTACGCAGAAAGGCCGGTAAGTTGAACTCACTCCCCGGCCTTTCTGTCAAACCCATGTTCGTAATTATTGAGGGGGACGAGGTGCGCCGCCACCAGCTCCAGCTGCGCCACCTCCACCGCCGCCACGACCGAACTGCGGCTGTGCGGCAAGGTACGCGTCGAACTTCGGCTTCTGCGCATCCGTCAGCAACGCCTTGATCGCCGTGTTCTCATCCGTGCGCATCGCAGTCATCTTGGTCATCATGTCCGGATCCTGCGCTGTCATCAGAGCCTGCATCTTTGCCTGATCTGCGGTATAGATCGCCGTGATCTTGGTCTTCTGGTCAGCGGTCAGAGTCACGGCTGTGTCGATCGCGGCCACGCGAGCTTCCGGCGTCCTCATACCACGGCCGCCGCCGGCTCCCGGTGCTGCGGCAGGTGCGCCCTGCGCCATCATCGGTACAGCGCATAACGCGGCGCTACACATTGCCACTGCGCCAGCGCGCATGGCATATCTACGTAACATCATCATTTTCATTGGCAGTTCTCCCGTGTCGTTCCTGCATACTTTCCCCGTTTTTGGGGGACACCCAACAATACTACTTGTGGGGCTGCTAAGACAAAAAGAAAGGCCGGAGAGTCAAATGCGCTCCCCGGCCTCTATGCCAAATTCGTGACTGTAATTATTGTGGGGGTGCAGCAGGAGGTGCTCCGCCGCCGCCGCGCCGGCCAGGTGCGGGCATCGCGTCAAACTTCGTCTGCTGGGCAGGCGTAAGCAGTGCGCGGATCGCTGTTTGCTGGTCCGTGCGGATCGCAGTCATCTTCGTGCGCATGTCTGGATCAGCAGGTGTAGCACCCCTCAATGCTGTCATCTTCGCAGCGCTATCGGTATAGATCTTCAACACTGCGGTCTTCTGATCGGCAGTCAGCGTCACAGCTGTATCCAGTGCGGCTACCTGCGCATCGGGTGCCATTCCCATTCCACGACCACCACCGCCGCCGCCTGGTGCGCCCTGCGCCATCATCGGCACCGCGCATAGCACGGCGCTACACATTGCCACAGCGCCAGCGCGCATGGCATACCTACGTAACATCTTCATATTCATTGGCTGCTCTCCCATGTCGATTCCGGCATAGTTTCACCGGCGAACAAGTCTAACCCTACAGACGGACAATCCGCCATAATAGTTTGATTCCGCTGGGAAATTTATTTTCCTGGGCCAGTTGGGAGTGTCTTCGCCTTGTCCGCAGGCCGCCACACCGCCCCTCAACCCGCCCGCTCCGGTTGAAAGCAATAGGGATCGCCCTGCGTCGCGGCGTATCCCTCCACCACCTTCAGGAACGCCACCGCCGCATGAGACAGGCTCGCCTGTCGCCGGTACACCAGACGCAGCTTGCGTTCCAACTGCAACTCCTTCACCAGCACCCGCACCAGAACGCCGCTGGCTAGCTCCGTCCGCACCGTCAACCCCGGCACCAGGGCGACCCCGTTGCCCATCTCCACAAACCGCTTGATCGCCTCCAGCGACGGCAGCTCAACCCCCATCCGCAGGGGCGTCTTGTGACGGCGAAACGTCTCGATCACCTTTTGTCGCTGCGGAGACGAAATATTGTGCGCAATAAAATTCTGCGCCCCAAGCTGCCGGATGGACACCTCACCCGCCCTGGCCAGCGGATGCTGCGGGTTCACCACCAGGTTCAGTTCATCGCGGTACACCACTACCGACCGGATCGCCAGGTCGTCCGGCCGGAAGCTCAGTACGCCGATCTCCACCGAGTGCACCAGTACATCATCCGCAATGCGGCTTGCCAGCGCCCGCTGCACCGTCACCTTGATCCGCGGATTCCGCCGTCGGAACTCATCCAGCAGCGGCAGCAGCACCAGGCAGGTGTACTCGTTCGCAGCCAGGTTCAGCCGTCCGCGATGCAGCTCGCGCAACTCCGCTAGTGCACCCATGGATTCAGTCCGCAGATTCAGTAGCTTCTGAGCGTACTCGCGAAGCACCTCACCGGCATCGGTCAGAGTGCCATCGCGAGACGACCGCTCCAGCAACACCTCGCCCAGTTCGGCCTCCAGCTTGGCAATCGCCTGGCTCACCGCCGGCTGGGTGCGATGCAGCCGTGCCGCCGCCCGCGAGAAGCTGCGTTCCTCACTCACCGCAAGAAACGTCTCCAGTTGAAACAGGTCCATTGGTTCGCCGCCTTTCCGGTGAGAACCCCTCTCGATCTGAATAATTCAATTAGAAATAATAATACCTGCGCAAAATACTATAAGCATGGGTTATTCTAATACACAAGGAGCCGAGGTCGAACCTATGTCCGTGAAAGTCCCGACAATCCCCCAGCAATCTCCTTCGATCCCCAGCGCTGTCTCCCCCCAATCAGAGCGCATTATCTTCTTCGATACCACCTTGCGCGACGGCGAACAGTCCCCCGGATGCGTCATGTACGGCCCGGAAAAGCTGCGCATGGCCCACCAGATCGCTGCCCTCGGCGTCGACGTTCTCGAAGCCGGTTTCGCCATTGCCTCCGAGGGCGACTCCGAATCCATCCGCACCATCGCGCGCGAAGTCGGTACCTCCGCCTGCTCGCCCATCATCGCCTCGCTCGCCCGTTGCAAGCGCGGGGACGTCGAAGCCGCCGCCCGCTCCGTCGAGCCCGCCATTCGCCCGCGCATCCATACCTTCCTCTCCACCTCCGACCTGCACCTCGCCGCCAAACTCAACATCACCCGCGAGCAAGCCATCGGCCAGATCTCCGAGTCCGTTGCCCTCGCCCGCACCTACACCGACGATGTCGAGTTCTCACCCGAGGACGCCACCCGCACCGACCCCGACTTCCTCGTCAAGGTCTGTGAGGCCGCCATCCAGGCTGGCGCTACCACCCTAAACCTTCCAGACACAGTCGGCTACTGCCTTCCGCAGGACTACGCTGGCATGTTCCGCATGGTGCGCGAGCGCGTCCCGGGAATAGAGAACATCGTTCTCTCCGCCCACTGCCACGACGACCTGGGTCTGGCCGTCGCCAACACCATCGCCGCGCTCGATGCGGGCGTCCGTCAGGTCGAGTGCGCCATCAACGGCATCGGCGAGCGGGCGGGCAATGCCGCGCTCGAAGAGATCGCAGCCATCCTCATCACCCGCCGCGACCAGTTGCCCTACGAGCATCGCATCAACATGAAGCAGCTCTACCCCACTAGCCAGATGCTATCGACCTGCATCAGCTTCGGTCCCGCGCCCAACAAGGCCATCGTCGGAGCCAACGCCTTCGCCCACGCCGCCGGAATCCATCAGCACGGAGTCATCGCCAACCCACTCACCTACGAGATCATGACCCCAGAATCCGTCGGTGTGCCCTCCAACTCGCTCGTCCTCGGCAAGCACAGCGGCCGCCGCGCGCTGGAACATCGCCTCATTGAGCTAGGCCACAATCTCTCCCACGCTGAACTCGACGCCGTCTACGCACGCTTCACGGAACTCGCCGACCGTAAGAAAACCATCTACGACCAGGACCTCATCCGCCTGCTCAAACCCGAAATGGCGACAGCACAACCGCTGACTCGCTGACTTGCTAACTCGCTAAGGAGAATAATGCGTCTCAAGATAGCCATCCTCGCCGGCGACGGCATCGGCCCCGAAGTCACCAACGAAGCCGTCAACATCCTCAAGGCTGTCGCCGAGTTCGGCGGCCACGACTTCTCCTTTCAGTCCCTGCTGCTCGGCGGAGTCGCCATCACGGCCACTGGCTCGCCACTGCCCACCGCCACGCTCGACGCCTGCCTCGACTCCGACGCCGTCCTGCTCGGCGCGGTCGGCGACAAGAAATTCGACGCTCTCTCTCCGGACAAGCGTCCCGAGGCCGGCCTCCTCCAGATTCGCCACGCCCTCGGCGGCTACGCCAATCTCCGCCCCTCCATCGCCTACCCCGCACTCGCGGCCAACTCGCCGCTGCGTCTCGAAGTCACAGAAGGCGCAGACATCCTCTTCGTCCGTGAGTTGCTTGGCGGCCTCTACTTCGGCTCGCCGCGCGAGTGGAACAAGTCTACCGGCGAGGCGTGGAACACCATGCGCTACACCAAGGCCGAGGTCACGCGCGTCGCCCGTGTCGCTTTTGAACTGGCCAGCAAACGCCGCAAGAAGGTCACCTCCGTCGACAAGGCCAATGTCCTCGAAGTCTCGCAGCTCTGGCGCGCCACCGTCACCGAAGTCGCTAAGGATTACCCCTCAGTCACTCTCGAACACCAGCTCGTCGACTCCATGGCCATGCACCTCATGAACATCCCACGCAACTTCGATGTCGTGCTCACCGAAAACCTCTTCGGCGACATCCTCTCCGACGAGGCCTCCATCATCACCGGCTCGCTCGGCATGTTGCCCTCGGCCACTATCGGCGGCACGGTCAATCTCTACGAGCCCGTCCATGGATCGGCGCCCGACATCGCAGGCACCGGCAAGGCCAATCCGCTCGGCGCAATCCTCACCGCCGCCATGGTCCTGCGGCACTCGGCCAACCTCGAACAGGATGCAGCCGCCATCGAAGCCGCCGTCCGCAGTGTCCTCGCCGCCGGACATCGCACCGCCGATATTGCCCGTGGCGGCGATGCGGGCCAACACCTCGTCTCCACCACCGAGATGGGCAAACTCGTTCACCAGGCGCTCGCTCAGTCCATCGACCAGCGCCAGTCCATGCACGCCGTCTAATTCAAAAACCTAACACCGATGGACACCGATGAAACCGATTGACAACAAGCTCGGACAGAACAAGAAATCGATCTTTGATCGGTGCTTGTCGGTGCAATCGGTGTTAAGCCTTTTTTCTATGCGTCGCCTACTCCAATTCGCCATCGCTCTGCTGCTTGTGCCCGCGCAAGTCCACGGCTTCGCAGCTCCCAAGAAGGAGACGTCGCCTCGCGTGGATGTCGAATGGATCTGGCAGTACACCCCCGACGATAACAATAAGGATGGCCGCGAAAACGATCTAGTCACCGACCCGCGCTTCCAGCCATTCTTGGAGCAATTCCTCACCGCCCCACAGAGCTTCTGGGGTCAGCCCGTCAACGGTAAGTACCGCTCGCTTGCCAACACCGCGCTCGACCACCTCACCGTTCCCGACAAGGTCCTCGCCGACGACAACCGTTACATCTCCATCTCCGGTTGCGTCGTTCACTTCTGTCCCTCTCGCGGTCTGCTATGGGTTGATCTCAACGGCGCGCATCACCTCGTCGTCTTCGCCGCTATTGATTGGACCAAGCAGGGCGCACCCACCAGCGATCCCGCAGCCGAGTATACCCTCTGGCTCTTCCCCGGCGAGCCACTGAGCATCGCAGGCAACGGGGAGCACCCGCCGTCTGCGTTGATTAAAGACATCTCCCGCTGGACGGCCCAGCCGCTTGCCGGCTCCGGCATCGTGCAGAACATCACCCATGCCATCCTGGTCGATCCTGACGGCACGCCCCACGAGGTCGCGCCCTCTGCCCTCGGTGTCGCCCCACCACCCGCGAAATCCGACACCGACACGACGTCCCCGGCACTCAAGCCCCGTAACTGAATGCAGATAAGTAGAACTTACAACGTAGAACGTAGAACGCCACACCGGAAAATCCTATGACGACACCAAACTCGACACCCCGCACCCTCTTCGAAAAAGTCTGGCAGCAACATCTTGTCGCCGAGCCCGCAGGCGAACCCGCGATCCTCTACATCGATCTTCAGCTCGTCCACGAGGTCACTTCGCCCCAGGCATTCGACGGCCTGCGTCTCGCCGGTCGCAAGGTCCGTCGTCCCGACCGCACCGTCGCCACAGTAGACCACAACGTCCCCACCACCTCCATCGCCGACCGCCTCAACATCGTCGATCAGACCTCATCGCGCCAGGTCGAAGCTCTACGCAAGAACTGTGCCGAATTCGGCATCGAGCTCTTCGACGTACAGTCTCCATCGCAGGGCATCGTCCACATCATCGGCCCTGAGCTGGGCCTCACCAAGCCCGGCATGACCATCGTCTGCGGCGACTCGCACACCAGCACCCACGGAGCCTTCGGCGCGCTTGCCTTCGGCATCGGCACCTCCGAGGTCGAGCACGTCCTCGCCACGCAGACCCTGCCGCAATCCAAGCCGCAGACCTTCCGCATCAACATCGAAGGCGCGCTCCCCACCGGCGTCACTGCCAAAGACATTGTCCTCCACATCATCGGCCACATCGGCACCGCCGGCGCCACCGGCTACGTCGTCGAGTACGCCGGCTCCGCCATCCGCGCCCTCTCCATGGAAGGCCGCATGACCATCTGCAACATGAGCATCGAGGCCGGTGCCCGCGCCGGTATGATCGCCCCCGACGACACCACCTTCGCCTATCTCAAGGGTCGCCGCTTCTCACCCGCCGCAGCAGCATGGAACGAGGCCGTCTCCCACTGGAAATCCCTCGCCACCGACCCCGGCGCAACCTTCGACCGCGAACTCACCCTCAACGCCGCAGACATCACGCCCACCGTCTCCTGGGGAACATCGCCCGGCATGGTCACCGGCATCGACTCCACCGTACCGCTCGCCGATCCCAACGCATCCGAGGCCGACCGCAAGGCCTTCGACCGCGCGCTCGAGTACATGGCTCTCGCTCCCGGCCAGCCCATCCAGCAGATCCCCATCGACTGCGTCTTCATCGGCTCCTGCACCAATGGCCGCATCGAAGACCTGCGCGCCGCCTCCGCCGTCGTTCGCGGCCATCAGGTCGCCACCACCGTCCGTGCCATGGTCGTCCCCGGCTCACAGGCCGTCAAGGCGCAGGCAGAATCGGAAGGCCTCGACCGCATCTTCCGCGAAGCCGGATTTGAATGGCGCGAGCCCGGCTGCTCCATGTGCCTGGCCATGAACCCCGACATTCTTCAGCCCGGCGAGCGTTGTGCCTCCACCAGCAACCGTAACTTCGAGGGCCGCCAGGGCCGCGCCGGTCGCACCCATCTCGTCAGTCCGCAGATGGCCGCCGCCGCCGCCATCGCCGGCCACTTCACCGACATCCGCACTTGGAAATTCATGGAGAAAGCGTAGTGAACCGGCAGATAGTCACAGCACTGCTTTCGCTGCCGCTCGCCGCCATCATGGCTGGCGGCCAATCGATAGCGAGCAAAGCGCCATCGCCGGTGCCGCCGGTGCATGACTATTGGTTGGACCCAGCCACTAACCTCATGTGGGCCGCGAAGGATAACGGCAAAGACGTGAGTTGGAAGGGAGCCATCAAATATTGCCGCACGCTAAATCTAGCCGGGCATACAGGCTGGAGAATGCCGAACATGGATGAGTTGCAAGGCCTATACGACAAAGACGTTGAATCACCTGGGCTGATGGGTGCTAAGCAATATCACAATGTGCATCCTTCCACTTGGCATGTCAAAGGCAACATTTTCCTAACAGGTGACCAATGGACTACGCTTCGTCGATTCGATGATCGAGGTAAACCTTCAGGGTACGTATATTATTTCGACTTCAACGAAGGAAAATCCAACGACGATCCTACCGGCTGGCCTTACCCCTTCATGGGTAGGCGCGTGTTGTGTGTGCGCGGCCCCCAAGCATTCCCGGTTCAACCGCCAATCAAGAATTTGACAACAAAGAACGGAGAACAACCATGATCGCCATCAACACACTCACCTCCGCCGCCGTCCCGTTACCCCGTCCCAACGTGGACACCGACCAGATCATCCCCAAGCAGTTCCTCAAGCGCATCGAGCGCACCGGCTACGGCGACTTCCTCTTCTACGACTGGCGACGCATCCAGGATGGCGCGCAGGCCGGCCAGCCCGACCCCGCCTTCATCCTCAACGACGCGCGCTACTCCGGCGCGCAGATTCTCATCGCCAGCAAGAACTTCGGCTGCGGCAGCTCGCGCGAGCACGCGGCGTGGGCCTTGACGGATTACGGCTTCCTGGTTGTCATCGCCCCCAGCTTCGCCGACATCTTCTTCTCCAACGCCGGCAAGAACGGCATGGTCCTCGTCCGCCTGCCCGAAGCCGACGTCGAACTGCTCACCGCGCGCAGCACGCAGAACACCGCGCACCAGATCACCATCAACCTCGAAGCCCAGACCGTTACCGACGATCAAGGCTTCAGCGCAACCTTCGATATCGACCCCTTCCGCAAGTATTGCCTGCTCAACGGCCTCGACGACATCGGCCTCACCCTCCGCCACGCCGCCGCCCTCGACGCCTTCGAGTCCACCCACAACGCCGCCTTCTGGCTCACCCCGAGGCCCGCAAATGCCTAACACCGATCCACACCGACGAGCACCGATCAAAGACAGAATCAATTTAAAGATTGCTCTGTCATATCCGTGTTACTCCGTATGAATCCGTGGTCAGCTTTTATTAGTTCTAGCAACGCAAGATCGGTTTCATCGGTGGTAATCGGTGTTAAGCCTTTCGATCAATTCAGCACAGCAGCATAAGGAGTTCACGATGGCAAACAAATCGCAGAGCAAAAACATCCCCACCCTCACCGGAGCCGAGATCGTCTGGGCAACCCTCGCCGGCGAGGGCGTATCCACCGTCTTCGGCTATCCCGGCGGAGCCATCCTGCCCGTCTACGACGCGCTGCGCAAGTTCCCCATCCACCACGTCCTCGTCCGCCACGAGCAGGGCGCGGCCCACATGGCCGATGGATACGCGCGTGCATCCGGCCGCGTCGGCGTTGCCGTCGCCACCAGCGGCCCCGGCGCCACCAATCTCGTCACCGGCATCGCCACGGCCATGCTCGATTCCATCCCCATCGTCTGCATCACCGGCCAGGTCTCCTCCAAGCTGCTCGGCTCCGACGCCTTCCAGGAGATCGACATCACCGGCATCACCCTGCCCATCACCAAGCACAACTTCCTCGTCAGCCGCGTGGAAGACATCGCGCCCACCATCCGCAAGGCCTTCCAGATCGCCATCACTGGCCGCCCCGGCCCGGTGCTGGTCGACATCACCAAGGATGCGCAGCAGGCCTCCGCTCCCTTCGACTTCGCCGCCGCCGCGCCCGCGCCGCATCGCCCGCATCCCATGCTCCGCGCGGAAACCAACTCCCTCGAGCAGGCCATCGAGCTTATCTGCGCCGCCAAGCGCCCCGTCATCCTCGCCGGTCACGGTGTACAAATCTCCGAGGCAGAATCCCAGCTCCTCGCCTTCGCCGAGCGTCGCCAGATCCCCGTCGCCAGCACCCTGCTTGGCCTCGGAGACTTCCCCACCGGCCATCCGCTCGCCCTCGGCATGATGGGCATGCATGGCGAGGCATGGGTCAACAACGCCATCCAGCAGTCAGACCTCCTGCTCGCCTTTGGCATGCGCTTCGACGACCGCGTCACCGGCACGCTGGCCACCTACGCGCCGCACGCCAAAAAAATCCACATCGAGATCGACCCCTCGGAGATCGACAAGAACGTCCGCGCCGATGTCGCCCTCATCGGCGACCTGGGCACCGTCCTCGACAAACTTCTCCCACTCCTCCCCGCCAGCTCCGACGCAAGTTGGATCGCCGAGGTCAACAAGATGAAGGGCGACGCCAGCGTCAGCGACATCATCAACCTGCCCGACAATGGCCACCTCTACGCCGCGCACGTCATCCACGACATCTGGCGCGAGGCAAAGGAGTCCGGCCGCCTCGCCGATACCATCATCGTCACCGACGTAGGCCAGCACCAGATGTGGGAGGCGCAGTACTTCCGCCACGACACGCCGCGCACCCTCATCACCTCCGGCGGCCTCGGCACCATGGGCTTCGCTCTGCCCGCCGCCATCGGCGCCAAGTTTGCCTGCCCGGAGAAAGATGTCTGGGTTGTCGCCGGCGACGGCGGCTTCCAGATGACCGCTGCCGAGCTATCCACCATCCAGCAGGAGCACATCTCCATCAATATCGCCGTCATCAACAACGGCTTCCTCGGCATGGTCCGCCAGTGGCAGGAGATCTTCTACGACAAGAACTACGCCTGCACGCCTATCCTCTCGCCAGACTTCGTCGCCCTCGCCGCGGCACATGGCATCGCCGGCACGCACGTCGCAAAACGGTCCGATGTCATCCCCACCGTCACCCGCGCGCGCACCAGCGGCCACCCCTTCCTCATCAACTTCCAGGTCGAGAAGGAAGACGGCGTCTACCCCATGATCGCCCCCGGCTCCGCCCTCCACGAGATGGTCCGCCGCCCCGCCGCCAACCCCCTCATCGAAACCGCCGAGGACGAGTAGATCGTGCTTCTCACTTACCCAATAACGCGATGGCACAAACGGAAGGGCACGCGTTCACGCGTGCCGCATGCCCTGACCCAACCTCCGACATTCTGGCCTGAGCGAAGTCGAAGGCCAGAATGTCGGTATTTCGCCGTTGCGCTGGTCTGCATAATTCTGCCAGTTGCTTCATGCAACAAGGCCACCTCACACACGGCAATAACAACGTCGCCAAAGGTGACTGTCCCGAACCCGATAGTTCAAGCTCCCTTCACTCCAATCTCTGTAGCTGAAGCGCTGAAGCAGACGGATATAGCCGTGTCGAATCCGATTAGTGTTAAAGGCCATTTCTGGTGGGGCAAGGAAGGCTCCATGATCTACGACAGTTACTACAAAGCAATCTTGAAACTGCAATATTCCGATGCATTCAATGCAAAGCACCCTGATCTAGATTTCTTTCTTCCCGTCCCTAGGCGTAAGTCGAACCTAGCAACAGTAACCGGTCGGCTCAGCCACGCAGCGGATGGAAAACTAGTCTTGATCGCAGATGATGTCCAGTTTTCAGAGAATCCACGATAGACAAAAGTTCCATTTAGAAAGGCCAAAATGCTCCACACCTTCGTAGCACTTGTTCAAGACAAACCCGGCGTCCTCACTCGCGTCGCATCGCTCTTTCGCCGTCTCAGCATCAACATCGTGTCTTTGACTGTTGGAGAATCGGAGCAGCCAGACACCTCACGCATGACCATCGTCTGCGAGGCACCCGAGACCGCCGCCGACCGCATCCGCGCCTCGCTCTATAAGCTCGAAATCACCAACGATGTCGACGAGGTCGGCCGCAGCGAGGCCGTCATCCGCGAGCTCTGCCTCATCAAGGTCGCTGCCGGGCCCACCGCGCCCAGCGGCCTGCAATCCCGTTCTCAGATCTTCGAGCTAGCCAACGTCTTCCGCGCCCGCGTCGTCGATCTCGCGCCCGAGTCCATCATGCTGGAGATGACCGGCGGCACCAGCAAGATCGAAGGCCTCATCCAGGTGCTCCGCGAGTCCGGTTTCACCATCCTCGAAGTCTCGCGTACCGGACGCATGGCCATGCGCCGCGGCAAGCACACCAGCCGCGTCCTGCAGGCCCTCGGCCAGGCCAACGGCAGCGCCGCCAAATCCAAGCCCGGCCCTGGCCCCAAACCCAAGCTCTCCGACGACGAAATCATCCCCAACCAATTCCCCGACGTCCACCAAGAAGAAGAGGAAAGTTAATCCGGA
>Ga0364866_10235_pt1 | contig 11568 bp, 9 predicted proteins | sample ExccelAu500001D3_3_FD_206913 | JGI IMG/M metagenome (GOLD analysis project Ga0364866, IMG submission 206913) | Enriched cells from Trout Bog Lake Hypolimnion, Wisconsin, USA - BchlTB.Aug13.5000.01.D3 | ecosystem: Environmental > Aquatic > Freshwater > Lake > Hypolimnion/Profundal zone | place: USA... | reverse complement strand
ACGAAGCGCAAATCGCGCGGTTCGAGGAGCGGTTCACAAACGGCCTCGGCGCGAACCTGGATTTGCAGGCGGCGCGCATTTATCCATCCGGCCCGACGGCGGCCCACCTGCTCGGCTATCTGCGGAGCGACGACAGTTCGCAGGAAGGCGAGGAGGCGGATTTTAATTATCGCCTGCCGGATTATCGCGGCGTGGTCGGCGTCGAGGGCCGGTGCGATGGCGAATTACGCGGGCGCGCCGGCGCGGCATCCGTGCTCGTCAACAACCTCGGCTACCGGCAGTCGGAAAATATCATTGATCCGCCCGAACCCGGCCATAACGTTGTGCTGACGATCGACCTCGATCTCCAGCAAGCGGCGGTGGAATCGCTCGCACGACATCGCGGCCCGGACGCGCGTGGCGCCGTGGTCGTCATGGATGTGAACAGCGGCGATATGCTGGCGATGGTGTCCTCGCCGACGTTCGACCCGAACGATTTTGCGCAGGGCATTTCGCAGGACAAATGGCAGAAAATCCAGGATTTGACGGCGGAAAAAAACCGCGCGACGTATGAAAACTACGCGCCCGGTTCCATCTTCAAAACCGTCGTCGCGCTGGCAGCGCTGGAAAACGGCTTGAACCCGGCGGAAGTTTATCATGTGGAGCCAAACCCGGAAAAACCGGCCAAGGGGATGATTTACGTCGGACGGCGTCGGATCAAGGATACGGCGCCGCCGGGTGATTACAATTTCAAGAAGGCGTTCATCCATTCCAGCAACTCGTATTTCATCAACGCCGGCCTGACGCACGCCGGCATCGAGAATGTCATCCGCATCGGGAAAGAATTTCATCTGGGCGAACGCACCGGACTTTTTGCGCGGCAGGAAACGGACGGAGATTTTCCAACCGAGGATCGGATCCGCTCCGGCTGGAGCGACGGCGACACAGCGAACGTCTGCATCGGCCAGGGCGACGTGGCGGTGACGCCGGTGCAGATGGCGGTGATGGTTTCGGCGATTGCCAACGGCGGAAAAGTTTTGTGGCCCCGGCTGGTGGACCGGATTGAACCGCAGGATCCGGCGTCCGGCGAAGTCGCGACGAATTTTCCGTCTGGCGTGGTGCGCGACAATTTGGACGTGCATCTGCGCAGCCTGCAAATTCTGCGCGACGCGATGCTCGCCGACGTGAACAGCAGTGAAGGCACCGGCACGGCGGCGGCGGTTGACGGCCTGCAAATTTGCGCCAAGACCGGCACGGCGGAAGTGCAGGATGCCCACAACCATGACATCGGCCAGAATTTCTGGTTCGCCTCCTATGCGCCGTATGAACATCCGAAATATGCCGTTGTCGTGATGGTCGAAGGTGGCCTGCACGGCTCCGGCGGTTTGGATTGCGCGCCCATTGCCCACGACATTTACGAGGAAATTTTGAACAAAGAAAACGCCGCCAGAGCAAAAAACCTGGCGCGAAACTAAATGGCCAACCTGCTCAACAAAGAAAGCGAAGGCCGGCTCGACCCGTTGCAACTGGCCGCGCTCGCCGTGCTGATGTTCGTCGGCACGATGTTCGTCTGCAGCGCGACGATGGCGAACGCGGCGACGGCCCTGCTGCCGTGGTATGACCAGATATGGGTGCGGCAGATCATCTGGTATGCGCTCGGGCTCGGCGCGGCGGCGGCAGTCTGCCTGACGGATTATCATACGCTGGCGCGCTGGTCGTTCGTGGCGTATTGGGCCACGATCCTCTGCCTCGTCGCCGTTTTGATTCCGCACATCGGCTCAACACACGGCTGGGGCGCGCGACGCTGGATTGACCTGGGGCCGTTCCAATTTCAGCCGTCGGAATTTGCCAAGCTCGCGTTCATTCTCGCGGCGGCAAACTTTTTGAGCCGTCCGCCGGATGAACTAAGGCAGCCGGCGAATTTTTGGAAAGCCATCGGCCTGATGATGCTGCCGTTCGGTTTGATTTTGAAGGAGCCGGATCTGGGCTCGGCGCTGGTGCTGCTGCCGACTGGTCTGGTGATGATGTTTGTCGCCGGCACGCCGCTGAAATATCTGCTGCGGCTGGCGGCGATCGTCGGAATTTTGGGCGCGCTGTTCCTCGCCGACATTTTATTCGCGCCGCCCGCTTTGCAGATCAAGATGCAGGATTACCAGCGTCAGCGCCTGCTGGTCTATTTTGGCGCGAACTTCGCAGCCGCCAACGCGACGCCGGCGGAAAAGGCCGCCGCGCGCCGTTTGCAGTTTGAAAAGTCGTATCAGGTCCGGCAGGCGCTGATTTCGGTCGGCTCCGGCGGATTGCTGGGCAAGGGCTGGCGCAAGGGCGACCAGACCGCGCTGGGATTTTTGCCGCCGGGTGCGGCGCACAATGATTTCATTTTCTCCGTCATTGCCGAGGAGGAAGGATTCGCCGGCTCCATTCTGGTGCTGACGCTGTATGCGGTGGTTCTCTTCACTGGATTGAGAATCGCCGGCCAGGCGCGCGATCGCCTGGGAAAACTCGTGGCTGTGGGCGTCGTGACGCTGCTGTTCAGCCACGTTTTCATCAATATCGGCATGAACATTCGCATCGTCCCGGTGACGGGCATCCCACTGCCGCTGTTAAGTTACGGCGGATCCTCGGTGTTGTGCTCGCTGATCGCGCTGGGCCTGATGCAAAACGTCCACATCCATCGAAGAGGATACTAATATGAGCAATAACAACTTCTCGCGGCGCCGCCGTGGAATGCGTTTCAAGCCCAAAGGCGGGCTTGCGCCGAACCCGCAGAAAACCGACCGCGACGCCACGCAGGCGCGTGCCGAGGTCGTCGCGGAACAGGGCGGCGACGAACGCCTGTTTGAAAAACGGCACATCCAGGAAATCGAGCGCGCCGAAAACATTGCCGCCGGCCTGCCGCCGCAGGGCGCGCCGCCGGAACCGGCCGTGCCGCACCAGCACCAGCATGACGCGGAGAAAAAGGATTTCCGCGAGCCGCATCTAGAAACGCCCGCCGAAGTGCAGGAGGAAAAATTCGAGCCGGTGACGATCAAAGAGCAACCGAAAGGTCTCGTCGAATCCATCAAGTCCGTCGCCACGAACCTTGTGAAAAAGGTGCAGCGTTTGATCCGCCCGGAAAAGAAAATCCACAAGGAAGTCATTATCAACGCCGAGACGCTCGAAACGCGCGTCGCGGTGACCGAGGACGGCAAGCTGGAGGAATTCAACATCGAGCGCACGACCGAGGAGCGCCTGGTCGGCAGCATTTTCAAGGGCAAAGTCCGCAACCTCGAAGACGGCCTCAAGGCCGCGTTCGTGGACATCGGCTTCGAAAAAAATGCGTTCTTGCATTACTGGGACATCGTGCCGAACCAGTTCGACTCCGGCGTGGAAATCGTCGAGCGCGAAGGTCGCCGCCCGCAGCGGCCCAAAATTACGCAGAAGGATATTCCGCGTTTGTATCCGCCCGGCAGCGAAATCATCGTGCAGGTCACGAAAGGTCCGATCAGCACCAAAGGTCCGCGCATCACGACCAACCTTGTTTTGCCCGGTCGTTATCTTGTGCTGCTGCCGAACTCGGACCAGTCCGGTATTTCTCGCAAGATTGAAAGCCAGGAGGAGCGCAAGCGCCTGAAGAAAATCCTGCGCGAACTCGCGATTCCCGACGGCATGGGCGTCATCATGCGCACCGCCGGCGAAGGCCAGCAGTTGCGTTATTTCGTGCGCGACCTCGCGTTGTTGCTCGAAGAATGGAACGGTATCCAGCAGCGCATGAAGAGCCAGCCGATGGCTACATGCGTTTTCCAGGAGCCGGATTTGATCGAACGCACCGTGCGCGACTTTCTCACCGAGGATGTTGAGCGCATTGTGGTGGACAGCCAGAAAGCCTACGACCGGATGCGCGAGATGATCTCGAAAATCTCGAAGCGGTCCGCAAGCAAAATCAAGTTCTACACCGAGGCGCAGCCGGTGTTCGACCGGTTCAACATCAGCAAGCAGTTGGAGAACACATTCTCGCGCCAGGTGCATTTGAAGGGCGGCGGCTACATTGTCATTGATGAAACCGAGGCGCTCGTGGCGATTGACGTGAACACCGGTCGCCACAAGGGCAGCCGGGATCAGGAAGCCACCATTGCCAAGGTGAATCTCGAGGCCGCCGAGGAAATCACGCGCCAGTTGCGCCTGCGCAACATGGGCGGTCTCATCGTGCTCGACTTCATTGACATGAAATCCCGCCGCGACCAGCAGCAGGTTTATTCGCGGATGAAGGACGGTCTGCGTCGCGACAAGGCCAAGACGCACATCCTGCCCATCTCGCAACTCGGCCTGATGGAGATGACGCGCCAGCGCCACAGCGAAAGCGTGCGCTCCGCCGTCTACGACGATTGCCCGTATTGCAAGGGCCGCGGCAAGGTGAAGAGCGTCGTGACCATGAGTGTCGAGATTCAGCGCAAGCTCCAGGAAATTCTGAAGAAGCGCACACGCGACGAAAACGACTTCCAGCTCCGCATCGTCGTGCATCCGACCGTGCTGGAACGGCTGCGCACCGAGGACGAGAAACATCTCATCGAGATGGAAAAACGCTACTTCGGCAAGCTGTCCTTCCGGGCCGACACCGGCATGCACGCCGAGCAGTTCAAGATCGTGAACGTGGAGACCAACGAAGAACTGGCGAGCGTCGGCGCGTGAAATAAATCCTCAAACACAAAACGCCCCGCGAGCAATCGCGGGGCGTTTTCCATTTCATTCGTAGTTATAGTTTGGCTTTGCTGAGTGCGGAGGCCGGAGCCATGTGATGACCCACTTGATTGTTTGTTCAGACCGGTGGAAAGAGCGAATAACATTTACGGGCTTCATTAGTTCAATTGTCGGTTTATTTATTTTATTGACACGAACTGCTATGCGTAGTATAAAGTATCACGTTTTAATCCTCGGCGGCAAAATGAATACCGAGCTTCCTGAATTTTGTATGAAAAAATCTGCCAAAATCTCCGGTCGCAACGCAGCGCTTTTCGCGTCAGTTTTGTTTAGCACGGCAAGCGCATTGGCCCAATTAATACCACCTGGTCCCGGCAACGGTTGGATACCGTTTGGCGACGCTCATTGGGTTCTGGAAGATACATTGCTGGTGCAGAATGCTCCGGGCAATAACTGGAATCCAAGTGGAGCCTATGATATTCTCGGCGGCATCAATGTTGGTTCGTCATATACATTCACTGCGGATTTCATGACTGATACTGGAATTTCTTTGACCATAACCGCTCCGATTGGTCTTGAAATGCAGTTTGAGAATTCCTCCGGGGTTATTATCAACACCTTGGGTGGTTTCAATTATTTCGCTCCGGTTGAAAATACATGGTATGAAGGAAATGTCACTGGCACCGCACCCGCAGGGGCAGCCTCTATTGTTCTAACTGTCTTGTTTATGGATAACGGTCAAACAACGACGGAAGATGTCTATTTCAAAAACATGAGTTTGACTCCGTTGCCATCGCCAGAACCCTCTTGTTATGCACTGATGGCATTGGGATTTGTATTTTGGGGATTGCGCACGCAACGGCTTACCGGCTTCCATTTTAAAAAATGAGCTTGAGGCTTTCTTACGATTCGCCCTTTATTAAAGGATCATTCGCGTGTTAAAGTTGGTGCCAGCGGGAGGAATTGAACCTCCGAAATACCGTTCCCAGAGTTGCCGGTTGCGGGTGTTTCATTGCCATTCATCGCCCGTAGAGTAACAATATAATCTGCTCTTTTGCAAGTGTTTTGTGGCAATCGGTGGCAACTTTGAGCGATAAATCTTGTGCAAGAAACGTGCAAGGTTCCAGATTGTGCAAAAAGTGTGCAGACTCAATGCTGCCCCGAAAACTGTGCAAATGTTGTGCAAGTTTTCTGGCCTCGCACTGCCGCAAAAATTATTCGGCTTTCTTTTCCAACAGCCTAACCGCTTCCGATGAAAGAATTGGAGAAAGAAGCCGGACGGTTGCATTGCTATTCCCGAAGCTGGCGACGGCTTCCAACTCCGCAATCGGAATGACGATATTAGGCGATTCGCCGTTCGTCGGCGCTTCCCCATAAACGCCCTCGCCGTAATACGGGGTGACTTTTGTAATGGTAAGTTTTTTTGCTTTTGCCAGATTTTTGATTCGCCCAAAATAATCCGGCTCGTCTCCATTCGGCGGCGAAGGCGTTTTGAACGCGCGGATGCAAGCAATGATTTGTTGCGGGCTTGCAACTTGATTTTGTTTGTCCCGTTCGAGATTGGGAAACAAAAGGCAGAATTGCACGATTTTCTGTTTGCTGATCTGAATTTGAAAGCCTTCAGACCCGCCATAAACTTCAATTCCGTCAATTTGTCTCGGCAGGAAAACACCATATCCGCCCAAAGCAACTGCATTGGTTTTCAAAAATTCCGAACGGTTTATGCCGAGTTGGGCGAGACAAGCCCACGCCCGTTGCACCGCCGCTTCATTTGTGGAAATCCCTTCCGGCGATTGCGGCCCACGGTCTCCAAGCGTGAATGACATTTGCCCCGTATCTGGCAGAATTGAAAAATAAGGCGGTTGCATTTCACCCTCAAAACGGTCGCCCCAAATTACGGTTTGATTGGTTGAAGATTTTGGGAATCCTTTGCCCTGAAATGAAGCTAGAATGATTGCATTGGAAATAGTCGTTGGTGAAAAAAACTGTGGCGACTTTTTGTAAATCCAGAAACTTTTCGGTAGATTATTTGTTGGCGCTTGCCAGATGATTTGTGCGTTCGTCGAAAGATGCGGAGAAATATCTTCTAAAGTGATTGGAGCGGCAGAAGGAGAATAGGCCGTTGCCAAAATCGCCGCAAGAATGGCAAATGATTTCACGGTTTCGTTTCGTCAATGATCGGACAATCTATTTCCACATCAACATTTCCATGTCCGGTGTCAATCGTTGTCCAAAGGGCGGCAAAGGGTTCGAGCCAATCTGAAGGAGACCAAGGGTCTCCACCGGCGAAGTATAAGGGCTTGGCTTCTTTGATGGTCACGCTTTTCACCGTTGGCCAATCAATACTGCCAACAGCATCGGGAACCATTCCTTGAATGGCTTTGCCCTCGCGTATTGATTTAACCATCATTTCGGGCGTAACTGTAGGATGCAATTTATCCCGCTCCATGTTTCGCCAAGTGATATAAATTTCGGAGATTTTGCCATGACTGCCAAAATGAATTTCGCCATTGCCGCCTGTTTCAACGCTGATAAATGAAATGCCATCCACCGCTCGTCCGAAACGAACTTCACGCGATTCCGTATTATGAATGGCCTTTCGATTTACAAAATATGTTGCTCCCCATTCAAAGACCTGAAAGCCGAGGCTTGAACCCTTTTCGTTTTTTCCTATGTCAGAAAGATTAATGTCCATTTCCGAGAGAAACTTCTTTGCCAGTTTTAGAGCCTGCCTGTTACTGGGAACGTCTTTGACCAAGTTCGTCAATGAACGGGAAAGTGGAGTTCGATATTCAATGACTCCCCACGGCGGAAATATCCTCAATTTTCGACGGCCATCAGAACTCTTGAAATCCAACTCAACGCCATAATTAGTTCCATCCTTACTGGTGAACGAACAGGCTGCCAGCAGGTTTGACATGGCTTGTGGAGAGAGTTTTCTCGGCAAAAGGTGATAAGCCCAGATGCTCGATGGAATTTTGTTGGTCGGCGCATTCCAGCGCACGTCCAAATCGGCGCGCGTTGGAATGTGTGTGGCAAAAGGTTCTGTGAACCGCAAGTTTTCAGCGAAACCTGCGGCACAGAATGCCTGAACCAAGAATAGAATAATTATCTTATTCATGTTCCTTATGGCCAAACTTGCACAGGGCTATCAATTGTCCAACTTCCTCCGGGCGCAAAATTGTTTTGTAGATAATCACCGAAACAAGCGGAATCGCCTGCGACGACAAATTTTATTGTGTTTGCATAAGTGAAACCGCTTCCTCGGTAAGCATCTTGAGCAGCTTGATACCAAGCATTCCGAATAGTCAGGGGATTTGCGCTATTGGCATTTGGGGAAGTTCCGTAATTCATATATCTGGCCCACTTCGACAATATAGTATTGCTGGTGTAATTGGTCGTTTCTACCCCCAACAACAAATGGAGATTGCTGTTGTAAGGGTATCCACCGGCATTCTGCATACTTTGCCAATCCGTGTGGAACAGACTATTGCACTCCAGAAGAGCCATCCATTTAAGTCCGTTTGTTCCACTGCCGCCCAGATTCATTTGTTCCAGCCGCAAGTATTGGGCGCCGCCGCCCGATGTTATGGGAAAATATATCTGTTTGGCTGGTTGCCCATTGTAATCAATAGTCGTGCCATAAACTCCGTGGAACATAAGCACCCCTAGGTTGACATTGTTGAATGGCGTTCCACTGCCGATTAAATCGTTAATTTTTAATTGGTCGTCAACTTTGAGGAGAGCATTGTTCCATCCCCAATGCTGCATTTGGCTGATAAAATTATTCGCCTCGGCTTTATATGGCAGTATTGGTGCAGCGTGACCGGTAGAGCTTCCCGGATTTCCTTCTAGTTGAACGTAATCGCCGGGAATGCCAAGACCATTAAGAATGGGGGCAAGAGTGAACCCGTTTGTTCCATTCGCCGAATAAGTGTCATAAGCTATGCCGAATGTTCCGGCAAGACCTCGCACCGGATTATTTGGCGGACGTTGTGGTGTAGCAGGTGGGTTTTGAGAAGACGCTGACGAGCTACCGCCGGAAGCATCAGAAGAAAAACTGCCGCCACTATCCATAGCAACACCGGATTCAGAACTGGAAGAAGCGGTTAAAGCCTCTACTTCGGACGGCGTAGCACTAAAGATTGTAAAACCGTTTGTATCAAACCCCTGCGGATAAATCGCCAATGGCACAACGTCCTCTGAACCGGGAGCCACTGCCCACAATTCAGGCGACTCCGGGTGGGCAACCGATGAACTAGCGATTGAACTTGAACCGCCTGATAACATGGCACCCGGCGATTCCCCGTTTGTCGCCGCCGAAATGTAATAGAAATAAATTCCGTTGGGCAAATTGGTTTCGCCGGTTCCTGTGCCATCCCAGTTATACAGCATGGAAGTCCCACTGCCTGTGGCCGTCAGCACAACATTGCTAAAAATATCAACGATGTTCAGAGTCCAATTACAATTAGCAGCAAAAACCGCGCTGACTTGTTGAGTCTGTCCTGACGATGGATCAAAGGACGGTTGCGAAAACGAGATTCTTGTGACGAGATTGCTAAATAAAACCGGAACAAAAGCCGAAACCCCGTGACCCGTAGCAACTGGCCCCGAACCAAATGTATCCCCAAAGCCCGACTCGCTTTCAGCGGTTGCAAATAAAGTGTGTGTTTCATTTCCCCATTCGCAGGTGTTAATGCTATAAGTATCAACTTCGTAATTCGTCGAACCGACAGAGTAATTTGTGGTGCTGTCAGCCATTTGCATTTCTTGGCCATCCACAAAGAGTTTCGTTCCCGAAAGAACGGGCTGATCCGTGGTCGCAATCACGGTAATGCTCAACTCTCCCGTAACAGCAGTGCCATTTGTGGGCGAGAGGATTGCCACCGTCGGCTCATCCGACGCCAGACCGTCCTGCCCCAAATCCACAATGCGATAAAATCGCATCGGCATGTCCTTGGGATTTAAGATTTGCGGAGACAGGTTGTAATTGCCGGTATCCAGCCAGAAAGTGTTTGTCCCTTGTGACGGGTAACTATCATAGAGCAGATTCCATGTCGTGCTTCCCGTATTCGTGTCTATGAGCGCGTCGGCTTCATCAATTTGATACACTTCATTACTGATGCTCGCCCAAGCGAGGTGCATGTTGCCTTCATCCGTCACCCTGATGCCGGTGAATTGTAGGTTGGTTTGGCAAAAACCCTGTCCCGCGAAAGCCGCAAGAATTCCGAAGAGCAGTCCGATTAGTTTTATTCTTTTCATTTTCCACTTTCTGCGAAGCTAAAAACGGCAAGGCCCGCAATTTGTTTTTTTGTTTAGTCTGTTGTTGTATTCCTTTTTTTGACCTTTGCAAACTGTTTTATTGTGCTTGCAGCCGATAAAAGCCGCTGCTCGTTGTTGGCGAAATGATGACTTGATTCTGTAAATTCGTGAGATTGAGTGCAGGCGTGTTCGTAACGGGCGTCCAATTTGTCGCTGTCAGATCAAAGTTTTGTTGCAGCACAAAATTCGTCGAAGGAATAATCCATGAAAGAATGAAGCTGTTGGATGCTGGTGTAATGCTCATTTGTGGGGTTGGAATGGAAGATAAAATATAAACCAATCCGCCTTTAGCCCCCGCTACCAATCTGGTTCCGTCCGCAGATGAAGCAACCGTCCACCCAGACCAAGAGGGCGCGCTGGTTTGTGTCCAATTAAGTCCTGAATTCGTCGAGCCGTAAATCCAGCCCAGACCTGCGATCAATTTGGTTCCGTCTGCCGACGAAGCAACGACAGGCCAATCAGCCCCCTGCACCAAATTTGATGTCCAAGTTGTTCCTGAATTTGTCGAATTGTAAATCCATGCAAAGGACGCAGCTACTAATTTGGTTCCGTCCGCTGATGACGAAACGGAAGTCCACAAGTTCGGCGGCAAATTGGTGATTTGAACCCAATTCGCGCCCGAATCTGTCGAGGCGTATATCGCGCCATAACTGTCGCCGGGAATTTCGTATAAACTGGCTGCTAACTTGGTTCCGTCTGCGGATGAAGCAACGGACGACCAACGCCCTTGTAATGTTTGTGTCGGCACCCATGTTACGCCTGAATCCGTCGAGGTGTAAATGAAGTCGCCATCTGCTCCCGCCACCAATTTAGTTCCATCTGCTGACGACGCAACGGAAGTCCAATGCACTTCTAAATAAGGTGAGGCCGTCCAGTTCAATCCCGAATTTGTTGAGGTGAAAATTGGGCAGGCCGAATCCGAATCGTATTGGCCTACAACCACCAATTTAGTTCCGTCCGCCGAGCCTGCAACAGCCTGCCAATCTTCTGGGTAAGGCCAATCTGCGTTCGTTGCCTCAGCTTGAATCCAAGCCGCTCCTGAATTGGTGGAAATATAAATCAGACCGGGCAGGCCAACCGCTGCCAATTTAGTTCCATCCGCTGATGAATAAACAGAATTCCAATTTTCAGAGGGCAGATCATTAGTCGCCCAAGTTTGTGCGAACGCTTGCGTGCCGAAAGTCAAAGTGACTGCGATGGCTGCCAGTGGATTTTTCATAGCGTAGATATGTGCTTTTTTAAGCACAACCCCGCTACGGAACACAAAGGGCGCGAACCTAACGCACCCCACTGAAGGCACCGCGAAGCGCCCGTCGAGAGATACGCCAAGCCGCGCCCCGGTTGGGGCGCACTTTGACGGTCTCTCGACAAAAAATTTCGCGGTTTTTCAGTGAGACCGCAGCCAAAGCTGCGCTAAAGTTTTTTGATTTTGGTTTTTACATAGATTTACCGAACGCTCCGTTATTAGATGAAAATATCCATGGCTGCAAGGTTTAACAAAACGGCCAACATTTTTCTTCAAGAACGCTGGACAGAAACTGGAAAGCAAAATAAAGTCGCAACTGATGTCACTGTTAAATCAAACATGGGATT
>Ga0364866_10921_pt2 | contig 11620 bp, 12 predicted proteins | sample ExccelAu500001D3_3_FD_206913 | JGI IMG/M metagenome (GOLD analysis project Ga0364866, IMG submission 206913) | Enriched cells from Trout Bog Lake Hypolimnion, Wisconsin, USA - BchlTB.Aug13.5000.01.D3 | ecosystem: Environmental > Aquatic > Freshwater > Lake > Hypolimnion/Profundal zone | place... | reverse complement strand
GATCTGAATACGGCGGAGGCTGCGGCGGCGATCAGCGAGATGGTGCGGACGGCGAACTCTGCTGCCGATGCGGGAACGCTGGGCGCGGAGAATGCGGCGGAGATTCTGCGCGTGCTGGCGCTGTTCGATGGCGTGTTCGCGGTGCTGGAGGATCGCGATGCGGAGCTGACTCGTGCGGCGCTGGCGTGGGCCGAGGCGGAGGGGCGGATGAAGGATGCCGCTCCGGAGCTGGTGGCGAAGCTGGCGCTGAGTGATGCAGAGATTGATGCGTTGGTAGAGGAGCGGACGGCGGCGAAGAAGACGCGGAACTTTGCGCGTGCGGATGCGATCCGGGCAGAGCTGCTGGCAAAGGGCGTGGTGATTGAGGACGCGAAGGACGGGGTACGGTGGAAGAGGAAGTAGGGACCAGGTGCTAGGTACCAGGTGCGAGGTGCTAGCGTCACTCCTCGATGGGGATCTCCTGCAAGGGGTCGGCGGGGACAGGTGCGGATTTGGTGCGAGAGAGGATGACGGTGGCGACGGCGCAGAGGATGAGGACGGCGCCAAAGAGTTCGGCTGGGGCAGAGCACTCGTAGATGAGGGCCGCGCCGATCAGCACGGAGAATCCATAGCGACTCCATTGCATTGTTCGTATTCCGTCTAAAGCGATAAGTGACCATTCGCACGAGTTGTGGGAATGCGTCTAAACTTTGGAGTTGGAATGGGGCGGCAATGATGAGACGAGCTGTGATCTGCGGTTGGACGCTGGCGCTCGCGGGATGCGTGACGTGGGCGGGGCATGCACAGAGTCCGCTGCCGGTTGCGGGTTCGACGCAAGCGGGAACTGCGCAGATGGCAACCCAGACGCATCGCACGCGGCTGATCCTGAAAGATGGCAGCTATCAGATCGTGATGAGCTACCAGATGAAGGGCCAGATAGTGAGCTACTACAGCGCAGAACGCGACACGACGGAGGAGATGCCGACGGACCTGGTTGATTGGGATGCAACGCATAAGTGGGAGCGGCAGCATCCGGCTAAGACGGAGAGCGCGTCGGCCCAGGGGCAGGACGTGGCTCCCCCACTGGCGATCGATCCGGAGTTGTTGAAGGAGGAGGCGGAGCGTGCGGCGTGGACGCCGGAGGTTGCGCCTGACCTGAAACTGCCGGAGATGGACAGCGTGCTGGCGCTGGACTATTTTTACGGCGCGCCGGAGCTGGTGCCGCTGGTGCAGTCGGATGGCGAGCTGAACCGGACGACGAGCCACAATGTTATGAAGCTGGCGATCAATCCGCGCGCAGCCTCGCACCAGATCGAGCAGTTGAAGGGCGTGGAGGCGGCAGTGCAACTGCATGTGGACACACCGGTGATTTATCTGCGGCTGGGGGACGACTCGGGAGCGATGCGGGGCGGGACTCCGTTCACGGTGGACACGCATGGGGCAGGCGGCGCGAAGGTCGATGCCAGCGGCGGGGCTAGCTCTGGTGGCTCCGCGGACAGTGGCTATGTGATGGTGCGGGCAGATGTGCGCACAGACGCGCGCGTGCTGGCCAGCTTCAACATCGGCATGCTGGGTGGCGGTGTGAAACAGCAGGAGAACGTGATCGAGATGAACAGCGAGATCCTGCCGGGAGGCCACTGGATGAAACTGATACCAAAGCAACCGCTGGACTTCGGCGAATACGCGCTGATGGAGGTGGTCGCCGAGAATGAAATCAACCTGGGGGTGTGGGACTTCGGCGTACATCCGGTGGCACCAGAGAACAGGGATGTGATCAAGCCGCAGCCGAAACGACCGATCACGCTGGAGCGGCGGACGCCTGAGTAGTTGACGTTGGTAGGTGGTGGGTGGCTAGCGGCGCCGGGCTTCGAGGTCGCTGGCGAGCATGGTTACTGCCTTGCCGTGGGGCTTGGCCGACTTGTCTCCGGTGAGCAGACCCATGCCAGCAACGGCGATGTTGTCGCGGGTGGTTTTGGCTTCGTACATCATGGTGTCGGCGGCGCGGATGATGGCCGGCACGCTGTCGCCATCCTCGGGAAAGGTGGCCAGCCCGAAGCTGCCGGCGAGCGCGAGGAAGAGCCCCTGGCCAGTGAGAAATCGGGCCTTGCGAAGGTCTTCCCAGAGCCGCATGGTGGCGTCGATGGCGGCTTGCTTTCCCATGTCAGGTAGCAGTGCAACGAATTCGTCTCCACCATAGCGGAAACAGGCGGTGGCAGGCCCGAGCGAACGCCGCATCAGGCCGCCCACCTCGGCCAGTAGACGGCTTCCAATCAGGTGACCGTGGGTATCGTTGACCTGTTTGAAGTGGTCGAGGTCCACGAAGAGCAGGCTGAAGTGGCTATCGCGATCGGTCTGAGCGAGCGCGATCTGTTCGTCCAGCAGGGTGTAGAGGTGGCGCGCGTTGAAGAGGCCGGTGCAGTCGTCAGTGATGGTAAGTTCGTGGATGCGCTGCACCGAGCGCGCATTCTGGATGGCGATGGCGGCGTAGTCGCAGAGGATGCGCAGAAATGAGATGGAGTACTCACTGAGCAGATCGAGCTTGCTATTGAGCAGTTGGATGACGCCGAGCGTGTGCTCTCCGGAGCGCACCGGAACGCATGCGATGGACTGGATGCGGAGTTCGGGGTGGGCGCTTGAGAAGGCACTCCACTGGGGGTCGAGTGAGACATCGGGAACAATGAGGGAGTTACCAGTAGAGGCGACCCATCCGGCGACGCCCTCGCCCATGGGCACGCGCAGGCCCTTGAGGCTCCCCGAGTCCTCGCCGACAGCGATGGCGTAGTAGAGGTTCTGTGCCTCGTCGTCTACCATGAGCATGGACCAGCGTTCCGGACCGAAGAACTGCGCCATCTTTTCCATGATGATCAGCAGTATCTCTTCCAGCTCGAGGGTCTGAGTGAGGGCACGCGCTACCTCATGGAAGACTCGCAGATGGTCCATCTGGCGGCTTTCAATGACTTCGAACTGGCGCTTCTCTCGCAAGACTAACCTCGCACGGTAAACCGCGGATGACATCCATTGCATAGCACATCAATACACTCGCCGCCCATCCGCGGCGGATCAGCCGCCGATATGCACCATGTTTCTCGATGGCTTCTCGAATCCCGGCTCACCAATGTGGTGGCGGGCTTCCTTCCGCATCACGACACGTCGTATATACGATGCAAGGTCTCCATCGGTTGCACCTCGCCGTATCTCGCCGTAGAGGTCGTGGTCGGACTGCGAGAACAGGCAGGTGCGGAGGCTTCCGTCGGAGGTAATGCGGACGCGGCTGCAATGACCGCAGAAAGGCCTCGAGACGGGCGCTATAATGCCAATCTCTCCCACGCCATCGTGGAAGGTAAACCGTTTGGCGGTTTCGCTGGCGGTGCGGGGCGGCAACTCGACCAGGCCTGCGGGGACGCCGCAGGAAGGACGCCAAGCATTAAGGCGGCTGACGATCTCGTCCATCGTCACCACAGTCTCGGGTCTCCAATTGCGCGCATCTGGCGAGGTCGATGGTTCTTCCAGAGGCATGAACTCGATAAAGCGGACGACGACACCCTGGCGACGGGAGAACTCGGCGAAGGGTTCTATCTGGGCGTCGTTGAATCCGCGCAGCAGCACGCAGTTGACCTTCACCGGGCCAAGCCCCGCAGCCTGCGCGGCATGGACGCCGGCGAGTACGCGCTCGTAGCTGCGTGGCACGCGGGTGATGCGGGCGAAGATTTCAGGATCGACGGCGTCCATGCTGACGGTGATGCGGTTGAGCCCGGCGGTCGCAAGCGGCGCGGCGAGGGGCTCCAACAGATGTCCATTGGTGGTGAGGGCAAGATCAAGCGGCCGTCCAGCATCGCCAGTGTCGAGCCGTGTACCGTCAACCCCGTAGGAAGTACGCATCCGCGCCAGTTCGGCGATCATCTCGACGAGCCCCGCGCGTAGCAGCGGTTCGCCGCCAGTCAGCCGGACTTTCTCTATGCCGAGCGAGATAAGCACCCGCACCATGCGCAGATACTGGGCAATGGGAAGTTCAGTGTACTGTGCTGCCTCATCGCCCGCGCGGCAGTAGACACACTTGTAATTGCAGCGGTCGGTGACTGAGATACGCAGGTCGGTGATGGACCGTCCGAAGGAGTCCCGGAGACGCTCATCAGAGGGCGCTGCGGCTGCGCCCGTCCCCGCGTCGCGTGCGTCCGGCAGCGTTGCGGAGGGGTTCGCGTAAAGCGACGATGGAAGCAGTGAAGCGATGGGAAATCTCCGTGAGCGGCCTGCCTTTTTCTCATCCGAAGCAAACCCAAATCGGGAGTACCCTCGGAGTTGCGCACCGTGCGGACCGTTCGTGTTCAGTATAGTGTCTAACCGGCAATAGATTGCGTCGCGATAGGAGCGCAGCCGTCCAGGCTAACCCGCAGTGGGACAAGATAATGGTATAGGCTTCGTGGCCTAAGCCGTCTATCACATAGCTGGAATGGGGAAGCGCAACACTGGAGTCACGGGGTGAGCCTCGTTTTGTCATGGAGATGCAGTGCCGGAACGGAGCATTCCAGGCCCGTCAGCGCAATTGAGCGTAGTCTTGAATCAGTGACACGTATCTGCCTAAAGGCAGTGACACGCGTCTGCGAAAGGCTACCAGCACACCTCGCGCGATATGGCAGGTGCATGCCACATCGACTCGTCGGGAAGACACTTTGGCAGGCTGTCTGATTCACCCCACGACAGAGATTATGCACGCGTGTGTTTGAAGAAAATCCGCTCCCAGCGAACATTGCATAAATTCCACATGGAGAATCGGTTGCAGACGACCTGTATGATGCACGCTAATCGAACAAGATGCGTCGCTGTGATTCTGGCGTTTGGTCTGTGTTGTCGGATGTACGCGCAGCCTGTTGGCGTTGAGCAAGAGAGCCTTGTTTCGCCGACGATCTCGCAGCCAGTGGCACGCGCAGGCATGGTGGAATCGATCGCGGGTATGGACCGCACTGCCACGGCGCAAAAGCTGCCTGCTTTGTCGAGCCAACTGATCGTGATCGGGTTCCTGGGTGGCAACGTTAGCGCGGGTAATCTGATTCATCGCGAAGTGGTAATGGCCAAGGAGCTGCAGCAGCACTATCCGACAGGGCTGCATATCGCTGTGTATGCCAACAGCGATATGAAAGACGCGCTGCGCAGCGTCCTTCAGCTACTCGACGCACATGGCAATGGACGGCCAAGCGAGAACGAGAAAAACGCCGCGCGGATTGTCATCTACGGCCATAGCTGGGGAGCTTCGGAGGCGGTAACGCTGGCCCGAAGGCTGAACCAACTGGGGATTCCCGTACAGATGACCATCCAGGTTGACAGCGTGGAAAAATTGAACGAGAACGACGGTAGCATTCCGCCGAATGTACGCGAGGCAGTCAACTTCTACCAGAACGAGGGCATTCTGCATGGCCGCAGCACGATCACGGCAATGAACCCGAAGCAGACGACGATCCTGGGCAACTTTGTCTCCAGTTATCGAGAGCATCCAGTCTCCTGCGTTGGCTTCCCATGGTTTGCGCGTGCGTTTATGAAGCCGCACATTGAAATCGAGAACGACCCGGCGGTTTGGAGCCGAGTCGAATCGCTCATTCTCAAGCAGATGCCATAGCCGGAAGCGGCTATTAGAACCGCTTCAACGTCATGTCCCCACCGGGAAAGCCAGCTTGATCCGACTTTGTGTCAGCTTGATCTCGCCGCCAGCGGCGTCAAGGGTGCCCTCGTGCATGATGGTCGCGCCATCGTCGGTGACTTTGAAGAATATCTTGTCGCCGCCGACCTTGCCTTCGCTGACTTTGCAGCGAGATGCTGCAATACGACCGCTGCACCGTAAAATACACCAAGACATCTAAATCAGAACGATTGCCCCAACTTGAAGCGATTGCCCAACGCAATCCACGGACGAAAGGCCCGGCTTGAAGTCCCTCGCATTACTGCTCCTGCTCGCATTGGCCGTAGCCGCTGTTGCGGCTTATGGGATCTACGTCCCCATCGGCCCCGCGGCGGGAACCTCCGATGAGGCGGCCACGTACGTCGACATCGCCACCGGTACCGGAACGCAGGCCATCGCGGCCCAGCTTGAAGCCGCTGGAGTGCTGCGCAGCCGCTTCGCCTTCGATCTGCTGCGCGCCGTCAAAGGTGGCAAGCTGATCGCCGGAGAGTACCGCTTCAACCAGCCTGCGACGGCCCTCGAGGTTTATCTACGTATGGCGCGCGGCGACATCTACACCATCCCGCTCACCATTCCCGAGGGCTACAACATCTTCGAGATAGCGCAGGCGGTTGCTTCGGCAGGGTTCGGCAGTCGAGAAGACTTCCTCGCCGCCGAACGGAGCCAGACCGCGCTGATCGCCGATATCAATCCTAACGCTACCTCTCTGGAGGGCTATCTCTTCCCCGACACCTACCGCTTTCCCCGCAACGCCACTCAGATCCAGATGCTCGCCGCTATGGTGCGCCGCTTCCGCCAAGTCACCGCGCAGCTCGGCCTCATCGACAACCCAACCGGAAACATCGCCCGCACAGTCATCCTCGCCTCGCTCATCGAAAAAGAGGTCAACCAGGATGCCGAACGCACGCTGGTCGCCAGCGTCTTCACCAATCGGCTGGCCGAGGGCATTCCGCTGGCCACCGATCCCAGCGTTATCTATGCGGCCCTGCTCGATGGCCAGTATCGCGGCGCCATCTACGCCTCCGACCTGCAGTCCAATTCGCCGTACAACACCTATCGCCACGCCGGTCTGCCTCCGGGCCCGATCGCGAATCCCGGCGTCGCCGCACTGAAGGCCGCCCTGGCACCAGCGCAGACCGACTTTCTCTACTTCGTGGCAGACGCCGAGGGCCACAGCCGCTTCTCCACCACGCTGAAAGAACACTCCCAGCAAGTGGAGGCCTACCGCCGTGCCTTGCACCAGCCCATCCTGGTACCGCGTCCGTATGCCCGCAACCCGCACCACCACCCTCGCTCCGGCACCCGGTAGGTTGCGTTCCCGATCCACTCCTTACGGCTGCATCTAATTCATATTACAGCGCATTTTGACGAATCTGCCCCCATCCGCATACGCCGCCGGATATACTGGAAGTTCGTGTCCCTAACGATCCGACAAGCCGTCGCCGCAGGACTCCTCGCATTGACCCCGGCCCTCACTGGATGCCTCGTGCATACACACAGCGTACTGAAAACCAGACCCCCTGATGTCGTCCTCAACGCGACCCTTGACCAACTGCTGAAACAGGTAGATGAACGCTACGACGCCGTCCAGACCATGACCGCTTCGGTTCACGTCGTTGCCAGTACCGGAGGGAGTCAGCAGGGTGAGGTCACGGTGTACCCCTCCCTAAGCGGATATATTGTCATCGGCAAACGCGAACAGATCCGCTTAATCCTAGAGCTCCCCCTGGGTGTTGGCCAGGTCCTCGATATGGTCTCAGACGGCAAGACCTTCAAAATGCTAATCCCACACAAAAGCTGCGCCGTCATCGGCTCGGATGTGGTCACCAACAGCTCACAGACCGGTCTCTACAGCCTTCGCCCAGCGGTCATCCTGGATTCCCTGCTGATGCATGGAATCCAGCCGGGACAGATCGACTCCATGATCCAGGACAGCTGGACCCCGCCCCAACCCAAAAATCGTAAGGGCATCGTCGAGGACCCCGACTACGACATAGAGTTTCTCTCCGAACCTAAAGGCCAGGTCGCCCGCACCCTCCGCGTCGTCCACATCGACCGCACCAACCTGCTGCCCTACCGGCAGGACATTTACAACGAGGACGGCAAGGTAGCAACCCATGCCGACTACAGCAACTACCAGAAGTTCGGTGATATCGACTTCCCAACTAAAATCGTCATCCAGCGCCCGCTCGACGAGCTCAGCCTCACCATCACCATCACCAAAGCCATATTCAACCAACCGCTGGATGAAGACCAGTTCAAGCTCGACATTCCAGAAGGGATCAGTGTCACAGACATGGACGACCCACTCAGTGGGACGATCAAAGACCCGTGCGCCGTGCATGGGACGCAATCACCGCGTTGATCTGGAGCGCCAGGGCCAATGCGGCCCGGCCATCGTCGACACTCACCAACGGCTGAATATGGGTCCGCACTGAGTCCAGGAACGACTCAATCTCCAGCCGCAGCGGTTCGCCTGGCTCCACTGGAACCTTACTCAACGACATGCCCGGAGCAGATTGTCCGCCCAGCGCCGCGGCACTGGCCAACGCGGCTAGCTGCTCAGGAGCCAGCCCAGCCGCAGCCGTCACGTCGATCAACAGCAGGTCCTGGCGTGCGAAGTCCAGCGAGAGGTACTGGTGGGGCTGAAAGAAGCGCATCTTGCGCACCCGCTCCGTGCTTACACGGCTAGCGGTGAAGTTGGCCACACAGCCGTTCTCGAACTCCAGGCGCACGTTGGCGATGTCCACCTTGGGCGAAAGCACGGGCAGCCCCACCGCGCGCACCTCGCACACCGGCGAATCCACCAGGCTCAGTACCAGATCCAGATCGTGGATCATCACATCCAGCACTACATCCACGTCCAACGAACGCGGGGTAAAGACACTGAGGCGATGCACCTCGAAGAACATGGGATGGTTGAGTAGCCCGCGCACCGCGCGCACCGCCGGGTTAAAGCGCTCCAGATGGCCGACCTGCACCGTGCGGCCAAGCTCGCGCGCCAGACGGACGATCTCGTCGGCCTCGGCCAGACTTGAGGCGATGGGTTTCTCGATCAGTAGATCGACGCCTGCGGCTATCAGCGTCCGTGCGCACTGAGCGTGGGAGATGGTGGGTACACAGAGCGAAGCGGCATCCAGGCTGCAAACCGCCAGACACTGCGCAATCGATGCATATCCGGGGATATTGTACTCCGCCGTTGCAGCGGATCGCGCAGCATCATTGGGATCGACCACCGCCGCCAGCTCGACCGGAGCACCCGCCTGCTCCAGCTCGCGGTAGACCCGCAGATGGTTGCGACCAAACGCACCTGCTCCCACCACGGCAACGCGCAGAGGTCTCGCTTTTAGATCAGGGATCGTCGCAGCCCCCACTACTTCACCGGGGCTTCAACCGCCCGGCGGCAGCGCCCGTACAGATCCAGCAGCTCCGTCACCTGGTCCTCCGGCTTGGCCGAGGCCGACACACCGAAGCCCGTCCCGCCGGCAGCCTTGGTCCCTACATGCGCCTGCGCGGCGACAAACTTCAGCAGATCGAGCGCAATGTCTTCGGTGCGGCGTGCCGCATTGATTGCTTCACTCATCCAAATACCTCACTGATTCCAGACCTGATGTTAACGGCGAGCCATACAGAGAAGCAAATGCCGAGACAACCAATCGGCAGCCTTGCTGCTCCTAATACTCAGGAGCAAGGAGGAACCATGAGCTACTTTAAGTCTCTCGCGATTGCGGCAGTTGCTGTTGCGCTGATGAGTGCTGGATCGGTTGCGCCCGCGCAGATCAGCGTTGGTGTTGGAATTGGAGTGGCGCCGGTATGCCCTTACGGGTACTTCGACTACGCACCCTATGACTGCGCTCCGTACGGCTACTATGGGCCGGACTGGTTCACGGGTGGCGTGTTCCTTGGGGCCGGACCATGGTTCCATGGACCCCACGGATTTTACGGCCATGTGGACAACCGCTACGATCCACGACATGGCTACGCAGGGCCGATGCCTGAACGTGGGGCGAGGCCCTTCACCCACTTCCAGGGAAATGAAGCGCGCGACGGTCAAGGCCATGTAGGCACTGCCGGTCACGACGCAAGGGGCGAACATAGTGCAGGATTCGCTGGAGGCGGACGTGCTGGAGGAGGCGGAGGCGGTCGCCACCGTTAGAGATTGATTCCATTGCAAACGAAGGCCCGCTGCACTCTGGCGGGCCTTTTTTGCGAGGGATTGTCTAGCCTGCTGTTGTGTTATTCCGGAAACGGAGCTTGCACCAACTTCGTTCAAGAGCAACAGACCGCCAAGCCTCTTAGCTCGCGCGGACGGCACAGAGGATCTCGTAGGGGATGGTATGGGCGAGGCGGGCGTGGTCGTCGGCGGTGATGTTGTCGCCGAGCAGGACGACCTCGTCGCCGATGCGGACGCCGGGGATGGACGTGACATCGATCATGGTCAGGTTCATGGAGACGCGACCGACGATGGGTGCGCGATGGGGTGAGTTGTCGCCACGATGCAGGATGACCCATCCGCCGGGGTGTGCGTCTGTGCCAGAGAGCTCGCGGCGGAGGCCGTCCGCATACCCCACGGGAATCATGGCAAGGTGCATGCGGGCGGACGCGGTGAAGGTGGCGTTGTAGCCGACGGTTTCTCCCGCGGCGAGATGACGCAGAGAGACGATGCGCGTCTTCCAGGACATGACAGGCTGGAGCGAGGCGCGCAACTTGGGATGCACATATCCGCGACCTGCGGTTAAGGAGGCAATGTTCTTGTGCTGTTCAATCTCTACGCAGTAGCCGTACAGCGCGCAGCCGCAGCGCACCATGGCTCGGGCACCGACAGAGCCGGCGAGATTGAGCAGCCAGGGTGAGGACTGGGCAGGATTGTCGACCGTGGAGGAGCTGCCCGCGTGAATCCACTTGGGCGAGAGGGCATGCGTGCGCACCTGGGCAATGGCGGCTTCGAAGCGGCGCTGCTGGGTCTGAGTGAGAGGGGAGTGGGCAACTTCCGCCTCGCAGAAGTGAGTGAAGATGCCATCGAGCGTGAGGCCAGCGACGGCGATGTCGCCAAGCAGGCCGTCCAGTTCCGGGCCGGGAGAGACCCCCTGGCGCGCCATGCCGGTGTCGACTTCGACGTGGACGGCGAGGCCCGAGCCTTGTAGCCAGCCGATCTGCTCCGGGGTCCAGACGACCGGGGTCAGCGCGTGCTGGGCCATTGCCTCCACATCGTCGGGCAGAAAGCCGCACATCACCAGGACTGCGGGCTGGTCCCCGCGCGCCAGTCCGGCCTGGGCGAGTGCCTTCCTTACCTGCGCCCCCTCACGAGCTCCGGTTACCCCCAGCCAAGGCACTCCGGCTCGTGCCAGAAGCACCGAGCAGAGCTCAATCCCGTGGCCGTAGGCATTGGCCTTCACCACTGCTAGCACTGATGTCTGCGCACCGACCGCCTGCTGGATGGCGCGGAAGTTTGCCGCCAGCCGCTCCTCCGATAGCTCAATCCAACTGTTCACTGCTTCCGCCGTCTTAGATTCATGCCTGTCTCAGTATCCAACCGCATCCTCCGTCGCCAGGTTCTCGAACCGGGTGAAGTCCGCACGAAACGCCAGATCGATGCTCCCTGTCGGCCCATTCCTTTGTTTGGCAATAATGATTTCGGCCTTCCCCTTCAGATCGATGTTGTCGCGGTCGTAGTACTCTTCGCGGTGGATGAAGGCGACCACGTCGGCATCTTGCTCGATAGATCCAGACTCGCGCAGGTCGCTCAGCAGCGGCTTCTTGTCGCCCGCCCGCTGCTCACTTCCACGCGAGAGCTGGCTCAGCGCCAGCACAGGCACGCGCATCTCCTTGGCCAGCGCCTTTAGCCCGCGCGAGATTGAGCTGACCTCCTGCGTCCGGTTCTCGAAGCCCTTCCTGCCGGACGTATTGGTCCCGGTCATCAACTGCAAATAGTCGACCACGATCAGATCCAACTGGCCCTGCTGCTGCTTCAAC
>Ga0364866_11040_pt1 | contig 11685 bp, 10 predicted proteins | sample ExccelAu500001D3_3_FD_206913 | JGI IMG/M metagenome (GOLD analysis project Ga0364866, IMG submission 206913) | Enriched cells from Trout Bog Lake Hypolimnion, Wisconsin, USA - BchlTB.Aug13.5000.01.D3 | ecosystem: Environmental > Aquatic > Freshwater > Lake > Hypolimnion/Profundal zone | place... | reverse complement strand
AGCATATTTCTATCTATTGTCATATCATCCGTTTTGGGCGTATCGAGTGAATATCTATTTTTCAGGCCATTACGAAAAACAGATACTAAGCCATTTCAATTAATGATTGCCTCTTTAGGTTTATATCTTATTTTTCAAAATATCTTATCACTTATATGGGGCGACACTTCATTATCCATACGTCAGGATAATATTGAAGCGGGATATAAAATTTTCAATGGGTATATTACAGGCAATCAAATTATAACCATCTTTATTAGTAGTTCATTAATGATTCTCACGCAAGTTTTTTTAAAATACTCTTCTATGGGTATAAATCTTCGTGCAGTATCTTCAAATTCTTCTTTAAGTAATATTTGGGGGATAAATACTAATCGTGTGTTTATCTGTTCATTTTTTATAGGATCTTTAATTGCTTCAGTTGCTGGTATACTAGTGGCATACGAAACTGATTTGGCCCCCAATATGGGTTTTAATTTATTCCTCTATGGTGCTATAGTCATGATTATTGGAGGCACAGGTAATATCTGGGGTTTAGTTGAAGGTGCCTTTCTTCTTGCCATCGCCCAACATTTAGGTGCTTATTTTATAGATAGCAAGTGGCTTGATGTGATAGCGTACATTACATTGATATTATTCTTAGTATTTAAGCCATTAGGATTTAATGGAAAGCAATTAAAAAAGGTTGAAGTATAATGGAATACATCCTGCATATCTTTGTCATGATCTTGTTTTATGTGATGCTTTCTCAAAGCCTTACATTAACCGCAGGATATTCCGGATTAATCTCATTGGCACATGCAGGATTTTATGGAATTGGTGCTTATACATCTGCAATACTCTCAATTAACTTTGGACTGCCATTCCTAATTACTTTACCACTGGCAATGATTTTAAGTGGTCTACTTGCAGCAATTGTATCGATTATTGCTTTACGCACTGTAGATGATTATTTTATCATTATAACATTAGGTATTCAGGTTGTTGCATTTTCAATTATGAACAACTGGATGGAGTTGACAAATGGACCGCTTGGTATTCCTGGAATTCCAGTTATAACTATCTTGGGATTTACATTCAGTAGTAAATTATCATTCCTTCTTCTCACACTCTTTCTTACCAGTGCAGTTTTCTATTTTCTCAGAAATATCACCAAATCACCGTTTGGCAGAATACTCATTGCATTAAGCGAAGATGAGATATTCACAAAAAGTCTTGGAAAAAAAGTTTATCTTGCCAAAGTGACAAGTTTTACGATTGGAGCAATGTTGGCAGCTATACCCGGAGTATTATATGCTCATTACATCAGCTATATCGATCCAACAAGCTTTACCGTGAATGAATCAATTTTTATATTATCGCTTGTTATTATAGGAGGAATGAGAAACTTATGGGGTTCAGCCATTGCAGCAGCGGTGCTTGTAATATTACCAGAAGTATTAAGATTTATTGGTATGCCAAGCAATATTGCTGCAAATATGCGTCAAATTATTTATGGGTTGGCTCTTGTGATAATTATGTTTAAATACGGTAAAGGATTTGTTTCGAAGAATTCTGCTGGACAAGAAGTCAAATAACATCATATACTACTTAATGTCAATACTCGAGTACCAATTGAATTCAAACGAACCAACACTCAATCCAAGAACCACTGATAAGCCTTTCCAGAACAAACCATTAAATGGAAATTGATGAAGTACTAAAGTACAATATTATCCTACCAAACTTTTTTTGTCCTTTCCCTCCCCCTCCCTGTCAGATATCTTTACCCTAAAACAAGATTATGACAGAAATTCAAACCATCAGGCGCAACCTTGCACTGAAAGAGTATGAGATAAAAGAAACTCCGGACGGAAAACAGACTGTATTCTCAATCAGGTTTGTAAAGAAAAACGGAGAAGTTGTCTTTATCCCTCGCGCTGTTGCTGCAGGACTTCCTTTTAACGGGAAAGACAAACGAATGCGTGGTGTACTGCCAGTTGACGGAGATAATAATGGTTCCGGACATGTGACCCCCGTGCATATCGATGGAATTATTGAGTGGAACGGAAAAAAAATCAGACTATAATGGCAGATATCCTATTCAATAAATCCGGTATTCCGTTAATTGCATACGGGAAAAGCTACCAGGCAACCACTACCGGCACACCGACCGAAAAGCCAAAGAATACTTCACAGCCTAAAAATCCGGATGAAGATAAACTCACTGTAGGGAATATCCAGATATCAGCCTGGGGACCGGCCAATAATTTTCCAACAAATGCCGATGCAATTATTAATAGTGTCGGTGTACTAAATACCGGATTGAAGTTTACACGTAACTTCACAATGGGGCAGGGAATATTTGCCTGTAAAGTATCAGATTACGATGAGCAAGGCAATGAAATCCTTGAACGCGTAAAAGACAAGACATTGATCACGTTTGCTAATTCCCGGCTGGTCCGTAGGTTTATGTCAAAAGCCTTGCGCGATTACCTGAAGTTTGGTTGCGCCTTTGTACAAATACTTATGAATGCTGATGGCAGCAAAATTGTCGGGATAAATACCATCAATGCAAAATATTGCCGGTTAAGCATGGCCGATCAAAACGGAGTAATCACACAATGCGTTGTTTCCGGAAGATGGCCCGATACTCCAGGTGAAGGGTATTACCAGATTTATGATGTACTTGACGAATACGACCCGTTTGCCGATTTGCAGCGTCGTCGCTATGGAAATAAGGTTGCCGGAAAATCATTTATCTATGTGATTCGCGACTCATGGGGAAATGGTGAGTATTACAGCTCAGCCATTTGGTGGGCAGCCTACCTGGCCGGATGGATTGACATTGCCAAGAAAGTGCCATCTTTTCTGAAAAAAGCCTACGAAAACCAGATCACCTGGAAATGGCATATCCAGATTCCCTATGCTTTTTGGGACAAACAGTTTCCGAAAACCGATTTCCCGGATACCGAATCACGAAAGCAGTCCATCGAGAACTATATGGACAGTATCGAAGCCAACCTCTGCGGAACAGATAATGCCGATAAACCAATCTTCACTTTCTTTGAAATCAATCCTCAGAACGGACGTGCAGAGGAACAATGGATCATCAAACCATTGGAGAATAAATTGAGTAACGAGCAGAACCTTGTTACCTCTGCTGCAGCCAACTCCGAAATCATGTTCTCGATCATGGTCAATCCTAATGTCCTGGGCGCCGGAATGCCTGGAGGAACCTATGCCGGGAACCAGGGAGGCAGCAATATCCGGGAAGCGTACCTGGTCAATATTGCAAACTGTTGGCTGGACCGTCAGGATCTGCTAGACCCGCTTGAACTTTTTATCCGCTACAATGGTGCAGAGGAAGACATTGAATGGCGCTTCCGGAATACGGTACTCACAACACTAGATACCGGTGCAGGTACCACCAAAACACTTTCATAAGTTCGTGTAATTCAATTTAAATTCGTGAAATATGTTATTCAGCAATGAGAAAAATCAAAAAATGGAAGAGATCCGGGAATTTGTCCCTGTAAGTTCTTCGTCCGATTTCAGTAGTGTAGCACCGCATATTGCCAATGCAGAGCGTGATTATCTGATTCCAGTTATCGGTACTGCGATGTTCGAGAAGTTAATGGTATTTTATGAAACAGAATTTGTTGAAGATCTTACTGAAGCTGAGCAAAAAACAGCAGAATTACTTCACCTGGTTCATTCCGCTATAATTCATATTGCGTACTGGATCGGTTTTGACCTATTGAATTCCCATATCTCTGATGGTGGGTTTAAACGGACAGAATCGACTTCGGTGAAGGGATTATTTAAATACCAGGAAGAAAACCTCAAAACCTATTTTCGCACCAATGGTTTTAATTGCCTAGACACTGTTTTGCAATACCTTGAAACAAACAGTTCCAATTTTAGTGAATTCTCCGAATCATCTGCCTTCACCCTGCTTAAATCGGCTTTTATACCGACAACAGACATTTTTAACGAGCTCATTTTTATAAACAAAAGCCGGCTGACATTCCTGAGGATGAAGTCGCACATTCAATTGATTGAAGACACTGAGATTGCAACTATTCTAGGGCCAACTGCTTTTACTTTTGTGAAATCGGAAATGATAAAAGCCAATCCGGATGCAAAAGTAACTGCTTTACTTTCATATATCCGCAAACCTGTTGCATACCTAGCGTCTGCCCTGCTCATGGAAGAGAGCGGAGCCGATTTGACAGATAATGGTCTCTTCTTTACTGCCACGGCATCAGGATTTAACAACGACACCGAGCGAAGACCATCAACGCCAGATCGGATTGCCATTCTTGTAAACCGTAATCGGAACATCGGGAATGCTTATCTCGATCAGCTACGGAGTTATCTGGCCGCTAATTCATCAGACTGGAGCGATATAACTCCATCTACAGGAAAAGTTTTCCGACGTGACAACACTAACAAAAAAACATTCTGGGCATGATCGATATCGCGATAGAATACCCCGGTCTTTTTTCCCGACGAACGGCCAAAGGTAGAGCTCCTTCATCATGGGCGGAACTTACCCAACAGCAGTTTATTGCCATTTCACGAACCGTAAATGGAATCGAACCTGACTTCCGTTTCCTATCTGCACTTACCGGAATTGACCAAAACCTGCTGAAAAAACTCTCACCATTCGACTTGTTTAAACTTACAGAAGCGATTGATTTCATCGGCCGGGCCGGGAATTCTTATTCCGAATTTTTGATTTCAAAAATACCTGGAACTGATTTTATTGCCCCGAAACCAAAACTTGCAGGGGTAATTTTTGGTCAGTTTATTTATGCCGAATCGTATTATAATGATTGGTTGTCAACCAAAGAGGATTTAACGCTGAATAATTTTATTGCTTCACTTTTCCTGATTCAAGGTGAGAAATTCAATAATCAATCAATAGCGGATAACGCTTTAAAAATTAAATCGGTAAAGTCAGATATCCGTCAGGCTATAGCCTTCAATTATGGTCTGATTCGGATATGGCTTCAAAAATGCTATCCGCTTATTTTTCAGGATGCAACCTTTAAGTCAACCCAACAATTACCGACTACTGAGCGAAGTCGAAGTAGTGGCTGGCTTAAAACCTTTGAATCACTGGTGGGTGATGACCTTATTAATCAGGATCGTTATGCAGAGCTCTCCTTACACGCGGTTCTAAGGTATCTAACCAACAAATACAAAGAGAGTATCAGAAACTTCGTTTAATCTACGTGTAAATTCCGTGTAATCCGTTAAAACTTCATGTAAATTTTAATTGCCATGAAATCAAATTTTTCCGATCTTATTCAATACTTCAGAACCCTGGCTGTCCAGCATGTTGATATTGGACATTCCACTACTGAAAAGCACTTCTACCGTTTCGAACTCGACGAAGTTCTTACCGGATTGAAAAAAGTTAACTATCCTGCACTAATACTCGAGGGTTACCGCTATTCGCTCACCGATAAACTTAGTGATAATGTCATGAAAGAACGATCCGGAGCGTTTATGCTCCTGGGTCACCTGAACGATATTGGAGATTACGATGCCATGCACCAGTTATGGGATGATCTGGAGACGATTTGCGATGATATCATTGTCCGGATTAAATCCGACAAGCGTAATCCGGAGGCTAAAGCCATCCGTGATTTCGATCTGGGCAGCGTTAATGTAGCGCTAATCGCAAATGAAAACGATAAAAACTATGGTATCAGGTGCACATTTACCATCTCCTCTCCACTGTCGACCGATGTAAATCCGGAGAGGTGGAATTACACTGCCAATATTTCTCACTAATAAACCTTTGAAGCCATGGGAATAATTCAAAGTGGAATACCCCCATTGACCGGACTGACCGAAAGTCCTGGTTTTGATCCAAAGGGTCAGAATGAAGCTGTCTCAAAATGGGCCTCGATGGTTCAACGCCGGTTGCTTGATAGGACCTCCTTTTTTGTCCATGGTAAAGAAGGAACCATCAATCGACCGGGGCGAATTGAGAAAAATCTAAGCGATAGCATTAAATCACTGACTAAGAAATCATACGGTGTGATTGATCGGGTGACCTATACCTTTGAACGGCACGGCGTGTTTGTTCATAAAGGGGTTGGTCGGGGATACAAGATGCAGGGTGGGATGGTAATTCGCACAGCCAAATCAGAAGATCAAACAACACGTTCCCCAACCTGGTGGGGAGATGATCCGAGGCCCCGACTTCCCAATGAATGGTTTACATTACTGGATCAAACTCTACCTGAACTGGCAGATAAGCTGGCGGAGATTAATGCTGATGCGGTGTTGAATGCTACAAGGATAATGATTAGGTAAGAATGATGGGTATTGCAGGACATTGTTGTAAATTGACGATGGCATGAATTATAAAGCATAAAATAATTAAACATGCTGAATAACATGTATGATCAAACATCTTTCAATTTAGCATAAAATTTAAATGAATATCTTTGACATTTTAGAATGCAATTAGGTAACTGGATTCTTTTGCATTATCCATTTACCAAAGATTTAAAACCGTTTAAATACTTTTAAAAAGGCCTTCCCAACAATCTTTAATCCTAAAAACCATGCAAAAGTTTTTTTTTCTTATTATTCTTCCATTGTTTATATTTTCTTCTTGTGAAAAGAAACAAGATTATCATCATCCTAAAGAAGTGATTATTGCAGGTAAAGTCCTGAATTTTGACCATGAAAATACAGACATCTATCTTGATATCCCTCGCTTAGGTTTGACATGGGACCATGAAAATGCAATTCTGGATAGTCTTGGTAATTTTTGCGCACGCTTTGAAACGTATATCCCTACTGATTTGTGGATTCGATATAAATCAAATTTTCCTATTTTGGTGCACCCTGGTGATAGTATCTATGTTGAATTTGAAGGCAATACAGATCAAAGAGTTGAAATATTAAAAACAATAAAATTTACTGGGTCATGCGCCAAAACAAATCAAGATGCAGCGGCATTTCTACGAAAGTATTATTCAAATCCAACAATCATTGATCGAAGTGCAATGCAAAAGGCAAAGAAATCCTTAGAAGTTAAAGAGTTTATAAACTTTCTTGATAGCCAGAAACATCAAATTGATAAAGTTTATGAAAATTTTGTTACCGAAGTTTCACCGGATCAAGAAACTAAACTTTGGGCTTCACTCATCTGTGATCAAGACTATTATGATGCCCTTCAAGCCTATCCTTATGAACATCAATATGGAAATCGATTAAAGTCAAGTGATTGGGATGTGTCAACGAGTTATTACGATGCACTACTAAATAGATTGCCTATCACAGAAAAGATGTTCATTAGCGGATCTTCATTATCTCATTATGTTAATAGGTTTCATTATGGTTACGTTTGGAAACATGTGTTTGACTACAAATTAATAGAAAAGTATAGAAATAAAAAAGGTATTATTGATGCGCCAACAGGGTTCATGGATTCATTACATGTCTATGGTGCAATTAAATACACTTCAGATGAATTGTTAAGACAGATGGTGTTGACTGAAATATTTAATGAGTTTATAAAAAGTAAACGAATTGATGTCTGCGAGAAATACAACAATATTTTAAATCAATACATACGCGAACCATTCTTAAAAGAACCTCTTTTACGGTTAATTTATAAATTAAAAGATGAATCTGAAAATCCAAAGATTTCTTCAGAGGCATTGCTTAAAGTTGTAGCCAATTCTTCAACTAAACAGATAATGGATAGCATATTACATTTCAATCGTGGGAAGGTTATTTATATAGATTTTTGGGCAACTTGGTGTAGCCCTTGTCGAGAGGAAATGTCGAATTCAAAGGAATATATGAAAGAGATGAAAGGAAAAGATATTGCCTTTGTATTTCTGTGCATTAATTCAGAGGAGGTATCATGGAAAGCATCATTGGATGCACTCAAAATAGGAGGACAGCATTATTTTTTGTCTAAAGAACAAAGCAATGATATACGTAAGGCTTTTGATATTGAGGGAATACCGTATTATACTCTGTTTGATAAAAAAGGAATGATTGTCGAAAAAGGTTCTCATTTAAGGGTAATAGTGGCGAAAGAAAAGATTGAAAAATTATTAATGAAATAAACTAATTGACATTTAATTATAAACTAATTAATAAGGAAATACTCAAATAATTTTGCCTTTATTGTTCTAAATTCCTATATTATAATATGATATAATAGTCTTACTAATAATGATATTCGACATTGACAAACAGACCTTAACAGACCTGAGTCTTTTTCAGAATAGGTCGAATGACAAACCCATTTTTGCTGTTTACAATCGGACAGCAACAAAAGGGGGACTAGAAACGCTTTTAAAATTGTTTCGGACCCCTGTTTCAGACATGGAATTTCTTCAAAGTCGTAAAGCGGAGATTAATTTCTTTTTTGAACATGATTGTATATTAAAACTCAATCCCAGACATATTGATTTCATCGAACAATATTTAAGTGTCGATCGATTCCCACTTCGAAACAACATTATCGATGCTGCCTATAATGGAATTTTAAATAAGCTTAAATCGGATGGTGATTATTGGATCATTAGGAATGGGATATTGCATACCATTCGTTTACTTATTGACCTGGATTTACTTATTAAACAAATCACTTTATATTCCGTACCTGAGACTCTAAAAGAGGATATTAATCGATTAAAGATTTTCATTGATTCAGATGAATTGGTAGTTATTTTACATGATCCTCCGGAAGACATTAAAGATCTAACTTTTTCACAAATCAACAATCTTGATCATTTTATCAGGGTAGATAAAAAGAATCCGTTCAGGGAGCTATTAAGCATCGTATATAAAATTGATGTTCTTCAAACATTAGCACAGATCATGAAGGATGATGGGTTTTGCTTACCTGATTATTGTATGGGCTCACATCCTATTTTTGAGGTCACGGATGCATTTAATCCCTTGCTTTCTTCTCCGGTTCCAAATAGTTTTACATTTAATCAGGAATCAAGCTTATGCTTTATCACTGGTCCAAATATGAGTGGCAAATCAACTTTCCTAAAAACGATGGGATTAATTGTATACCTGGCGCATTTAGGTTTCCCGGTTCCTGCAAAGAGATTCAGGACATCCGTATTTGACGGTTTATTCACCACTATTAACCTGGCGGATAATCTGAATTTAGGATACAGTCATTTCTATTCAGAGGTACAAAGGGTAAAAGAGATAGTAGTAAAGATAAGTAAGAAACAAAATTTATTCGTAATATTTGATGAGTTATTCAGAGGAACAAATGTTAAGGACGCTTTTGATGCGTCATTAATGATTATTTCCGGACTGGCAAAAATCCGAGGCAACCTTTTCTTTATTTCTACCCATATTCTGGAAGTGGCAGAAAATCTCAATCAGCAGGATTCAATAATGTTCAATTGCTTTGAATCGGAATTAATTGATCAAACGCCCGTTTATGATTTCAAAATGAAAGAGGGTATCTCAAAAGAACGAATTGGGATGTTAATTATCAAAAGAGAGAATATTATCAGTATTTTAGATCAAATTATTGAAAAACAAAAAGAGCACCAAAGTCAATAATTGCTGTCTCAGGGAAAATAAGAATTTTGTTTTTTTACGAAAAGTTGAAGCGTGTAATATGTAATATCATTCGCAACCCTATTGAAACCTTATTATTGGCTATACAGCTTGTTATGCGCATTGTTCCGGTGTTAGTAGTTAATTATGTTAATCCATGACTATTGTTTATTAAAAGTTTTGATGAACCCTTCAAATTGTTCTTGAACCTTTCGTTCAATAAACTCTTCTTTTTTCGATTTATCGAATAGTGCGCCATGATCGGCTGGCCCGAAAGTCAAATCGTACCTGATGCTATTAATATTCACTTTGTTTATCGAATGAACTTTAACCTTGCCTTCTTTTATAGGCCATCCGAATAGAGCTACATTAGGAACACTCTGGGACTCAGCATAATCTTTTAATGGAGGAAGATGGCGCACCGACATTCCGTTTATAGTCTCAAAAGGTGTTGCCCCAGTTCTTATAAAACTAAAATAAGATGGATAGATTATACCATCATACCCTTCGTTCTTTATCGAATGAGCAATCCGCGAACAAATCGGATAAGAGTGTTCGCCAGCTAGAAAAAGAAAGTGCATAGCCAAATCAATACTGTTAAATTCATCAACTCCTTCTTCTAAGACTAATGCCGCTAGATTCAGCATTTTTAAAGGTTTAATTGGGACAAGCTTCGCCAAATAGATATCATCTTCAGCAGTAACTCGACATTCGTGGAGACACAATTCGAGATCAGGTGACGCATATAGAATCGCTTCCCCATTAAAATTCAATCTACCCTGACCGCCCATGTAAGTTGGAGGTGTATCGAATTCATTAAATTCATTTGACGATCTTGGATTAACTCTGACCCTATAAAAAGAATGATCCTCACTAAGTAAGTGCTTTGGATACAGCTCAAGAATACGTCCTAGTACTTTTTCAAAGGTTGAGTCATCTTGTAGATTTTTTAACGGTTCAATTTCTCCAAACATCCAGAACCTCGGACTATAATAGAACAATCCGATTTCACCAACTTGTTCAATAAGTTTCACATCATTACTTAACCTTGGAGAAAACTGAGCCTCGGAATTTCCAAAACGCTCTTCGTTCATTTGTACAAGAGGGAACCCACCGAATTCAAACTTTTCAATGGTTCCCCGAACAAAAAATCTATAGCAAAGTTCTCGGACAATTTGCCTCGTTAACTTTCTTCCACTTTTTGAAGAACAATTCCAGCAAGTTGACTGATCTTCTATTCCTATTTTAAATGAATCCAATCGAAGTCCTTCATCATTAAAACAGTCAGAACACAAAACGTAACCTCCTTCTGTGCGTTCAACATCAGAATAATAGGGATACAAGCCTTGTGTCTTCTTAATTTGTTGATATGATGAATCGAAATCTGCCATAGTTGTTATGTCATTTCATTGCGTACGTAGGAAGCTACACGCAGGGGCGGACTGCGAGCGATTTCCTGTCAAGCCGAAAAACTGCCCGAGCGGAAAGATGCCCACCGAATACCACTGCTGCCACACTTGCCGGGTAGCTGATGTACAGAATTTATTCATACTTTATTTATTACAGGTTTTTGTCAATTAATCTTCTTAATTCGTTCTCATTACCAGCGGATGGTGCTTCACTATCGATAATTTCTCCATCTTTATTTATGAGTATATAGCGGGGAATTCCTTGAATGTAATATTTAGTTTTAAGAATATCTACCCAATTCCCAATGCATATTAGATTCAAACCTGATATACTATGGTCTTTAACCGATTTTTCCCATATTTCCTTTTCTTTATCAAAACTGATATTTATAAATTTAATTGGTTTGTTTCTGTATTCCCCGATTAGGGTATTTTTTTGAGGAATGGTTTTTAAACAGGGAGAACACCAGGTTGCCCAAAAACTTAGAAAGACCAATTCCCCTTGAAATTCTTTAAGTGTATGAAATTTCCCATTCATATCGCTTAGATAGAAATCGGGGGCCCTTTGACCTTTATTTAAGAAGGATTTGTTATCGGACTTTTCATTTTGCGTGTTTCGATTGTTCTTCACAGCGGTTACCAGTGTACCATCATTGATGTATTTGCCAATCGTATCAAATAGAGAATCTAATTTCATAGTCTGATTGGCATTTTTAGT
>Ga0364866_10975_pt1 | contig 11696 bp, 5 predicted proteins | sample ExccelAu500001D3_3_FD_206913 | JGI IMG/M metagenome (GOLD analysis project Ga0364866, IMG submission 206913) | Enriched cells from Trout Bog Lake Hypolimnion, Wisconsin, USA - BchlTB.Aug13.5000.01.D3 | ecosystem: Environmental > Aquatic > Freshwater > Lake > Hypolimnion/Profundal zone | place: USA... | reverse complement strand
GGTGAGGGCTGGGACGCTGAGGCGCGTGTTGGTGAGGAAGAGGAACCAGACGATGCCGGCCAGGGCCGCGGGCAGGGCGGAGATGATAAGGAACGGATCGAGCCAGGACTGGAAGTTGACCACGATGAGCAGGTAGACCAGCAGAATGGAGAAGGCCAGGCCGCCCAGCAAGCCGCGGTAGGAGGTCTTCATGGTTTCGCTCTGGCCGCGCAGGTCGAAGTGCGATCCGCGAGGCAGGTCGTTGGCCTTCTGGTGGCGGGCGACGATCTCTTCCACCCTTGCGGTCACCGAGCCCAGGTCGGCTCCGTCCACGTTGGAGAAGATGTCGATGACGGGCTGAATGTCGTAGTGGCTCACCGTGCCCATCTCGGTGCCGGCGGTGATGGTGGCCATGTTGCCCAGCACCTGGACGGGCCGCTGCGCGCCGGGCGCGCCGGTGGGGTTGGCTCCCCCGGTGGGCGGCTGCATCATCCCCGCGCCGTTAACGGGCAGGCTCTTGAGCGCGGCCAGCGAATCGACGCCGTATTGCGGGGCCTGGATGGCGACGTTGTAGGTAACGCCGGTGCGGGGGTCGAGGTAGAAGCTGGGGCTGGTCTGGAAGCTGCCGCTGAGGGCCACCAGCATGCTCTGGGCCACATCCCGCTGGGTGAGGCCGATAGCCTGGGCGCGGGTGCGGTCCACGTCCACCTGGAAGCGGGGGTAGTTGAAGGGCTGCTGGATGCGGACGTCGGCGGCGCCGGGGACGTAGCGGATCTCGTCGGTGATCTTCTCGGCCAGGTCGCGGTTGGCGGCCAGGTTGGGGCCGACAATTTGCAGGTCGAGCGGCGCGGAGAGGCCGAAGTTGAGAATCTGGGTAACGATGTCCACCGGCAGCACGTAGAAGATGACGCCGGGGTAGTCGTGGGCCAGCACGGAGCGCAGGCGCTCGACGTATTGGGCGGTGGGCTGGTGGTCGGCGGTCAACTGCACCTGGATGTCGGCGTCGGCGGGGCCGATGGGGGCGGAGGTGGAGTAGGCCAGGTTGAGGCCGGAGTAGGGCAGGCCGATGTTGTCGACGATGGTGACGACCTCTTTGGCAGGAACCTGCTGGCGGATGGTCGAGTCGATGTGGTCGCAGAGGGCGGCGGTCTCCTCGATGCGCGTGCCGGTGCGGGCGCGGACGTGAATCTTGAACTGGCCGGAGTCAACCGAGGGGAAAAAGTCCTGGCCGAGCGACGGGGCGAGGATTCCGACCGAACCCAGGGCCAGGGCCATGAAGAGGACGAGGAAGATGCCAGCGTGGTCCACGCAGAGGGTGAGGATGCGCAGATAGCCCAGGCGCATGGACCCAAAGCCGGACTCGAAGCCGCGCTGGAACTGGATCAGGGGGTTGCGGCTGACGGCCTTTTTGGCGGCCTCGGCGTCGTCGTGCTCGCGAAGCAGGTACTTGGCCATGGTGGGGACCAGGGTCCGCGAGAGCAGATAGCTGGCCAGCATGGCGAAGACTACGGCCTCGGCCATGGGGACAAAGAGGTATTTGGCCACGCCGCCGAGGAAGAACATGGGCACGAAGACGATGCAGATAGCGAGGGTAGAGACCAGCGCGGGGACGGCGATCTGCGCCGAGCCGTCGAGGATGGACTGCTCGAGTTCCTTGCCAGCCTCGAGATTGCGGTTGATGTTCTCGATGGCCACGGTTGCGTCGTCCACCAGGATGCCGACGGCGAGCGCCATGCCGCCCAGGGTCATGATGTTGATGGTCTCGCGCAGCATGGCCAGCACGCTGAGCGAGCAGAGAATGGAGAGCGGAATGGACACAGCGATGATGATGGTGGAGCGCCAACTGCCCAGGAAGACCAGGATCATGATGGCGGTGAGACAGGCGGCGACAATGGCCTCGCGAACCACGCCGTCGATGGCGCCGCGGACGAAGATGGACTGGTCGGAGAGGGAGTTGATCTGCAGTTGCGGGGGCAGGGTGCCCTTGATGTCGACGAGCTTCCTCTGCACGCCGGCGATGATGTCGAGCGTGGAGGAGGAGCCGATCTTCATGATGCTCATGAGGATGGCGCGGCTGCCGTCGACGCGGACGATGTTGGTCTGAGGAGAGTTGCCGTCGCGGACGTGGGCCACGTCGCGGATGTAGATGACCGCGCCGTTGACCGCGCGGATGGGCAGGTTGTTCAGCTCGTCGACGACCGACGGGGCGGAGTTGGTCTCGACCGCGTACTCGAAGCGATCGACCTTCATGGTACCGCCGGGGGCGATCAGGTTTTGCGCGGAGATGGCGTTGACCACATCGACGGGCGAGAGCCCCTTGGCCTGGAGCGCGGGCAGGTCGATATCCACCTGCACCTGGCGCTGCTTGCCGCCGTAGGGGAAGGGCGTGTAGGCGCCCTCGACGGTGGCCAGTTGCACGCGGATGTTGTTCTGGCCCAGGTCGTTCAACTGCTGCTCGTTGAGGCCCTGGCCGGAGAGGCCGAGCTGGAGCACGGGCACGCTGGAGGCGTTGTACTGGATGATGAAGGGCGGCGTGGTGCCCGGCGGCAGGGCGCGCAGCATGACCTGGTTGACGGCCGTGACCTGGGCCACGGCGTTGGCCACGTCAACGTGGGGCTGGAAGAAGAGCTTGATGACGCCGGTGCTGGCCAGCGACTGCGATTCGATGTGCTCGATGTCGTTGACCGTGGAGGTCATCACGCGTTCGCTGGGGGTAACGATGCGGGTGGCCACCTCCTGGGCGGAGAGGCCGGTGTAGTTCCAGATGACGGTGACCACGGGGATGTCGATGTTGGGAAAGATATCCGTGGGCATCGACAGGATGCTGAAAGCGCCGAAGATGAGAATCAAGAGCGCGAAGACGACAAACGTATAAGGCCGCCGCAGCGCAAGCCGGACAATCCACATAAGGCAGGTACTCGCTCCTGAGCCAGACGGCCGTGGGTCCGGGTTGCCGCCCATGGGCCGGGTGGGCAACGCGGTCCGGAGGCGGCTGGCTCACCGGGTTCCGGGGACAGTGCGGCCGGGCCGCTCTGGTCCTCTTCAAATCGCAGAGTTAAAACACCATGGTAGACGAAGCGGCGCATGGGCGGCGTCCGGGGCGGTCAAGGAAATCGGGCGCTCACGGAAGTAGGACGTTCCAGGCAGGAGAAAAGATGCTCTCGATAGGGCGGAGACCGCGGGTTCCCATTGTCCAGGGACGGGGCCTCAGACGCCCTCCGGTAAACCTTCGCGGGGCGATTGCGGTCAAATCAAAGGGGACGGTGTGCCGCGCCCGTGAGGGCACAATGTGCTCCCGGTGAGCGATTGGACAGCCCTGACCTGTGCGATTCGCTTACAATGGACGCGGCCAACACCCCGGCCATGCGTGGCACATCTGGCGTGAAAGAGGCCATCTGCCGGGAAATGCCGGGCGCCGCGAAACTCTAGCTGAAACTTCTACGTCCGTTACAACGAAGACGGGCAATCCGCGCTCTTTCATGCCCGGTCCGCATCGACGCCCATTCGGTGGGCATTTACAAAAGAAAAGACGACGGGAATCGAAATCATGTCCATTGAAGACACTCGGGAGTCACTTCCGGCCGCAGCCGGCGCAGCCCAACAACCGCCCGCCCGCAAGGGATCCTGGCTTCGCATCGTTGTGTACCTGGTGCTGGTGGCCGCCGTGGGACTGGCGGTCTGGCGCATCTACCAGAACCAGCAACTGACCAAGAGCCAGGCGGCTGGGCAGGCGGCGGCGCTCATGGGCCGGCCGGTTCCGGTGCAGGTGACGGCGGCGGAAGAGCGGCCGATGCCTATCTTCCTGACCGCGCTGGGCACGGTGACGCCCTATATGAGCGTGACGGTGAAGGCGCGGGTGAGCGGAGAGCTGATGCCGGTGAAGTTCACCGAGGGCCAGCAGGTGAGGCAGGGCGAGACGATCATGGTGATCGACCCCCGGCCTTACAAAGCCGTGCTGGACCAGGCCAGGGGCACGCTGGCCCACGACGAGGCGCTGCTGAAGAACGCGCAGTCCGAGTACAAGCGCTACCAGGCGCTTTACGAGGCAGGCGTGGTTTCCAAGGAGACGCTGGACTCGGACGAGGCCGCCCAGGGCCAGTACCTTGGCGCCATCGAGTCGGACAAGGCGGCGATCGAGACGGCCCAGTTGCAGCTCAACTGGTGTACCATCCAGTCGCCCATCGACGGGCGCATCGGGCTGCGCCTGGTGGACCCCGGCAACATCATCACCGCCAATACCACCAACCTGGTGATCATCAACCAGTTCCAGCCGATGGCAGTGTACTTTACGCTGCCGGAGAATGAGCTGCCCCAGGTGCTGCGCAAGCTCGGGGCCGAGAAGCGGCTGCCGGTGGACGCCTACGACCGCGGCGACACGCAAAAGCTGGCCGTCGGCTACCTGCTCACCGCCGACAACCAGATCGACACCACCACCGGAACCGCCAAGCTGAAGGCGGTCTTCGACAACAAGGACCAGGCGCTTTTTCCCAACCAGTTTGTGAACATCCACCTGGTGCTGGAGGACCGGCCCAACGCCATCGTGGTGCCGTCGGCGTCTATTCAGACGGGTTTGCAGGGGCCCTATGTGTGGGTAGTCGATACCGACGCCGCCAAGAAGACGGCTACGGCCCGCATCCAGCCGATCAAGGTGGCGCTGGCCGAGGGGCAGGTCACGATTATCGACAGCGGGTTGCAGGCGGGGCAGCAGGTGGTGGTGGACGGCGCCGACCGGCTGCGGGCGGGGCAGATTGTGATCGCCAGCGTGGCGCGCCAGCGCTCCGGACAAGGCGCCGCGGCCCAGGGGCCAAGCGGACAGGGTTCTGCGCCCGGCGCGGCGCAGGGCGGCAACGGGTCCTTTGCGGCTCCGGGAACAGCCCCCGGATCGGCGCCCGCGGCTTCGCGGCAAGGCGCACCGGCTGACGGCAAGCACGGCGACAAGAGGGAAAAGCAGTGAGCCTAAGTCCTTCCCGGCCATTCATTCTGCGCCCGGTGGCGACCTCGCTGCTGATGGCGGCGATTCTGCTGGCAGGCGCGGTGGGCTACCTGCAACTGCCGGTCTCCGCCCTGCCCGAGGTGGACTACCCCATCATCCAGGTGCTCACGTTCTACCCTGGCGCGGGGCCGGAGGTGATTGCCTCGTCGGTGACGGCGCCACTGGAGCGGCAGTTCGGCCAGATGCCGGGACTGAAGCAGATGACCTCGGTCAGCTCCGGCGGCGGCTCGGTAATCACCCTCGAGTTCAACCTGGACGAGAACATCGACGTGGCCGAGCAGGAGGTGCAGGCATCCATCAACGGGGCCAACAGCTTCCTGCCCCAGGACCTGCCCAACCCGCCCATCTACAGCAAGGTGAACCCGGCCGACGCGCCCATCATGACTCTGGCGCTCACTTCGGACTCGCTGCCGCTGGACAAGATTGAGGACGCGGCCGACACCAACCTGGCGCAAAAGGTCTCACAGGTGACCGGCGTCGGACTGGTTTCGATCGCCGGCGGGCAGAAGCCCTCGGTGCGCATCCAGGCCAATCCGACGCAGCTTGCGGCCTACAACCTGAGCATGGAAGACCTGCGCACGGCGGTGGCCGCGGCCAACGTGGACCAGGCCAAGGGCACGCTGAACGGGTCGCGGCAGTCCTACACCATCGGCGCCAACGACCAGCTGGTTTCGAGCAGCGACTACAAGCCGGTAATCATTGCCTACCGCAACGGGGCGGCGGTGCGCGCCTCGGACGTGGCCACCATTGTTGACGCGGCGGAGAACTCGCAGCAGGCGGCCTGGATGGACCGGCAGCCGGCCGTAATTGTGAACATCCAGCGCCAGCCGGGCGCGAACATCATCGCGGTCGTGGACCGCATCAAGGCGCTGCTGCCGCAGTTGCAGGCCAGTTTGCCGGCCTCGGTGTCGGTGAAGGTGCTGACCGATCGCACCGTCACCATTCGCGCCTCGGTCAGGGACGTGGAATTCGAGCTGATGCTCACCGTCGCCCTGGTGGTGCTGGTGATCTTCCTGTTCCTGCGCAATCTGGCGGCCACCATCATTCCGTCGGTCGCGGTGCCGCTGTCAATTATCGGCACCTTCGGCGTGATGTACCTGCTGGGCTACTCGCTCAACAACCTGACGCTGATGGCGCTGACCATCTCGACAGGTTTCGTGGTGGACGACGCCATCGTGATGATCGAGAACATCTCTCGATTTATCGAAGAGGGCGACAGCCCCATGCGCGCGGCGCTCAAGGGCAGCGAACAGATCGGGTTCACCATCATGTCGCTGACGGTTTCGCTGATCGCCGTGCTGATTCCGCTGCTGTTCATGAGCGACGTGGTGGGGCGGCTGTTCCGCGAGTTCGCGATTACGCTGGCAGTGACGATTCTGGTCTCGGCGTTCGTATCCCTGACGCTGACGCCGATGATGTGCTCGCGCATCCTGCAGGACAAGGCAAGCGCCAAGCAGACGCGCTTCTACTACTGGTCCGAGAAGGTCTTCAACTCGGTCATCGCCTTCTACGGGCGCACCTTGCAGGTGGTGTTGCGCTTCCGCTTCATCACGCTGCTGGTGACCATCGGCACGCTGGTAGCCACGGTCCTGCTCTTCCTGGTGGTTCCCAAGGGCTTCTTCCCGGTGCAGGATACGGGCGTGATTCTGGGCATCAGCGAGGCGCCGCAGACGGTCAGCTTTGGCTCCATGGCGCAGCGGCAGCAAAAATTGGTCGATGTGCTGCTCCAGGACCCGGCCGTCGATAACATCTCGTCGTTCATCGGCGTGGACGGCAGCAACACCACGCTGAACTCGGGGCGCATCCAGATCAACTTGAAGCCGCTGGAGCAGCGCGGCCTTTCGGCGACCGACGTGATTCGCCGCCTGCAGCCCAAGCTGGAGGGCGTTGAAGGCATTCAGCTCTTTCTGCAGCCGCTCCAGGATCTGACGGTCGAAGATCGGGTCAGCCGCACCGAGTTCCAGTATTCGCTCGAAGACCCTGACCAGGTGGAGCTGGCCAAGTACACCCGGCTGATGGTGACCGAGCTGGCCAAGGAAAACGTGGTTACCGACGTGGCCAGCGACCTGCAGGACCAGGGGCTGGGCGCCAAGCTGGTGATCGACCGCGACACCGCGGCGCGGCTGGGCATCGCTATCGCCGACGTGGACAACACGCTCTACGACGCCTTCGGTCAGCGCCAGGTCTCCACCATCTTTACCCAGCTCAACCAGTACCACGTGGTGATGGAGGTGGGGCAGAACTTCCAGACCGATCCCACGGTACTGAACAACCTCTACGTGAAGTCGGCCGCGGGGACGCAGGTTCCGCTGAGCAACGTGGCGCACTGGGAGCAGACCAAGGCCCAGCTCTCAATCGGCCACCAGGGGCAGTTCCCCTCCACCGTGGTCAGCTTTAACCTGGCGCCGGGCAAGGCGCTGGGCGATGCGGTGGAAGCGGTGAAGCGTGTCGAGCAGCGCATCCAGATGCCGGGCAGCATCAACGCCAGCTTCCAGGGCACGGCGGCGGCCTTCCAGACCTCGCTGGCCAACGAGCCGCTGCTGATTCTGGCCGCGCTGGTGACCGTCTACATTGTGCTGGGCGTGCTCTACGAGAGCTACATCCACCCCATCACCATCATCTCTTCGCTGCCCTCGGCGGGCGTGGGCGCGCTGCTGGCGCTGCTGATTACGCGCACCGAGTTCAGCGTGATTGCGCTGATTGGCATCATCCTGCTGATCGGCATTGTGCAGAAGAACGCCATCATGATGATCGACTTTGCCTTGCAGGCCGAGCGCGTGGAGGGCAAGCCGGCCGAGGCCGCCATCTTCCAGGCCTGCCAGTTGCGGTTCCGGCCCATTCTCATGACTACGCTGGCCGCCATGCTGGGCGGACTGCCGCTGGCCCTGGGCGGAGGCGTGGGCGCCGAGTTGCGCATGCCGCTGGGCATCACCATTGTGGGCGGGCTGATCTTTTCGCAGTTGCTCACCCTCTACACCGTGCCGGTGATCTATCTCTACTTTGACAAGCTTGCGCAGCACTTCAAGCATCGCGAGATCACCAGCAGCTACCTGACGGAAAAGGCGCCGGTCGCCGGAGATTGAGTGAAGCAGGGAACAGGGAGTAGGGAACAGGGAACAGCCGGGCTGTCCGGACTCTGAGCCAGCCCGCAAAACCGGGTGTCCCCAGGGTCTCGATTTTGAGACCGGGGAAACCTGCAACATCAACCGTAGTCCGTCGACCAGGAACCGCGAGCCATGCATCTATCCGCACCATTCATTCAGCGTCCGGTGGCCACATCGCTGCTCTCGCTGGCCCTGCTGATGGCAGGGTCGGTGGCCTACTCGCTGCTGCCGGTGGCTTCGCTGCCCAACGTCGATTCCCCGGTGATTGGCGTGAGCGCGGGTCTGCCCGGCGCCAGCCCGGAGACCATGGCCTCCTCGGTCGCGACCCCGCTGGAGCGGCAGTTCGGGCGCATCGCCGGCGTGAACCAGATGACCTCGTCCAGTTCGCTGGGCTCGGCGTCGGTGAACCTGCAGTTCGACATCAACCGCGACATCGACGCGGCGGCCCGCGACGTGCAGGCCAGCATCAACGCGGCGCGCAGCCAGTTGCCGTCCTACCTGCCGCAGAATCCGAGCTACCGCAAGTCCAATCCCGCCGAAGCGCCGATCCTGATTCTTACGCTGACCTCCGACGTGATGTCGAAGCCGCAGATCTACGATCTTGCCAACTCGATTCTGGCGCAGAAGATCGCGCAGATTCAGGGCGTGGGCCAGTGCTTTGTCGCGGGCGGCTCCAGTCCTTCGGTGCGCGTCGAGTTGAACCCCATGCAACTGGGCGCCAACGGCGTAGGGCTTGAGGCGGTGCGCACCGCCCTGGCAAGCGCCAATGCCAACCGCCCCAAGGGCGCCTTTCAGGACGCCGATCACCGCTGGCTCATCAACGATAACGACCAGATCTTCAAAGCCAGCGACTATGCGCCCATCATCGCCGGCTATAACAAGCAAACCGGCGCCCCGGTGCGCGTGGGCGACCTGGGCACGGTGACCGACAGCGTGGCCGACATCCGCAATGCCGGCGTGAGCGGCATCAACTCCTCCAGCGTCCGCGGCCAGCTCAAAGACGCGGTGCTGATCATCGTCTTCAAGATTCCCGGCGCCAACGTCATCTCCACCGTGGATGCGGTGATGGCCGAGATGCCGCGCCTGCAGGCCGCCATCCCGCCCACCATCAAGATCGACGTGGCCGTGGACCGCACCACGACCATTCGCTCCAGCGTTCGCGACGTGGAGATTTCTCTGCTCATCAGCGTCTGCCTGGTGGTGCTGGTGGTCTTTCTCTTCCTGCGCGAGGTGTGGGCCACCATCATTCCTTCGGTGGCCGTTCCGCTTTCGCTGGTGGGCACCTTCGGCGTGATGTGGCTGGTGGGCTACACCATCGATAACCTCTCGCTGATGGCCCTGACCATCGCCACCGGCTTCGTGGTGGACGACGCCATTGTGGTGATCGAGAACATTACCCGCTATCTCGAACAGGGCATGAAGCCTTTCGAGGCCGCGATGAAGGGCTCCAAGGAGATCGGCTTCACCGTTCTCTCCATGAGCCTGTCGTTGATCGCCGTCTTCATTCCGATTCTGCTGATGGGCGGCATCGTCGGCAAGCTCTTCCGCGAGTTCGCCGTCACCCTCAGTGTCGCCGTCGCTGTCTCGCTGCTGGTGTCGCTCACCACCACGCCGATGCTCTGCGCCAAGTTCCTCAAGTCGCGCGACGAGAGCCGCCACGGCCCCATCTACCGCGCCAGCGAACGCGCCTTCGACTGGATGCGCGACGAATACGCTGGCGGACTGCGCTGGGTCTTGCGCCACCAGTGGCTGATTCTGGGCGTAACCGTCGCCACGGCGTTGTTGAATGTCTTTCTCTTCTCCATCGTTCACTTCGATCTCTTTCCGCAGCAGGACACCGGTCGCATGGGCGGCCGCACCATGGCCGCGCAGGACATCAGCTTCGACGCGATGAAGATCAAGCAGCAGCAGCTTGCGCAGATGGTGCTGGACGATCCGGCCATCCAGTCGGTGACCGCTTTTGTGGGCGGCGGCGGACCCGGCGGCGGCAGCACCAACGTGGGAGGCATGTTCATCGCGCTGAAGCCTCTCGATCAGCGGCCAGGGCGGGTCTCCGCCGACCAGATCGTGAATCGCCTGCGCGGCAAGCTCACCAGCGTCCCCGGAGCGATTCTCTACCTCCAGGTTCAGCAGGAGTTGCAGAGCGGCGGGCGCGGCGGCGCGGCCCAATACCAGTACACCCTCTCGGACGAGAATCTGGACGAACTGAATAGCTGGGCGCCGCAACTGCTGGCCCGCATGAGGAGCATCCCCGAGTTGCGCGACGTGAACAGCGACCAGCAGAACCAGGGCCTGGCCGCCAATCTGGCCATCGACCGCGACTCCGCGTCCCGGCTCGGCATCTCTGCCTCCGCCATCGACCAGGTGCTTTACGACGCCTTCGGCCAGCGCGAAGTCTCAACCATGTACACGGCGCTCAACCAGTACTTCGTGGTGATGGAAGTCGATCCCAAGTACCAGCTCAGCCCGGACGCGCTCAGCGGCATCTTCATCAAGTCGTCCACCGGCGCCATGGTTCCGCTCTCGGCCATCGCCAAATACGTGCAGCAGCGTACCGCGCTGCAGGTGAACCACCAGGGCCAGTATCCGGCCGTCACGCTCACCTTCAACCTGGCGCCCAACATGGCGCTGGGCGATGCCGTGGTTGCGCTGGAAAAGGCCCAGCGCGAGATGGGCATGCCCACCACCATCCACCCCACGTTCCAGGGAACGGCGCAAGACTATCAGACCATGAAGAAGAACATGCCCTGGCTGATTGTCGCCGCGCTGGTAGCCGTCTATATCGTCCTCGGCATTCTCTACGAGAGCCTCATCCATCCGCTGACCATTCTCTCCACCATTCCCCCTGCCGGGGTGGGCGCCATTCTGGCGCTGATGCTGACCGGAACCAGCCTGAGCATCATCGCGCTGATTGGCATCATCCTGCTCATAGGCATTGTGAAGAAGAACGCCATCATGATGATCGACTTTGCCCTGCAGGCGGAGCGCGAACAGGGACTGCCGCCGGTGGAGGCCATCTACCAGGCCTGCCTGCTGCGCTTCCGGCCCATCATGATGACCACCATGGCGGCCATGTTCGGCGGGCTGCCGCTGGCCATCGGCATGGGCGTGGGCTCGGAGCTGCGCAAGCCGCTGGGCATCGCCATCGTCGGCGGGCTGCTGGTTTCGCAGATGCTCACGCTCTTCACCACGCCGGTGGTGTACCTGTTCTTTGACAAGCTGCAGTGGCGGGTGATGAAGCTGCGGCGCATCGGGTCGGAGCTGGAAGAGGCGCCGGGGGACTGAGGCAGGCAGGTATACAATGTACATCTGAGGTGTCCGATGGCTTCCAGTATGGTGCATATCCGGGTAGATGGAGAGGTGAAGAATCAGGCTGCCGAAGCGCTGGCCACTATGGGCTTGACCGTCTCCGATGCGGTGCGCATTCTGCTCACCCGCATCGCCGCCGAGAAGGCCATGCCCTTCGAGATTCGGGTTCCCAATCGCGCCACTCTGGCGGCCATCGAGGCGGGGGAGCGCGGCCAGGTAAGCCGGGCGCCCAGCGTTCTTGCCATGATGGCAAACCTGAATGCGAACGATTGAGTGGACTTCGGCTTTCAAGCGCGACTACAGGCGGATCA
>Ga0364866_11009_pt1 | contig 11707 bp, 12 predicted proteins | sample ExccelAu500001D3_3_FD_206913 | JGI IMG/M metagenome (GOLD analysis project Ga0364866, IMG submission 206913) | Enriched cells from Trout Bog Lake Hypolimnion, Wisconsin, USA - BchlTB.Aug13.5000.01.D3 | ecosystem: Environmental > Aquatic > Freshwater > Lake > Hypolimnion/Profundal zone | place... | reverse complement strand
TCCACTTCCTGGGAAAATGCTGCTATTGCACATGCAAACCTCTTCCGGAGAATGGATATAAACCATTCTTCCCTGAAATTTTCTTTACCGGCTGTTAATCTTAACCATACTAAAGCAATAACCACCCCCTTTGGAATGATCCAGTTTGCTAAAATTAATCATGCTGATATTGAATCAGGATACACGCTGGATGATAATGCAAGGGCCATGATAGCAATGTGCAAGTATTATAAACTTACTAAAGACAATGACACTATACCATACATTACCATCTATTTGAATTTTATAAAATTTTGCCTGCAGGACAATGGCCGTTTTTTGAATTATGTAGATGAACATAAGCAATTTACGGAACAAAATTTCCAGACCAATCTGGAAGATGCTAATGGCAGAGCCATCTGGGCACTCGGTTATTTAGTGTCTATGAAAAACCTGTTACCTGCAATTTTAGTGGATGAAGCAGAATTGATATTGAATACAGCGGTCCATAATATGAATCAGATACATAGCACCAGGGCAATGGCGTTTATTATAAAAGGATTGTATTATAGTGGCCAAAAATCCTTTTCTGTTCACCATCAACTATTCATCACAGAATTAGCCAACAGGTTGGTACAGATGTACCGCCACGAAGCTACAGAGGATTGGAAGTGGTATGAAAATTATCTGACCTATGCTAACAGCCTTTTGCCCGAAGCTATGTTATGTGCCTGGCTGGCAACCGGCAATGTAATCTATAAGGATATTGCTCAGTCCTCATTTGACTTTCTGCTCTCAAAAACATACCGGGGCAACAGGATTAATGTGATTTCCAATAAGACCTGGTTATATAAAGGAATAACATATGTGCATTCAGACAAAGGAGGAGAACAGCCTATAGATGTTGCCTATACCATACTCGCGCTCAGTAAATTTCAGGATGCTTTTCCATTCAAAGGATATAAAAAGAAAATGGAAATCGCTTTTAACTGGTTTCTAGGGGCTAATCACCTGCATCAGATTATTTATAATCCATGTACGGGTGGATGTTACGACGGACTGGAAGAAAATTGTGTAAACCTGAACCAGGGAGCAGAATCAACAGTCAGTTACCTCATGGCCAGACTAACCATGGAAAAATATAAAAATGAATAACCTGATGCCAAAATCAGTGGCTGTAATTGTGGCACACCCTGATGATGAATCACTTTGGGCCGGAGGCACCATACTCCAGCATCCTTCCTGGGAATGGTTTATAGTAAGCCTTTGCCGGGGCAGTGATCCTGACCGTGCCCCAAAATTCTATCAGACTTTAAAAATTCTTGAGGCGAATGGAACGATGGGTGACCTTGATGACGGACCTGAACAATTGCCCCTGCAGGAAAATGAAGTGGAAGATGCTATTCTCAATCTAATGCCTCCCATACATTTCGATATCATTATTACACATAATCCATCAGGTGAATATACCAGGCATCTCAGGCATGAAGAAATCAGCCGGGCAGTGATACTATTATGGAATGACGGTAAATTATCTGCTGATGAACTCTGGACATTTGGTTATGAAGATGACCATAAAAAACATTTACCTATACCAGTTTTAAATGCAACTATGCAGGTGGAACTCAATCGTGAAATCTGGATTCAAAAATATCGTCTCATTACACAGACTTATGGTTATAGCAAAGAAAGTTGGGAGGCAAATACCTGTCCGGAAGCAGAAGCTTTCTGGAGATTTACAAATCCGGAGGATGCAGTGAAATGGTTGAACGCCGGAGGTATTATAGGGTAAAAATAAAACAGATCAGCTTTGAAAAAAACAAACAATTATGAAAGTTTTGGTATTATACGATTATCCTCCATCACCCGGCGGATTGGCTACTCAGGGAGATCTTTTATACAAGGGCCTTCTGGGGATGGGTGTAGATGCACATGCAGTACATTTCGAATCCGCACAGGAAAAAGAATGGTATTACCGCTGGTTTAAGCCAGATGTAGTGATTGGAGTAGGTTACTGGGGCCATACACCTCAGTTGGTGCTGCACCCGATGCGTTATGGCGTAAGAGCTGTTCCCTGGCTGGTGGCTGATGGTTATATTGCGAATTATCAGGAAGTATTGAATGCTTTACCGCTGATACTGGTAACTTCTAACTGGGTAAAGGAAATGTATGTCCGTGATGGCATCAACGCAGCTATTATTGAAGTATTGCCGGTTGGTTGTGATACAGATGCTTTTATCCCTTTTAAAAAAGACGATCCCAAGATTATGGCAGTAAGGAATGCCCTGGGTATTGCTCCTGATCAGTTAATGATTCTTACAGTTGGTGGAGATGCTGCTTCTAAAGGCGCTCAGGAAGTAATGCAGGCCCTTGCCATTATTGATGGCAAAGCACCCGACTGGAAATATGTATGTAAAGTCTGGCCACAGCAAAGAACAAAGGTTCAAAACCTGGCTGATCTGGAAATGGCATCTCAATTAGGTATTGAAAAAAATGTTACCTACGAAACCAATACCATTTCACGTGCTTTTATGCCATACCTGGTGGGTGCCTGTGATATTTATGCAGCTCCATCCCGGTTGGAAGGTTTTGGAATGCCACAGGTGGAAGCAGGTGCCTGCGAAAAACCTGTAATCAGTATTAAAGCAATGGGAATGCTGGATACCCTGGTTGACGGAGAAACAGCTTTTCTGGCAAAAGTAGCCAGGAGAATAGTGGTTAATGAAGTGATACTGGGTAATGAATCCGGATTTGAAAACAAACATAAAGTCATTTTTGACGAACCCAGAACCGTTGATTACCGTGCTGATGTACAGGATATAGCCAAATACTTACTCATGCTGATGGAAGATGCTGATTTACGCCTTAAAATGGGCAAAGCAGGCAGGCAAAGAGTAGTGGCTAATTTTGACTACCGGGTTGTGGCCAAAAAGTTTGTACAGATTATGCATGACAAATTTGGTATTTCTTAATACATAAAATAACTAAAATGCCAGTTACACCGTTGCAAAATATTGAAATTGCTAAGAAAGCAGCTTTAGATGTGCTGTTACATAATGCAAATGGCCCTTTTCAGGGGCTTCCCAGAACTGCCGGATGGGGCTATCCGGAACCTTATACCCGGGATCTGATGATCTCTATCCTGGGGATTGCTGTTTCCGGAAACCAGCAGCTGATGGACAGTATCAGAAAAGTATTGGAAACATTGGCGAATAACCAGACCAGGCATGGGCATATCACTTCACTGGTGCATGACCGGGACGACAGGGGTGCCAGTGATACCACACCTCTGTTTTTACTGGCAGCAGGTATTTACAGAAAACTAACCGGAGAATCTGGTTTTTTAAAAGAAGCTGTTGATAAAGCACTGGTTTGGATGGAATACCAGAGCCCATCAGACCGGCTGATGGTGGCACAGCAACCTACCAGCGACTGGCGGGATGAGCAATGGGTTTTTGGATATGGCTTGTTTGTAAATACGCTGGTATACAGTTATCTGAACATGCTCAACTTTCCGGAAAAAGCCGAACAAATGCATAAGGATATGGAAAGGTTTACCATTTCCGGAGGCACCATGCATCACCATGTGCATGAAGGCCTGGTGGTTAAACATAAACCCTATTATGCCTTTTGGTCCTACAAAATATACAGCAGTGAAAGATTCGACTTACTGGGCAACAGTATTGCCATTCTTTCCGGTATTGCATCCGCTTCCAGGGCTGATGAATTGGTTACATGGATTGAAGATGAATGTAACGGCATGAAAAAAAGAGGAGAATTAGCGGTTGACCTGCCCCCTAACTTTTTCCCTTATACCAAAAAAGGAGATCCGGACTGGATTTCAAGATATGAAGATTATAATAACCCAGGCGAGTACCACAATGGCGGTATCTGGCCCTTTATTTGCGGTTTTTATATTGCCGCATTGGTAGCCGCAAAAAGGTATAAACTAGCCCGGGAAAAATTAAACATTTTAACTGATTTTATTAAACTTTCCAGCAGTAACAGTATTGAATTCGGGTTTAACGAATGGCATAAAGCCCAGGATGGAAAACCCATGGGACAGGATTGGCAAACCTGGAGTGCTTCGATGTATTTATATGCCGCAAGATGTGTGGAAACAGAAAGCACACCCTTTTTTGATGATATGCGCCATTAGTGTTCAATAAAAAAATAATGCAATACTGGCAGAAATTTTAAACTGCCGGTATTTGTTTTTTAAAAGGGTATCCGTTACCTGATAGCATTAATTATCCTGATTAACTATAATATTATTGCACAATTTTATTACCCTGTGATAGATGCAATAATTGATTACACAGGTGTAATACATTAAAAAAATAATGGAATCATCTTTGTTGTAAGCTATCACCTGTAATTTAAAAATGGCTTTACCATAAATGAATACAATTATAAATCCCGGGGAATTACTCCTTCTCAATAATGCAGTCCCACTAATCGGCATCATCCGGAATGATACAGGTTTCCGGATTAACAACTATGTATACCATGATGTACAGGAAAATAAATCGGTCAGATTGTTTCAAATTATTAAAAATTTCCAGCGGGTAATTTACCTGATTCAGGAATTGTATACCAGCAAAACTTTGGTAGCAGCAACAGCGAACAGTGCTCTTGCCAATCCACTGGCAGATATCGCTATCATTATCATTAAAGTGATAAAATGGATATTGCTGTTTTTTGTCTTTTTATTACTGCTTGCATTGGTGGCCGCAATATTTGAAGGTATTTATATACTGGAAATCAACCCACTGCTGATGGTACTTATTATAGCTGCCATTCCCGTTTCAATCACTGCTATGTATACATTCTTTTCCGTCAAAGTTCCTGATAATCAGACTGAACTTACAGAAGATTCATTACCTGAAATTTTTCCGGAAACTGCATTCGTTTAATATTTAAGTCATGTTTTCTACCTTATCTTCAAGGCTCAAAATCAGTGTAGATTATACAAAAACAGGTCTTTCAATACTACTTACCCCATACCAGCTCCCTACCCTGTTCGGACCTTGTTCGGGTCAAGTCCACCAATTGGTGGACTTGACCCCTGTAAAGTACGAACAAAGCAGGGAGCTGACAGGGCTGAAACCTATGTCAGATATTGGTTTTGCAGAAACACTCCACTAATATATACGTATAAACTATAATTACTGACATGTGGATAACTTTTCCCGCCATTATTCTTGTCAGATTCAGAAATAAAGCTCAGATATGGCACTCATATAGCAATGATATAGCTCAGATATAGTACCCTTTAAAGAGGAGTTATATCTAAGCTATAAAACAGTTATTTATTCACTACGTAAAGCTGTCTGAATGGTTATTCTTCATATCAAACTCAGCAGATAGCCTGCCAACGCTCCCCCCAGTACAATAAAAGCAGTATTGATTTTCGGGAATTTCAGAGCTATCAGCAGCCCGGCTACAGCAATTACAATAGTTCTCCAGCCCGTAAAACTGTCCTTTCCCATTTGAAAACAAACTGCCAGTATTATGGCTACTGAAGCTACATTCACTGCATCTAAAAAGGCGGAAAAAATGGCAGATCCCCTCATTTTTTTTACCAATGGATTTAATAAAGCCACAAATACAAAGGAAGGCAAAAATATGCCAGCCGTAGATACTACAGCACCGGCCCATCCGTTGATCTGGTATCCAATAAACGTTACGGAAGAAAATACAGGGCCCGGCGTAAACTGTCCAACTGCAATCGCATCCACCAGTTGTTGTCTGGATAATAAGCCTTTCATCACCAGTTCAGCATCCAGAAATGCAAATAATACATAACCACTGCCATACAGTATGGCACCGATTTTTAAAAATACCAGGAATAAATGGAGGTTAGCCGGGGATAAGAATCCTTTCTGGTAGATCTTTAAAATGGCAAATGGAAGGATTGAACTAAGGTGATTGTTGAAATACTGTTTTCTGACAGCATATAAGCCCATGGCAAAAAAGCCTGCCCCAAACATAATATAGATCTCATTCAACTGCAGCAGGGATAGTACTAAAGTGATCAGTCCGATTAGTTTCAGTTCCGTTGATTTAAGGGATCTTTTGGCCAGCGGATACAAAACCGATAGAATAATGGCAATGATAGCAGGGGTAATACCATACAGGAAGGGCTGCACGGCAGGTAACTGTCCATATTGCTTATACAACCAGGCAAAAACTGCCGTTATCAGCACTGCTGGCAGAATAAAGCAGGCACCGGCAACTATTAAACCCTTCCAGCCTGCTCTTTCCTGGCCAATATGAATGGCCATTTCTGTACTGTTGGGGCCGGGGATTAAATTAGTGGCTCCAATTAAATCAAGGAAATGCTGTTCCGTCATCCATTGCCGCTTAGTAACCACTTCGGTCTTCATCATGGCAATATGTGCTGCAGGTCCGCCAAATCCAATAATGCCCAGCTTTAAAAATAACCTGGCTACTTCAGAGAGCCTGTTTTCATTTTTTTCCATACAAAAGATTATCTGTTGAGTACCTGCCACTTCCAAAATACATTAAAAAGAAAAGCAACAAAGTCAAAGCAAAATCAGTTCTGTATTCATGTGCAAAAGCCCAGAAACCTTTACCAGTTAAGATGGGTATTTTAGTACTGATAAAAGCGGTTATCATTACGATAATAAGTGGTATCACAGCAAGGCGGGTCAGGAACCCTGCGAGTAATAAAACAGCACAAATAATTTCAGTATATCCAGTAAAACCAGCCCAGAATAAAGGGTGAGAGAAGCCAATCTTCAAAAACCTGCCAACACCCAGTGTCTCCGGATATAAAAACTTCTGCATGCCTTCTGAAAGGAAAATGAACCCTGTTATGATCCTTGCTGTTAAAACAGGAGCAGCAGCAACTGAAATTATTTTACGAAACATGGGATATAAGTTAGGTGATGATTGATTGAATTGACATTGCTAAAATAATATAATAGTGACCATTTGCATTTTTTTTGCAAGAAAGAAGTTATACCTTTAATCATCATAATGAAAAAATTCATTGTTTATATAGTCGCTGTATTGTATCTCGGTTTATCAACCGGGGCCACGTTTCAACTGCATTTCTGCATGGGGAAACTGGTTGGCAGCAGTATATGGTCTGCTGTAAAGACAGACCGCTGCAACAAATGTGACATGGCTAAAAACAATGGAAAAAACAAGTGCTGCAAGGATGAACACAGGACGATTATTGTAAAACAGGATCAAACCACACAAAAAACAGCCTACCAGCCGGTTCAATTAATTGCAACAGGCCTGATACCCTCTGTTACAGATGTCCTGGTAACCCCGATTATAGATTTATCCTTTGTACAGTCCCATTCCAAAAGCCCCCCTGATTATCAGGTGCCGCTGTATATTCATAATTGTTCCTTGCTGATCTGATACCACACTCCCATTTATTCAGTGCATTAAACTGAATACAATTTTATTATTGCAGGATCCTCCTGTAAAAACTTATCTATTTTATTTAAAAATTATTGATCAAAACAGCATGGCCTGTTTTAACTGTAATAAGATTACAGTTAAAACAACCAGTTATAGGTGATAAATTCCTATAGACATTTAAAAACATATCATTATTCAAACATCAATAAACAATTTTATTATGAAAAAGTTACTCATGATCGCATATATCCTGGTATTCGCAAACACAGTATTTAGCCAGATGAATATGCCCCAGGATAAACAACCCAAAGCAGATAAATCCAAAACTGTACAATATACCTGTCCCATGGATGCAGACGTAATAAGTGACAAACCGGGTAAATGCCCTAAATGCGGGATGACATTAGTGGTAAAAAAAGCAGAGCGTACAAAGACATATGTCTGCCCCATGGATGCTGACGTAACCAGCGATAAACCGGGTACCTGCCCTAAATGTGGAATGACCCTGGTAGAAAAGAAAAAGAAATAAGTAAAACAACAACCCATGGTTCAAAAAATTATTGAACTGGCACTCCGCAACAAACTGGTGGTGATACTTGCTGCTATCAGTTTGTTTACCTGGGGTATCTATGCCATCCGGCAAAACCCGGTAGATGCCATTCCTGACCTCTCAGAAAATCAGGTGATCGTTTCCACAGAATGGATGGGGCGTAGCCCCCAGGTAATAGAAGACCAGGTGACCTATCCCCTGGTGTCCAACCTGGAAGGGATTCCGAAAGTAAAGAATGTAAGGGGCAGTTCCATGTTCGGGATGAGCTTTGTGTATGTCATTTTTGAAGACAATACAGATATCTATTGGGCGCGTACCCGGGTACTGGAACGACTGAACTATGCTCAGCGATTATTGCCACAGGGCATTACCCCTACCCTGGGGCCGGATGGCACCGGTGTGGGACATGTATTCTGGTATACGCTCAAAGCCCCGCAGATGGATTTGGGGGAACAGCGGGCACTGCAGGACTGGTATGTCAAATTTGCTTTACAAACAGTACCGGGCGTTGCGGAAGTGGCTTCCTTCGGTGGTTTTGAAAAACAATACCAGCTGGTGGTGGATCCGGTAAAACTGCAGTTCTATAACTTCTCTCTGATGGATGTAATGAACAAGGTAAAAGCAAATAATAATGATGTGGGAGGCCGGAAATTTGAAATGAGCGGGATGGCTTATATAATCCGCGGACTGGGTTATTTAAAGAACAAGGCGGATATAGAAAGTATTGCCATTGGCAATTACAATGGCATTCCGGTGCGCGTAAAAGATATTGGTACCGTGCAGATGGGAGGCGATTTGCGATTGGGCATATTTGACAATAACGGCGAAGGTGAAGTGGTGGGTGGTATTGTGGTAATGCGTAACGGGGAAAATGCAGATAAAGTGATTACAGCCCTGAAATTAAAAATGAAGGAAGTAGAAAAAGGACTGCCTGAAGGGGTAAGTTTTAAAATTGCATACGACCGCAGTACTTTAATTGAAGCTGCTATTGAAACGATTAAGGAAAAGCTAATGGAAGAAATTACTGTGGTCTGTGTAATCGTATTCCTGTTTCTGATGCACTGGCGCAGTGCGCTGAGTATTATTATTCAGATACCGGTAACCATTGCCATCAGTTTTATCCTCTTAAATGCATTCGGGCTTAGTTCCAATATTATGTCGCTCACAGGCATTGCACTGGCAATTGGGGTAATTGTGGATAACGGCATTATCATGTCTGAAAATGCCTACCGTAATTTATCAGAATGGCAGAACAGTCATACTCCAAATACCTAACCTCCTGTACCAATGCAACAAAAAAAATCTACATGAACAAATCAAAACCATATTATAAGATACCGGATGCAGAACGGCTTTCCATTATTGAAAAAGCCTGCAAACAGGTTTCCAGGGGCGTATTTTTTTCTACGGTGATTATTATTTCTTCTTTTTTACCTGTGTTCCTGTTAACCGGGCAGGAAGGGAAACTATTCGGTCCGCTGGCCTATACCAAAACCTTTATCCTGGCGGTGGATGCCATACTGGTCATTACCCTGGCACCAGTATTGATTTCCCTGTTTATGCGGGGAAGGTTCCGTCCTGAATCTGCTAATCCGGTCAACCATTTTTTAGAGAAAGTGTATGAACCCGTTATACGAACTTGTATCAAATGGCGAAAAACAACCATTGGCATTAATCTGCTGGCGCTGATCGTAAGTATTCCATTACTGTTGAGCCTGGGAAGGGAATTTATGCCAGCACTGGATGAGGGGTCCATCCTCTTTATGCCCTTGACTTTACCGGATGCTTCCAACAGTGAAATTAAGCGGATTTTACAGGTGCAGGATAAAATTATAAAATCTGTACCCGAAGTGGATAATGTGCTGGGCAAGGCCGGCAGGGCGAATACAGCCACCGATAATAGCCCGATCAGTATGATTGAAACCATTATCACATTAAAACCGAAAGCAGCCTGGCGGGAAGGGATATCCAAGGAAGACATTATCAATGAACTGAATAAAAAGTTACAGATTCCGGGTGTGACCAATGGATGGACGCAGCCCATCATCAACCGGATCAATATGCTGTCTACCGGTATCCGCACAGATGTGGGGGTAAAAGTATACGGACAGAACCTGGACTCGATCTACTATTTTTCTGAACAGGTAAAGCAACACCTGATGGGAATTAATGGGGTAAAGGATTTATATGTAGAACCCATTACCGGTGGCAAATACATTGATATTGTGATTAAAAGGGATGAAATTGGCCGTTATGGATTAAGTGTGGATGATATCAATACGGTAATAGAAAGTGCATTGGGTGGTATGAAACTGACCACTACCATTGAAGGCCGGCAACGCTTTTCTGTCAATGCCCGCTTTGGGCAGGATTTCCGCAATAACCTCACTGCACTGAAACGGCTGCAGGTATCTACCATGAATTTTGGCCCCATACCATTAGAAGCAGTGGCTGATGTTAAAATATCTGAAGGGCCGCCCATGATTAATTCTGAAAATGCATTGCTGCGGGGTACGGTTTTATTCAATGTAAGGGAAAGAGATCTGGGCAGTACAGTGCAGGAAGCTCAGGAAAAACTGAATAAAATGATGAACAAAATGCCAAAGGGATATTTTCTGGAATGGAGCGGACAATATGAGAACCTGATCCGTAGTGAAAAGACCTTAAAACTGGTTATTCCAATTGTATTGCTGATCATTTTTCTCTGTATGTATTTTGCCTTCCACAGTTTCCGGGAAGCTTTCTTTAGCCTGATATCTATTCCATTTGCTTTAATTGGTGGAGCTTATATGATTTATTTCTGGGGGGTGCATTTATCCGTTGCAGTAGCGGTAGGATTTATTGCATTATTCGGACTGGCTGTGGAAACGGGTATTGTAATGGTCATTTACCTGAATGATGCCATGCAGCAACTGGTGGCATTGAAGGGCAATTCAAAGGAGACTATTTCAGTAAAAGATTTAAGGGAATATGTAATAGCCGGTGCATCAAAAAGGTTAAGGCCTAAATTAATGACCGTATCTGTTTCCATGTTTTCACTGATCCCCATTTTATGGAGCCATGGTGTGGGTAGCGATGTAATGAAACCTATTGTATTGCCCATGATTGGTGGGGTGCTCACTTCGGCCACACATATCTTACTGGTAACTCCTTTGATTTTTTTAATGACAAAAGAATATGAATTGAGAAAACACGGAAAAATAGAAGTACTGGAAACAAAATAGTAAACTATGAAAAAAGGAATATTACTGCTGTTGATGGCAAGTTTTACACTGGGCGCTAATGCGCAACTGTTAACACTCGACAGTATTTTTACAACCATACAGTCGCAACACCCGGCGATGAAAATGTATGAAGCAGACATTACGGCTATGGATGAAGCAGCAAAAGGGGCTAAAAGCTGGATGCCCACAGAATTTGCTTCAGGCTTTTACCAGACACCTTATAACCTGAATAAATGGAAGGCCGATATGGGGCAGCCAGGTATGGGTATGTTGATGGTTTCTGCACAGCAAATGATCCCGAATAAACAGAAACAGGAAACGGAAGCAAAATATATGAATGCCATGTCTTCTGTTGAAAAAGAAAAAAAGAAAGCTACCCTGAATGAACTGTTTGCAGCAGCCAAAAAAAGTTACTATGCCTGCATTATTACCGAAAAGAAAATGACTATCCTGCAGCAGAATCAGCAACTGTTGAAAATGATGCTGGAGAATGCTGAGATCCGTTACAGGAACGGCATGGATAAAATGAATGCTTATTATAAAGCAAAAG
>Ga0364866_11036_pt1 | contig 11721 bp, 7 predicted proteins | sample ExccelAu500001D3_3_FD_206913 | JGI IMG/M metagenome (GOLD analysis project Ga0364866, IMG submission 206913) | Enriched cells from Trout Bog Lake Hypolimnion, Wisconsin, USA - BchlTB.Aug13.5000.01.D3 | ecosystem: Environmental > Aquatic > Freshwater > Lake > Hypolimnion/Profundal zone | place: USA... | reverse complement strand
TTGTGGTTTGAGGGCATCAAACTCGGGATGACCAGGTGGTGCGACACCCAGTAAATCAATTTTTTCTCCTAGTTTGTAACCATAATGTTTTTCATCAAAAATTAAAAATTGAGAGCTGTTGACAGGAGAGATGGTTTTAAGTGCATCAGGGATATTTTTATACCTTTTATGAGTATGATCTGCTAATAATTTAATTAATCTATAATCGTCATCCGATAAGTTTGGCTTTGATTCTGAAAATTCTTGTTTAAAGCGATTGAAATTTTCGGCACTGATGACAATTTCAGTCACTGTTTTTTCAAGTTTATTGTAATAAAAAAGACCTGTTTCGGTTATAAAATACTGTGAGTCTTGATATTGCTTCAGATCTTCCTCTGAAGGTACTGCATTGAGATAGGTTAAACCACACAACATCTGACCGACCCAGTGAAATTGACCATCAACCACACAATGTTGTGTAATTAAATCTAATTCATGTTTTTCTTCATCAGTCAGATCTCGTTCATTGCGAAGATTGGTTAATGCTCTATATTTATATTCAGCGACACTCTGTATGAATAATAGTGGATCGGTCAATGCTCGAAATCGGGGTTCATTTTGATATCTTTTATAATCTGGATTGAAATGCCCATCAGTCCAAAAATATTGATGAATAGCATCTAACTCTAATTTTTCTAACAGGGTTAATTCTCGCTCATGATTTTCTAGAATACGAGTATATACCTCATGTTTTACTTCAATCACATTTTTAATATATTGTTCGATATTTCCTGGAAAATTAATTTCAGTTTTAGTGAAGTGAAATACCGGCGCAAATTGTTTAAACAAAGCTTGTCTAACGGCAGGATCATTGATGCGCGCTTGATTAGTCTCGATTTTAGCTTGTTCAGTTGGAGTGAATGGCATTTAGCTCTCGAATTAATCATGCTGTAATTAAATACTAGCATAAGATCTAAATATATTCATATTTTGGCAAGCTATTTTTGCAAACTCTCTTCTCGTGCAGAATAAAATTGTAAATTGAGTTTTTACTTGGTGTTCTGCGGAGGACTTTGACATTCGGGTAACATGCGCAAGCCCTCTCGATAAGCTTCACAGGCTTTATGGGCATCTTGCTGTATTTCATAAAATTGGCCCAAAGCGGCGTAAGCAGCGGGTGTTGGCCGTATGAAAATACTTTGCTCCAGATAGGATTTTGCTTTTCCCCATAATTGATTAATCATACTTAAGCGTCCCATACAAAGAAATAACTCAGATGAGTGAGGTTGTTTTTTGAGGAATGATTCGGCAAATTGTAATTGTTTAAGGGTGCCAGGGAGTTGACCATAACACTGAATGAGTTTCGGATGAAATGCTTTACGTAGACAGTTGGTTAGGACAGTTTCTGCTTTTTCAGTGGAGTTAATTTCAATTAAATAATGGGCATAAGCACTGACGATGTCTGGATCCATCATGAGCACTTTGGGTAAGTTACTCATTAGTTGGTTGATTGCTGGATCTTGATGGTGATGAATGCACTTGTTGAGTGCGTTTAAATAAGCACGCTGAGTCAGTTTTTCACAGTCTATTGGGGTCAATAGATGATGTTTTTTTAAGTCAGGTAAAAGGGAGATGAGCTGGGGCCAATCTTCTATTTTTTGATATAGTTCCATTAATAATTTAAGCACATAAGGGTGTTTCGGTGCTATTTCTTGCAAATGACGCAATGTGGCGAGGGCTTGTTCCCATTGGTGGTTGGCTAATTGAAGTTGCGCTTGGGTTAATTCCACAGCAATTTGAGCTTCGGGCATAGATTGCTGAGCTTCACGTAAATAGGTATCGCGTAATTGTGGATCACCTAATTCTTGAGCGGCTCTCGCCGCGGTTAAATAATTAAGTAAAGGCATATCAGTATTAGGCAACGCTTTGATTAAATGTGTTTTAGCTTTTGACCAATATCCTTCACTGAATTCAATTAAACCTTGTCGTGTTTTTTGTTGGGCAATTCGTGCAGTATGTCTGGATTTCCAATGATGATAATTGCTTGGCAAGTGTGTAATGGCACGTAACATCAGTAACAATTGATGGCTGAAAAAAATAATAAAGCACAATGAGATGACTAAAAACCATACGCTAGTTTCAACCATCCAGTGATTGAGCGTAATTAATACATAGCCAGGATCAAATTTGAGTTGAAGTCCGACAAGGACAGATATCAGTAATATTAAAATCAGCCAAAGCATTCTACGCATGATTAATGACTCCCCGTTTGCTTAACTGCTGGTACTTTTAAAGGGGTATCATCATGAATAAGTTCATTGAGTAAAGATAATGATCGATTAAAGTTGGGCGTCTTCGATTCGATGGATTTTTGTTGTAGTCCAGTGATTTTTTCTAAAAAGGCTTGTGTTGCTGCTGCGTTATGAGCAAAATTTTGGTGGATAGTTTCAATAACGCGGTTCAGGGATTGTTCATAAAGGTCAGCATTATTTTGTAAGAGAGCCCACTCTGCCTGTTGAAGGTCAATAGCTATTTTTTCGCGAATAATGGTTTGATAAAAAGGTGATAGCAACGGCGCGGTGTGAACATTGTCCCGATGAACAATGACGATTTGTTTGAGGATATTCAGACTGTCTTGAAGCTGGTTTTGCCAATTTTTATCTTGTTTAATGACTGTTGGTGCATTCGATGACGCCTCATCGAATGGTAAGGTTTCAATAATCGTTTGTGCCTCATCCAACGTGTTTATCATCATGGTCATATCGAGGGTTGGAGCTGCTTGAATCATGATTAAATCAGCAGCAATATTTTTTTTCAGGGGCTCTAATCGTGGATCAGGAATGGCTTGAAGAATTTGTTCAACTTCCTGCAGTAGAGCAACACTGGTCGCTTGATTATGGTGAGACCAATGGGCATTGATGGCTGCTAACTCAAGGTAATATTCAGCTTTTCTTAGTTGCCAGGGTTGTGCCTGGTCTTGTTCAAAATCTTGGGTAATTTTGAGTTGGTTACGGACGGCTTTTAATTGAGCTTGTAATTGAGTTTGTGTTGTTTCCATTTGGTTAGTCGTCGACTGAAGTTGCTCTTTAAGCGTTTGTTGTTCGTTACTCAATGAATTTAAAGTGGTTTGAAGATCAGTGGTTAAGCGTCGGTGGGCGGTGTTAATTTGGTTGAGTTGGATGAATATATAAGCGCCAAAACTTGCCATAATGATCAGTGCTAAGCTCCACCGCCATCCGCTGCGACAAGAGCAATGGGCCTTTTCCGGAATGGGGGTAGTTTGGGACGTAGGATCGATGCTGATATTTGGAGGTGTTTGTTCGAGGTCATTTTTAGTCATGCGAATCATTCCCTGATAATAATGTGAGTCTTGTCTAGATTTCCCATTGTAGCATTATCTTGCGAATGATCTATTTGCTTATTGTGGATCAAGAGCAAGTTGTTTTGTGGTTTGTCGACGATCTTGCCAAGTCTGCAAAAACACATAAAAAACGGGTACAAATACAACCGCTAGGCAGGTGGAGGCCAACATACCGCTACAGACTGTAATCCCGATGGAACGTCTGGCACTAGCTCCGGCGCCCGTTGCAAAGACTAAAGGTAATACACCTAGAATAAATGCAAATGAAGTCATAATAATCGGACGGAAGCGCATTTTGGCACCGGCGATAGCGGCCTCAATAATGGATTTATGATGAATTTCATGCTGTTCTCTTGCAACCTCAACGATCAAAATTGCATTTTTAGCTGCAAGAGCAATGAGGAGTAGGATCCCAATTTGTGTGTACATGTTATTTTCTATACCTAATAGCAATAAAACCACAACCGTTCCAAGGAGGGCTAATGGGACACTAAATAAAACGGCTAGAGGAGTAATCCAATTTTCATATTGGCCAGCTAAAATCAAATAAACTAAAACTAACGACATGAGAAAAATATAGTAACTCATATTTCCGACAATTTTTTCTTGGTAGGATGTGCTGGTCCATTCAAAAGACATGCCTGCGGGTAAAATTTGTTTGGCTAAATTTTCTAATGTTTTGATGGCCTCTCCTGAGCTATAGCCGCTGGCGGCAATCCCATAAATATTACTGGACGGAAATAAATTATATAAAGAAATGATAGAAGGGCCGACTGCTGGATACATATCAGTGAGTGTGCCTAATGGAACCATTTGACCTGATTCATTTCTTACAAAATAATTACGAACTTGATTAATATCCATTCTGGATGGCGTATCTGCTTGAACATACACCTTGAAAACTTGACCAAATTTTGAAAAAAGATTGACATATGATGAGCCTAAATAGGTTTGTAGCGCGCTAGACGCATCACCTATAGCAACACCCAGTGATTCTGCTTTAGTATGATCAATTGGGGCAAAAAGTTGGGGTGCTTCGGCACGAAAAGATGTCATGAGATGCTGCAACTCAGGTTGTTGGCTAGCATAATGTATTAATTGGTCAGTCGCTGTCTGTAATTTACGATAGTCAAAAGTACCATCTTGTAATTCGACCTGCATTTGAAATCCTCCCGCCATGCCTAGTCCTTGTATGGCTGGTGGTATAACCACCATGGCTTTGGCATCAATGGTTTGTTGAGCAATGGCAGTTAATTTTTGATAAAGTACAGGAAGAGACGCTTCTTTACCTCGCTCACTCCAATCTTTGAAAATGATATATAGTACGCCAGCATTAGCTAAACTGGCACTGTTATCAAAAATAGATATCCCATCAATCGCAATAACATTCGCAACGCCATCGACTTTAGAAACTTGTGCGCTGAGTTGATCTAATAGCGCTTCTGTCCGACTAATATTGGCCGAATCTGGTAGTTGTACATTGAGCATCAAGTATCCCTGATCTTCAAGGGGGATGAATCCAGTTGGAATACGGGTTAATCCTAAAATGGCTAAGATGACCAGTAGCCCTCCTAATAAACAAACTTTACCGCTTTTATGCACTAGTCGTTCAATAAACTGAATATATCGTGATTCAATCGGATAATAAATTTTGTCGAACGCTTGATAAAATCGAGATTTAATTTTATTCGGATCGTTGGGTTTTAACCATAGAGCACACTGTGTTGGTTTAAGTGTCATGGCATTGATGGCGCTGATTAAGGATGTTGCTGCAATAATCAATGCAAATTGCGCATACATGGCTCCGGTTAATCCAGAAATAAATCCAGCAGGTACGAAGACAGCCATTAACACTAACGTGATGCCTAAAATTGGGCCCATCAGCTCTTGCATGGCCTTGATGGCAGCTTCTTTGGGTGATAATTGGCGTTCAATATGTTGCGTAACCCCTTCGACGATGACAATCGCGTCATCAACAACAATACCAATAGCCAGTACTAAGGCGAATAGTGTGAGTAAGTTAATGGAGTATCCCATTAATAACATGGCAAAAAAAGCGCCGATAATGGTTACTGGAACCGTAGTTGCTGGCACCAGTGTGGCACGAGCATTTTGTAAAAAAACAAGAATAACTAATAACACTAAAATCCCCGCCTCAAATAATGTCTTATAGACTTCATCTACAGATGATGTCACAAACATGGTGGTATCAAAGGGGATCGAATACTGCAAGCCCGGGGGGAATTTTTTAGACATGGCCTCAACCATATCTCTGACTTCTTGCGCAACAGTTAAGGCATTGGCGCCTGGTAGCTGATAAATAGCGATTGCAGCGGTAGGTTTACCATTGAGCTTAGAGAGTTGGCTATAGCTGGATGAGCCCAGTTCAACACGTCCTACATCACGAATGCGGATAATACGTGCATTATTGCCGGCAACAGCTAACTGATCAGGTTGATTAGCTTCTTTTTTGATAATGATATTTGCAAACTCGGACGGATCAATGAGTTGACCAGGTACATTGACCGTTAATTGATACGCCTCTTGGCCATTAACAGGGGGGGCCCCAATTTGTCCAGCTGAAATTTGTTTGTTTTGATTACTAATTGCGTCAACGACATCGCTAGGATTTAAAAGATAAGATTGCATCTTTTGTGGGTCAAGCCAAATACGCATGGCATAAGTACCCGAGCCATAAATACTGACGTTACCAACACCCGGTAAACGCGCTAATTCATTTTGCATATTAATGCTGGCATAATTATCCAGAAACAAGCCATCGTATTCGTTATTTTTGGATGTTAACGTAATAAACTGTAGCACAGCCGTTGATTTTTGTTGAACTAAGACCCCTTGTTGTTGAACTGCCTGGGGTAGCTGTGCCATTGCAGATTGAACCCGGTTTTGCACTAAGACTTGCGCAAAATTAAGATCAGTACCTATCTCAAATGTGATAATCAGTGTGTAGGTACCATCATTGGCATTCGTCGATTGCATATACAACATTTTTTCGACGCCATTGACTTGTTGTTCGATGGGTAATGCAACGGTTTTTATTAGTGTTTTAGCATCGGCTCCTGGGTAACTGGTCGTAACTTGAATAGTGGGCGGTACAATAGAGGGATATTGGGTCACTGGTAGAACACCAATCGCAATTAAGCCTAGAAATACCAATAAAATCGCAATGACATTCGCTAGGACCGGGCGCTCAATAAAGAATTTAGATATCATGCGTTTTTCTCAGATTGTGGTGCAACCAGATTTCCAGGAGTGGCATTTTGCAATCCACCAACAATGATTTGTTCTTCCGGTTTTATACCTTGCAAAATAGCACGACGTCCTTTTTCTAATCCACCCAGGACGACCCGTTGTAAATTAACTTTATTTTGTGGATCTACCACCAGTAAATACGAACCGATTTGATCATATTGAACGGCGGTATCGGGTACAGTTAATTGTGGGGCTGGGTCACTGATGGCTACGCGAATTTGTACAAAAAGACCAGGCAATAAGCTGTAGTCTTTGTTAGGTAACAGCGCGCGAAATTGCATGGTACCTGTTGATGCATTCAGACCTGTATTAACAAAATCTAGCTTACCTTCATATTGATAACCAGATTCATTTTGTAACCCAACCTGTACAGGAATTTGTCTAATGACTTTTTCACTGGCACCGTTGGCTTTGGCAACGGCACGCAATTTAATAAAATCGATTTCGTTTAAATTAAAATAGATGTAAATCGGATCAAGTTGATTAATCGTGGCTAGGATGGTGGCAGCGCCATTACCCACTAAGTTGCCCACATCGATCATGTGACGTCCGATTCGGCCATCAAATGGGGCATTTACCTCGGTGTAACTGTAGTTAATCGCGGCAATCGCTTCATTGGCGACAGCCTTGGCGACCTCAGCTTCAGATTCTTGACTTTTAGCGAACCATTTTTGAACATTATTGAGAGAGGTAGCATTTTCTTTAAACATTCTTTTTTGGCGTTCGTATTCTGTTTTATCGTAGGTTTGGATGGCTTTTTGTGCTGTGACTGTGGCTCTGGCTTCACGTAGTTTTTCCAAATAGGGTTCTTGTTCGATAATGAATAAGTTTTTACCTTTTTTGACAAATGTGCCATCGACGAAATGAATAGCATCAAGATAGCCCTCAACTCGGGCAACCAGATCAACCGAGTTAAATGATACAATATTGCCCGTTTGGGTAATGTATTCAGTAATGGGAAGCTTCAGGGGTTTGGCAACCATCACTACCGGCGTAGGTAAAGTAGGTGCCCGATTGCTAATAAATCGAGTATATAAATCAATCACCACCAGTAACAGCAACCCGATCTTGGCTATTTTAATCCATTTTTCTTTTTGCGCTTGTTCCATAGCTATCACCAGTTTGGTAGATAAAGTTGTTCAAATTGTTTTTTTCGATTCTTCGGTGGTTTGTGATTTTGATCTATTAATAAATTACCCCAGTTAGTTCGATGGGCCATTTGTTGTTTAATCCTTAATGGAACAATATCATTTCCTTTGCGGATCTGCCATCCGCCGCCTAGTGCGCGGTAAAGAGAGACTAATGCCATAGGAACCTCTGCTTGAGCTTTGACTAAAGCAGTTTGTACACGTAGTTGTTGTTGTTCGGCATAAAGTACCGTGGTGTATTCAACCTCACCTTCTTTATATTGTACAATCGTGAGTAAAGTTGCCTTGACTGCTGAGTGCGAGGCTTTCTTGAGCAAGGCTTCTGCTTTTTTGGCTTCAATATAACGGGTGATACTATCTTGGACTTCTTTTTGAGCAATAAGTACCAGGTTAATGTAGTTTAATAGGGCTTGCTGGTATACGGCATCTTGGGTACGCACCGCATTTGTGATTTGTCCATAATTGAGTAATGGCCAATTGATAGCGGGTCCGGTGATGACATTGACATTAGACCAGCTGAACATATCCCCTAAGGATTGGCCGCCGACCGTATTGGCGGCAAAACTAAAACTTCCGCTTAATGAGAGTGCTGGATAGAGGTTTGCTTTGACCGTACCAATCGTGGCTAACTCTGCGCATGCTGCGAGCCGTGCTTGATGGATGTCAGGTCGTCTGGCAATGCTTTCTTTAGGGATGCCAACGGCAACTTCAGACGGTGCTTGAGGAATCCCATGTTTTTTTAGAATCAATTGATCCACTTCACTAGGGACGGTTCCAAGCAATACTGCTAAAGCATCTTTTTGACTTTGTAAATTACTGATTAAGGTCGGTAGTTGCGCTTCCGTTTCGGATAGTTCTGTTTTAGCTTGCTCAACATCTAATAGGCTGACCTCACCAGATCGGTAGCGTGCCTCAGTTAATTGCAGACTCATGCGCTGTAATTTAATGTTACTTTGTGTGACGTTGATTAAGGACTCGCTCATGCGAATGAGAATATAATCACTGGCAACATCGGCAGTGAGGGTGATTAATGCATTATCATAAGCCGCAACAGATGCCAAAAAGCTTGCATCTTTGGATTGAATGGCTCGTCGATATTTGCCCCAAAAATCAATCTCCCAATTTTCAGAAAATCCAAGTGTTGACGCCCAAAAATTAGAGGGTAAAACACTTTGAAGATAGTTTCCGCCAAGTCGATAATATTCCAAATTACCTACCATCCCTTGTTGCTGGGGATAGAGTTGTCCGACGGCTTGGGCAAGTTGTGCTCTGGATTGCAGGACGTGAACACCCACCATTTGAAGGGAGATATTATTCTTATAACTTTGATGAATGAGATTTGTTAAATTTTGATCGTGAAAAACACGCCACCACTGCACTTGTTTGAATGGCTTTTCTTTGATTGACTTGTTTTTTTTTGACCAATGTGGAGCAACGGTTGTTTTAGGTTCTTTATAATTGGGTCCGACCATGCAACTATTTAAAAATAGGCAGGTGATGAAGAGTAGATAATGATGTCGCTTTCCACAGCCCATGTTTTTGATACCTTGTCCTTGGTATATAATCGATTCTGAATAGTTCAATAGGTGCTATTTAGTATGATTTTATCATTCCATAGTTTTATGAAAGCTCAAAGTGAAAAAAATATTTTAAATCAAATGAAGTAGTTCTACTTGCTCAAAACATCGGATGACGGGCGAGTGACGTAGCCCGTATGAAGCGAAGCGAAATACGGGGGAATCATTAAATAAAATGAAGTAGTTCGATACTGAGCGTGATGAATCCAATAATCAATAACATTCTCAAATATAAATATATTGTTGCGTCTTTGATGCCTTGATTCGACATGCTCCACATCAGTCTGAGTTGATGACGGGTAAATTGCTTGAAGTAAGTTTGGATAGGGGGAGCGACTCGGCCATGGCATTTAAATCGGTAATAATTATTTTTTGGATAATATTCTGATCCATAGTCCACGAGGAGTTGCTCTCCTGGTGAAATATCTTTTATGGCAGAATAAATAATCACGTCTATTCCTTGGATAGTGTGAACTTTTGAATGAACATTGGCGTGAAGAAACTTGTTTTGCCTTTTGGGTGAGAGGGATAATGACGGTGGATTAGGCGCATGATTAACGAACCGTAAAATATTGCCTTGTTGACGTGCATCTAGATAAAGGTTGAGACAGTCATTCTTTTTAACAAAAGCGTAATTATAGGTGGATAGATCATGTTGTTTTTTTATACCACTATATAAGGAGATTATTTCTCCCTCTGGAACCAATTTTCTACTAAACACACCAAATCCAATATTGGGATGAACATACCGTAACTCGAGGTGATTGAGTTTAGCCGGGCATTGCATGAGTTGTATAATTGATGGATCTTTTTGATATAGCTTGTCGCCATCAATCGAGTCAGGCAAATCGTTGATGGTAAGACTATCATCAATAATTAAATTTTCTGAAAATTTAAAAGGTTCATTATTTAATTGGTTAATGACTTGCTCTAATTGGCGGATTGGAATAGTTTTTTTAGCAGGTTTATTTGGGTGAATTGACAAATAAATTTCTTTTTCAACGGCATGATATTGAAAGCGATCGGATGGTTTTATTTGAAAATGACAAGCTTTTGGGTTATCTACCTGTAACAGGGTTGAATAGAGAAATATGGCTGACCGAAATAATTCATCAATCGTATGATATTCAAATTTAAATTGATAATCAGGCGCTGGTTTAAAGGGTTCAGTTAATAAAGGATGCTCAAAATCTACTGTTTGAAGAAAAGACATCAATGGCATTTCATCGCTGTGATCAATGGTACATATACGGTGGGTTATATCGATGCTCACGTGCTTGATTTGAGCTTGAGGATTTTGATTTGTTAAGGTGATTTTAACCAATGCAATGATCCTTCATTGATGAGTTAACGGGCTAAATTGCTAATCAAATCCTTTAAAGTATGCGCCGTGTCGCCAAAATGATCTAATGTTTTCAGGGTCAGCTGAAAATAATGATCGATTAACTCAGATAAATCTTGTTGAGAATAATAATTGGCGAAAGTCATTTTATCATTCGATATATCTGATGATCGGCCTTTTTTTAATGCTTCAGGGGCGTATCGATCGAGATAGTCATCCTGTATTTGAAAAGTGAGACCTAATAATCGAGCATACGCTCGAAGTGCGTTAGCGCTGTGATCATCACAGGTGGGCACCGCAGCGATCACCATGTTGACACACGCAAGTATCAGTTGGCCGGTTTTTAAGTCATGAATTTGATGTAAATGATTTTCGGTGAGGGGTTGCGCTTGCTGACTGGGTGCATTGAGCTCATATAAATCTAAACATTGTCCAGCGATCATGCCGGCCGGGCCAGAAGCAACCGAGAGTATCTGAGCTATTTGTACGGCTTGTTCTGCCTTCAATAAGGTAGGCAATTCTTGTAGTAATAGTTGTATTGCTAGTATTTGTAATGCATCACCAACGAGTATCGCTGTACCTTCATCATAAGCACGATGACAACTGGGTTTGCCTCGGCGGATATCGTCATTATCCATCGCCGGTAAGTCATCATGCACTAAAGAATAAGCATGGGTGAGTTCAATGGCTGCGGCAATAACATCTAATGTTTCTAATCGGACCCCCAGTAATTCACCCGTTAGATACACTAATAGCCCGCGAAAACGCTTTCCGCCGGGAAACATGGCATACGTCATCGCTTCTTTGAGACGTTCAGAAGGGCATGGTTGTTGCGATAAATAGCGCTCTAAAAAAGCATTATGACGGGCTATGTAATAGTCAAATTGATTCTTATTCATCGATAGGTGGTTCGTCGTTGGTTGTAGGATTTGGTGACGGGGTATTACGTTGTTGATTATCGGATAAAAAAGTAATTTTTTGTTCCGCTTCAGTCAACGTATCTTGGCATTGTCTTGCTAAATGAATGCCTTTTTCAAATTTTTT
>Ga0364866_11035_pt1 | contig 11732 bp, 8 predicted proteins | sample ExccelAu500001D3_3_FD_206913 | JGI IMG/M metagenome (GOLD analysis project Ga0364866, IMG submission 206913) | Enriched cells from Trout Bog Lake Hypolimnion, Wisconsin, USA - BchlTB.Aug13.5000.01.D3 | ecosystem: Environmental > Aquatic > Freshwater > Lake > Hypolimnion/Profundal zone | place: USA... | reverse complement strand
TCGCAGCGAACTGGCCCGCAGTCTGTGCGGCATCGATCCGCTGGACGAGGGCGCCATTGAACTCGACGGGCGCGAAGTGAGCATTCTCAACTACGCCGCCGCCATCGAGCTTGGCCTGGCGTATCTCACCGAAGATCGCAAGCTGCAAGGCCTGGCACTGCGGCTGGGCGTGGGGGAGAACATGCTGTCGGCGGTGATCGGGCGTCACTGCACGGCCGGGGTGTACCGCTCCGCGCCGGGCAGGGAAATTATCCAGCGACTGCTGACGGCGCTGCAGGTATATCCTCCCGAGCCGGCCCGCGAGGTGCGAACGCTTTCCGGCGGAAACCAGCAGAAGGTGCTGCTTGGAAAGTGGCTGGCGACCAATCCTGAACTGCTCATTCTGGACGAACCGACCCGCGGCGTGGACGTGGGGGCCAAGGCGGTGATTCACCAGGCCATTGCCGATGTTGCCGATGCCGGCAAGAGCGTGCTGCTGATCTCCTCCGATCTGCCCGAACTGGTGGGGCTGAGCGACCGCATACTGATTCTGCGGGGCGGACACGTGCTGGGCGAGATGTCCGGGCCGGAGTGTACGGAGGAATCCGTTCTCATGGCCGCCAACGGAGAAGGCAAGGTGCTCAAAAAGTGACCGCCACGCCGTCCATCACGCCCACTCCGATAGACCGCCGCTCGCGACAGGCGAGCAGGCTTGGCCAATGGCTCAGCGTGGGCGGGGTGTATGTGTTTGTGGCGGCGCTGCTGATGGTGGGGCGATGCGTTTCCTCGCAGTTTTTCGCGCCCGACAAGTTCATGAGCATGGTGCAGGATGTGTCCATTCTGGGCGTGATTGCGGTGGGCGTGGCGTTTATTACCTACAGCGGGCACTACGTGGACCTGGCAATCCCGGCCATCATGTCGTGTTCGGGGATTGTGGCGATTTCACTCCTGCCGCACGGCCTGCCCGCGGCGCTGGCGGCGGGACTGGCAACGGGCGTGCTGGTGGGTGCGATCAACGGCGCGGTGGTGGGATACCTGCGGCTGAATCCGATTATCTGGACGCTGGCGGTGCTGTCGGTGCTGGATGGCGGGATTCGGTGGTGGTTTGGAGGCCGGCAGATTTACGCCGACGCCGACAAGACCACCTCCGCCGGCGCGGACTTTGTGAAACTGTACGGGCATCAACTGGGTGGCGTGCCGCTGATTGTGGTGATTCTGCTGGTGGCGGCCGCGGCAGGAATGTTTGTGATGCGGTGGACCGGCTTTGGTCGGCGGTTGAAACTTACCGGCGCCAATTACGACACGGCCCGGCTTACGGGCGTGAATGTGCGGCGGACGGTGATGATGGCGTTCATGATTTCGGGATTCACGTCGGCGATGGGGGGCATTCTGCTGACGAGCCTGAACAAGGTGGGCAACGCCGAGGTGGGACTGACGTATGACTTCCAGGCCATCACGGCCGTGGTGCTGGGCGGGGTGACGCTGGCCGGCGGTCGCGGCGGAATGCTGGGCGTGCTGGGCGGGGTGCTGGTGATCGGGCTGCTGGGCAAGATCATGCCGCTCATGGGCGTCAGTCAGGACATGCAGAAGGTTGTGCAGGGATTGATATTTATCGCGGTGGTGGGGCTGAACATGTACTCGCTGCGGCGGAGCGGGAGGGACGATGCCTGAGACCCTTCCAAATTCTGCGGGCCGATGCTCGGCCTTGCTGTACCGTCTTCGCGTGGTGCTGCTGGGCGCGGCCATCTTTGCCGTGATGTCGGCCCTGGCGCCGCGAAGTTTCTGCACGTGGCAGAACATGGGGCTGATCGTTCGCATGACCAGCAGCGACGTGCTGGCCGCGGCGGGCTTCACGCTGGTGATGATCTGCGGCCAGTTGGACCTGACGGTGGGGCTGATGATGACCCTCGGCGGGATGGCGGTCATCGGCATGCAACCGCACCTGGGCTGGGCCGGGGCGATGGCCGTAGTGGTGGGCTGCGGCGTGGTGGTGGGGCTCTTTAACGGCCTGCTTGTGGCGAAGGTCAAAATCAACTCGTTCATTGTCACGCTGGGCAGCATGACGCTGCTTCGCGGCCTGACGCGGATGATCGGCGCGGGCGGGAGCATGTCCATTGAGAACTCCGCCGTCGGCATGTCGGCGGTGGAACTGCTGGACCCCGTGCTGATGCGTGTGCTGCTCCTGGTGGGACCGGTGCTGGTGATGGAACTGCTTCTGCGTCGCACGGCCGCGGGATGCGGGCTGCTGCTGGTGGGCGGGAATCGCCAGACGGCGTGGTATGCGGGCATTCGGCCGGACCGTTACGTGATCGGCGCGTTCGTGCTGTCGGCGGTTCTGTCGGCGGTGGGCGGGGCGTATGTGGCCATGAGTCAGAACACCGCCATGCCGAACCTGGGCGACAAGTCGCTGATGCTGATTGTGGCGGCGGTCATTATCGGCGGCACGAGCATGGCCGGCGGGAAGGGCAGCGTGCTGAGCAGCGCCCTGGCCCTGTTTGCACTGGCGTCGCTGAACAACGGCCTGCGGTGCATGGGCGCGAGTTACCAGGCGGAACTCATGGCCAGCGGAGTGGTGCTGGCGGCGGTGATTCTGATTGACGCGTGGCGCGTGGTGCAGAAGAATCGTGTTCGCGGTCAGCGGCATGAACTTTTGGCGGAATTGTCGGCGCGGGAACATGTCCCGGCCGATGGGTGTGAATTGTCGGAGTCGGGAGAAGGAGCGGAAACAATGAATCAGAACAACGGGAAAGACCGTACGTTTGCGCTGGCCTGCGTGGCCATGGTGTCGTGCGTGGCCATTGTGGCCATCTTTGGATTCTTCCTGCTGCACAGCAGGCAGGGCGTGATGATGGTTCCGTCACAGAGCGGGCCGGTTGCAACGGCAGGGGCGGCACACGACGTGGATGTTTCCAGACTCACCAGCGCCGACGGACGTCCGCTGATTGTGCTGGACACCGCACCGCTGATTCCGCCGGCTCGCCCGGCCGACCCGGCCAAGCTGCCCGAGGATAACAAGCTCCACTGGTATGACTATGAGTATGCCGGCTGGAAGTGCCAGAAGTTGCCCATGCCCAAGTCGTCCGGCGACGGCCCACGAGGCAAGCGCGTGATCTGCCTGCAATACATGGATCATCCGTACTGGACGGCCTACAACAACGGCATGCGCAAGATGGCCGAGGCGTACGGCGTTGACCTGAAAGTGCTCGAAGCCAACAACGACAACAAAACGCAGGACGACCAGGTGAGCCAGGCCATCAATGAGCGGCCGGACATGGTGATTATCACCCCGGTGGATCCCAAGGGCGTCGTGCCGCTCCTGCGGAAGCTTCACGAGGCCGGTATTCCGGTGATTGCCAGCAACCTGTTGCCCGTGGACGAGGGCATGAAGTATGTGCTCACCTGGACCGGGCCAGACGACTGGGGACAGTTCCGGATGCTGGCGAAGGATTTTGCAAAACGCATGAATTATGAGGGCGGCTACTGCATTATCCGCCACGTGGCAGGCAGTTCGTGCTTTAACTCCCGCACATGGTCGATGGTGTCGGAGCTCAAGGAAATTGCACCCAAAATGAAACTGCTGGACATGCAGTCCACCGACCTGGACACCGAGAAAACCAAAACGCAGGTGTCGGCCTGGCTGGAACGGTACGGCAAGGACGTGAAGGGCATTGTCAGCGCCGACGACTCCAAGGCGCAGACCGGCATTAACGAGGCGTGCAAAACCGCGGGCCGTGAGGACATCATTCGCGTGTCGGCCGGCAACAGCAAGGTGGGCATGGACTTCATCAAGGCCGGTTCATTGCACGCCATCACGTACCAGTCGGCAGAGTCCGACGGGGCGCTGCCTATGAAACTCGCGGCCGACTGGTTTAGCGGCAAACCCATCGAAAAGCCCGTATACTATTTACAGAAGCACATTATCACCGCGGCCGACGTGGACAAGTTCCTTCCGGCCCAGTGGTAGGTGTGAAATTGCTGCGGTGAAGCCGTAATGACCAGGAGTGCATGCAGTTGAATTCTCGACGTGCCACGTTAATAGCCGGGCTGATCTTGATGCTCATCGGCGAAGTCTGCGTAATGCTTCGCGTGTACTATCATCACGAGGTGCAGCTCGCCAAGGGCGACAGCATCTGGCGGATGACGTATAACGTCGGGTTCACCGCGCCCCGCAGCGGCGTGCACGTGAGCGTGGCATTTCCGGCCGACACGCACCACGGCCGCATGTTCCGCCAGGAACTGTTCTACACGGGACTGTCGCCGACCCGGCCGCATTCGCAGCGTGCCGATCTTCGCGACGTGAACCTGGTAACCAAGCGTCACGGCGATTTCACCGTGGCGGCAGAGTTTGATCTGCACATCAGCCCCAAGTCCAACTGGCGGTCGCTTTCGCAGGCCGGGCCGCTCTCCGCCGAGGCGCGCGCTGACGCCCTCAAGATCGCCAAGGGCATCCAGGTTGAATCTCCCGCTGTGACCGTGGCGCTCCAGCGGTTGCGGGAGGGGGCGAAGTCGGAGGCGGAACTGGTTGACCGGCTGTTTAGCTTCTGCACGGCCGACATCGTTCTGCGGGACAGTGACTCGCCCGAGGATGCCGCCGGCGCCATTGAGCAGCGGCAGGCGGTTGCCGGCGGTCGGGCCAAGGCGCTTATCGCGCTGTGCCGGGCCGCAAAAATTCCCGCCCGGCCAGTGACGGGGTTTGAAATCAAGCAATCCTCCGACCTTCTTCCGCGAGTGTGGGTGGAAGTGTACACCGGCGGCCGGTGGGAGCCGTTTGACCCCGACGAGGGATTTGCCCGCGACCTGCCCGCCAACTTTCTGCCCGTGCGACGGGAGATCGGCGAGATCGTGCACGGGCCCGACCTGGCCAACCTGCACGCGACGTATGCGGCCAAGCGCATTCCTCCGCCGGCCGGGGCGCTGGACACGAGCCGCCGCAGCCTCATCGAAATACTGGACTTCACCCGTCTGCCGCTGGAAACGCACCACGTGTTGTCGCTGCTGCTGCTCATGCCGCTGGGGGCGCTGGTAACGAGCATTTTCCGCACGATCATCGGCGTGCCCACGTTCGGAACGTTCACGCCCACCTTGCTGGCCCTGAGCTTTGTGTACGCCGACTGGCGCACCGGCCTGGTGGTATTTGCCGTTGTGCTGGCCCTGGGGCTCACCAGCCGCAAACTGCTGGACCATCTCAAGCTACTCATGGTGCCGAGGCTGAGCATTATCCTGACGCTGGTGGCGCTGTGCCTTGTGCTGGGCGTGTCGGTGATGGACTTCTGGCATGTTACCCCCAGCGCCCAGGCCGTGCTGCTGCCGATGGTGATTCTCACCATGACCATCGAGCGGTTTCACATTACCACCGAGGAAGACGGCCTGCCTCACGCGGTGCGGCTGCTGATAGCGACCATGGCCGTGGCGTTTTTGTGCTACCTGGTGCTCCGGTGGGACCAGGTGGGCCAGTTGCTGCTGACGTACCCGGAGGTGCACCTGTTTACCATTTCGGCCCTCATGTTCATCGGCCGATATACCGGGTACAGACTGTCGGAGCTTTGGCGGTTCCGCGACTTTGCCGAGCCGCGGCAGTAGGGAATTCCGATGACGAGCGATCCACAACATGGAGTCAGTCCGGAGCGTCCCGCGGCGGGGCGGTCCAGGTGGCGATTCTGGGCCTGGCCGGGCGAACTGCATCGGCGGGGCATTCTCGGCATTAATCGCCGCAACGCCGACTGTGTCATGCCGTGCAATCCTCGCAAGTTCTACCCGCGCGTGGACGACAAGGTGATTACCAAGGGCATTTGCCAGCAGCGGGGCATTCCCGTGCCCAAAACGTTTGCGGTGATAGAACGCAACGGCGACATCCGTAAGCTTTCGAGCGTGATTGAAGGGCGGCAGGAGTTTGTGATTAAGCCCGCCTGCGGAAGCGGGGGACGCGGCATTGTTGTGGTGGCCCGACACGATGGCGAAACGTTTCACACCTCCAGCGGCGAGGAAATTCACATTTCCGCGCTGCGATACCACCTCTCCACGATGCTCTCGGGGCTGTACTCGCTGGGTGGACAGGTGGACCGTGCGATTGTGGAAGAACGCATCGTGCGTCACAAGGTGTTTGAGAACGTGGCCGTCAACGGCACGCCCGACATCCGCATCATTCTGTATCGCTACGTGCCGGTGATGGCGATGATTCGTCTGCCGACGGTTGCCAGTCGCGGCCGGGCCAACCTGCACCAGGGCGCGGTGGCCGCGGCCATCAATCTGCACACGGGACGCACGTTCGGCGGGGTGTGCAAGTCGCGAGCCATTTCAGCCCATCCCGACACCGGGGCATCCATCGAGGGCCTGGCTGTGCCGGCGTGGGAGGAACTGTTGTCGGCCGCCATGAACCTGGCCGAGGGATTGGAACTTGGCTACGTGGGCGTGGACTTTGTACTGGGCATATCCAGCAACCCTGTGGTTCTGGAAGCCAACGCCCGCCCGGGCCTGGCCATCCAGGTGGCGCACCGTCGCGGCCTGGTTCCTCGTCTGAACATGGTGGACGCCCACAACCCCGAGAGCATGACGCCCGACTACCGCCGGGAACTCATCGCCAAACTGGCTGCGGTGGAGTAGCAGGATTGTTTTGTGGCCGCGCTTGACGCTATTGATATCATGGATACAATCTTTGTCAGATTTCAGCAAAAGCTTTTTCTAAAGATGAAAGCGGCCGATGGAGGTAGCGATATTAGACATCCATGAAAACGATGGTGATCTCTCGCCTGCCGATTCTGATTGCTTCCCTTCACGGAAATTAATTGCATGTCAGTAAGCTGATATTTTTGTCCATGATCTTAGAAACAAGGATTACCTTATGGCTCAAACGAAGAAAATAATCCCAAATGCCTCGACAGAGTTTGAAGAGATCCTTGAAGAACTGGAAGTCGAGGATGATGAAACCCCCAAGTCTACAGAAATACAGATTGAGAAGAAATATGACGAAGGACAGTCTAGGATAGTAATCCAGCGTAACGACTTTTTAGTGCCGAACCTTCTCGCTATGTTCGAGAAAAAAGAGATATTAGATATGAATCCGCCGTATCAACGGCGTACACGTTGGAATGACACAAAGAAATCGCATTTGATCGAATCGCTTCTGATGAATATCCCGATTCCGCCGATTTTCCTCTACGAACACGATTATGCACATTACGAAGTGATGGATGGCCAACAGCGACTTGCTTCCATTCGCTCATTCTTTCGTAATGATTTTAAACTGCGTGGACTGAAAATATGGCCCGAATTGAATGGCCGGGACTTCAGAGATTTACCTCTGAAAATTCAACGAGGACTCGAACGACGTGGTTTGGCCGCAGTTATTATTTTAACAGAAAGCGGCAAAGATAAACAGGCAGCAATGGAGATTCGTCAATACGTATTTGAACGATTAAATACTGGGGGCGAGCGATTGAATGCACAGGAGATTCGTAATTGCCTTTATGCCGGCCCATTTAACGATATGCTGATCTCACTGGCTCGAAGCGAGTTGTTTACAACAGCCTGGGGTATCTCTCCGAAGGAATCTACAGAACCGGACAAGATAAGCCGTAAGCTGGAAAAGGATCCCCTATACTCAAAAATGGCAGATTGCGAAATCGCCCTTCGTTATTTTGCACTAAAGGATCTTTCGTACTTCAAAGGTGGCATGAAACGAACACTCGATAATTGTATGATTCATTACAAGTCAATCAAGAAATCAATGTGTTCAGAACTAGAAAAAGAGTACAAAGAGGTCTTCGCTATTGCTTCGCAGATATATGGAGAAGGTCTATTCCGCTTGGCCAAAGGCGGCAGTTTGTCCGGTCGTCGCTCCGTACCACTTGCTGATGCCGTCCTTATTGCAATTGGCGAATACCTGAATAAAAAGAAAGAGCTTGTGAAACATGCATCGAGGATTGTGAATGCAACTCAGACGGCGTTGGAAAACTCTGAACAATATGGGCTGCTCGTAGGCCGTGGCAATACCAAGCAAGCCGTCGAAAAACGACTCACGTTGATGAAAAAAATATTCGCAAGGGCTGCCGGTGTGTAAACAAAGGAGGCGGTCGTGTTGTTGATAGCAGCAAATCTTAAGGCCAACATGGACCGGGTAATTGGTTGTGTCGAATTGGGTGTTGCGACTTTTGATCTTGCAAGGATCAGTCTCAATCGATTCCGTTCTAAGCAGGCCATTGCCGCCGCAGTAAAAGATATCCACTCCAGGGTAAGGGCCAATCCTCTTGGCCTGTCTCTTGTTTGTGAGGGAGCCTATTTAAGCGCATGTGCCCAGTTTGAACAATGTATTCGGGATCTCATAGAGGAAACGGCAATCAAGGCGGTTGGAAAAAAGGGCAGTTATGCTTTGTTGCCCGATAAGATGCAGGATGAACACACTTGTGGTTGTGGAAGAATTCTACAGAACCTTTCACAAGATAAATATAAACATTTGACTGATGTGCGTATTGTGGATGTTCTTCATAAATGTGTGGTGACAGGTTCAACTCCCCCCAATCTTATTGTTGAGGCATTTTCGAGCAATGAAAGAAATTTCAAGCCGAAGATCATCTCCGAGCACTTCAAAAAACTAGGAGTGGAAAATATATGGGGAAGCCTCGGCAAACAAAAATGTTTACAAGCGATTTTTAACACAGCATCTGCCACAGGTGCGGAAAAATATTCGAAAGAGCGGCTTGAACGAATCATGGATAAAAGGAATACGATTATTCATCGTGGGACAGGTTTCGTAGCACCAAGTGTTGGCGAGACTAAGGAATGTGCGACGTTCTTCATTGCTATTTCTGAGGCTCTTGCTCATCTTCTTGTCGCGTATGTCGCAAGCCTTTAGATGGCTCCTTTTGTGTGAAGTTCGGCGTAGAACTGCCCATGCCATCCCTTTCCCGGCCTTTCGCAGCAAACGACGCTGCTCAAGACCGGGCTTTGCTTACGCGACCCGATAAACTTGTCTTCGCTTTTCACTATGACCTGCGACCTACGACCTATGACCTTTCGTTTCTCCCTCAGAACTCGGAACTCAGAACTAAGAACTCGGTCTTCCTTCAAAACCCGGGTTCCTTATTGCAGACCCCATCGTTGGGTGTTCTAATGTCTTTCGGATTGCTTTCGGATGAGTATCCAAATGGCTAAAAGGGTTCCATTCAAGTTTATTGCAAGGAGAGTCAGATGCGGACAAGCGGATTGACGTTGGTGCTGGCGGTGGCGGCTGGGTTGGTTCTGGCAGGTTGTGCAGCCAGCGAAAAGCCGGCGCCGAAAACTGAAACAAAGACCGAAGTGAAACCTGCGGCCAAGGTTGAAGCCAAGCCGGAAGTCAAGGCGGCGGCTCCGGCGAGCGATCTCAAGCCCACCCGCGTGGCTGTGGTGCTGCAGGGCAAGGATAGCAATCCCGACGGCATGACGGTGGACCCCAAGACCCATGACATCATCCTGAGCATCGTGAATATCCAGTCCAAGCTGCCCGGCAAGCTGATGAAGATCACCCCGGCCGGCAAGCTGGAAGAATACATCGCACTGCCCAAGCATCCCAAGGCGGCCGGCTCGTTCCCGCTGGGCAACGCCTTCGGTTCCGACGGCAATCTGTACGTCGCCGACAGCCAGGGCATCGGCGGCGACGCCAACTACATGAGCCGCCTGCTGAAGGTGACCGTGAAGGATGGCAAGCCCATCAAGGCCGAGGCCGTGGTGGAAGGCTTTGTGTTCTCCAACGGCGTGGAATGCCATGGCGACATGGTGTACGTGAACGACACCAAGCTCAGCCCCACCGAGCCGGTCGGCAACGTGCGCAGCGGCGTGTACGGCTTCAAGTTCAGCGAGCTGAATGCTGACAAGCCCATCGTGCTCAAGCGCGATGCCAAGGACGAGCACCTCGTCTGCCAGTTCATCACCAAGGACAAGGACTGGGCCATCGGCGCCAACGGCATCGCGTTTTCGCCCGAAGGCGTGATGTACGTCAGCAACTGCGGCGACGCGTCGCTGCTGGCCTTCACGCTCAACAAGGAAGGCACCAAGGCGGTGTCGTGCAAGACCGTTGCCGAACGCGGCGTGATGAGCTTCACCGACGGCATCAAGTGCTGCCCCAAGACCGGCCTGGTGTACATTGCCGACTTCGTCAGCAGCTCGGTTCACGTAGTGGACCCCAAGACCGGTAAGGCCACCACGATTGCCAAGGGCGACGCGGCGAGCGACGGCAAGGCCGGCCAGCTCAAGAAATGCTCCGAAGTGTGCATTCGCGACGGCAAGTGCTATGTCTCGAACATTAACCTGGCACTGGACAAGAATGTTCCGGGCGACACGTTTGTTGTGTCCGTGTTTGACCTGAAGTAAGAGCCAGACTCGACACAGAGACGCAGCTTTTTGCATAACTAACTGGCATTGTGTAAGTCTTGCCACGTCAACGACTGATGAACCAAAAACAACGCCAACTTCAAATCGACCCACAACCGCACCCGGCGAAGACCTCGTGCATGATGCGGCAGCATGCTCACACGACTATGACTCTTAAAACAACTGTTCCAACGTTCCACGCTGCTTCGCTCTTTCATCCACAACTGCCCTTCGGAGGTCTGCAGCAACTTCTCGGCCGATGCCCGGCCCGGCTGACGCAACCGCCACGACGATTTTTTGCCGCCACGCAGATTCAACGGCGCCAGCAACTGCGCCTCGAGCCGACGCCGAATCAACTGATGCAGCGGCTCGCTGTCGTATCCGCCATCGGCAATTACCAGATCCACGTCATGCCGTTGCGCCGCCATCTGCCGAACCAGTCGTCGGGCGGCTTTCATCTCCTGCACGTTGGCGCTGGTGACGTGATGGGCCACCAAACGCCCTTGCCGGTCGCAAACCACATGCAACGCATAGCCGCGATACCACTTGCCGCCGTGACACGTCCAGCGACTCTGGGCATCGCCGCTGTACGCCCCTGTCAGCAACAACGTGGCATCCAGCACCACGTGCCGGCCCGATGGCAAGCCCAAGGTACGACGCGTTTGCCGCAGCACTCGCCGAAGCAGCCGGCGGAACTCTGTCGTTTGGGACCGTCGACTCAACGTCGAATCCGACGGGATTTTTGCCGGTATGCTCCAGTATCGCCGGAGCCACCAACGTACCGGCGTGGCACACAATGTTTGTCTGGCGCGATAGACCGGACGATCAATCAACGCCGCAAAAGCAAAGACCGCCAGAATATCCTGGACTCCGTATTCTTGCGGCCGTCCAACCTTCACGCGAGATGCAAAGGACTTGCATGCCCGACGTATTTGCCGATACAGTGTCATCCACAGCTTGCCATCCATGGCTTATCTCCTTTCGACCTGAGAGACCGAAAAGAATTTAAACCTTGTGGCAGGCTGTTGTTATTTACTTGTAAGAATTATGCAAAAAGCTGTGCCTCTGTGTCGGTTTTTTACGGTGCTCTCAGTTTCCCGCCGGGCCGTAGTTCAATAGGATTTCTTCCACTTCCTTGTTGGGCTCGATTTTGCCCTGCACTTTGTTCTGCCCGCACTCTATGGAACCTTTCAACCGGGTGTGCGGACCTTCTTCGCGGGCGGTTTCAATCTGCACAGTGTACGTGCCGAGGGGGAGTTGTTTGCCCGTGTCGTCAATTCCGGTCCACACCAGCTCGTATTTCCCGGCTGAGCGGGTGGCGCGAGTGACGCCCTCGATATCGGGGTTATCCCCTGCAATGGGCCACCATGTTCGTAGTTTTCGCATGTATTTTGGATTGTTGCCCCATACCG
>Ga0364866_11032_pt1 | contig 11769 bp, 7 predicted proteins | sample ExccelAu500001D3_3_FD_206913 | JGI IMG/M metagenome (GOLD analysis project Ga0364866, IMG submission 206913) | Enriched cells from Trout Bog Lake Hypolimnion, Wisconsin, USA - BchlTB.Aug13.5000.01.D3 | ecosystem: Environmental > Aquatic > Freshwater > Lake > Hypolimnion/Profundal zone | place: USA... | reverse complement strand
GAGACGGGGGAGTGATCGTTAGCTGAGACGTCATTGTCGAGCTGCCCTTGCCCGCCGAAATCGTTGCTGTGACTGAATTATCGGTAGGCATCGTCGCGATGGTGAAGGTGGCAGAGGTTGCGCCGCCTGGCACGGTGACGTTTGCGGGTGGAACCGCTGCCGAGTTGTCCGAAGACAGGCTTAAGGTGAAGCCGCCCGATGGCGCTGGACCAGAAAGGGTGATAGTCCCGATCGATGAGCTTCCGCCGACAACGGTTGTTGGACTGATCGTCAGACTTGCGGGCACGTCGGTCGAGATCGTCAGGTTTGCGTTCGCCGTTGTACCTCCCGCCGTTGCCGAAATGGTTGCGGTCGTTGTGCTAGCCACCCCGAACGTCGAGATTGGGAACGTCGCCGTTGTTGAGCCTGCCGGCACGGTTACACTGGCCGATGGAGCCGCACTTTGGGTGTTTGAGGTGAGCGAGACCGTAAGCCCACCAATTGGCGCCGGACCGGTGATGGTCACCGTTCCCGTCGAAGAAGTACCGCCGACCACCGAATTTGGAGAGATCACCAGACCCATCGGCACTGGCGGGTTGATCGACAATGCCGCGGTGACCGATGCATTCCCAATAGAAGCCTTGATGGTGGCAGAAGTTACTGAGGCAACCGCTGACGTCAAGATCGTGAAGGTCGCCGAACTTGAGCCGGTCGGAACAGTGACGCTCGTCGGTGGCGATGCGCTGCTCGAAGATGAAGAGAGCGATACAACGATGCCTCCAGAAGGCGCGAGGCCGCTCAGGGTGACAGTGCCGGTTGAAGTCGAACCTCCTATCAAGGTGCTCGGCGTTACAGTAAGGCTTGTTGGAAAGGCGGACGAAACCGTCAATGTCGCAGATACTGCCGTGCTGCCAACTGTGGCAGTGATCGTTGCATTCGCAGGAGTCTGTACCGCTGTCGTGGTTATCGTAAACGAAGCGGATGTGGCCCCAGCGGGAACCGTGACATTGGAAGGGGGCGTTGCGCCCGCACTGTTCGTCGAGAGTGTCACGACGATTCCGCTCGAAGAAGCGGGGCCGTTGAGGGTTACCGTGCCCGTCGATGGTGTTCCACCTACAACTGAGGTCGGTGAAACGATGAGGCTGACCGGAATTGCTGGATTGACGGTTAACGATGCCGTTGCGGACGTGCCCTGCGCGGTAGCCGTAATCGTTATTGCCGACGATGTGGACACCGACAATGTCGTGATTGGGAAGGAAGCAGTGGTAGCTCCGGCCGCCACTGAAACCGATGCGGGAACAACCGCAGTCTGACTGCTGGAGGACAGATTGACAACGAGCCCGCCCGATGGCGCCGCGCCGTTGAGCGTGACCGTTCCGGTAGATCCGTTGCCACCCACGACCGTGGAGGGAGACACAACCAGGCTCGTCGGAACCGCGGGCGTAATTGTCAGCGTCGTTGACGCCGAATTGCTTCCTTCGGTAGCGGTAATCGTCGCGCTGATGGTACTTGCTACCGCCGTCGTAGTAATCGCGAAGGTTGTCGAGTTGGAACCTGAGGGGACCGTAACGCTTGTTGGAGCAGAGGCGTTCGAGCTGTTGGATGAAAGCCCGATAACGATGCCTGCGGCTGGCGCCGCCCCACTCAGAGTAACCATCCCAGTTGAAGTTGACCCGCCCGTTACTGACTTAGGCGAAACTGAAACCCCCGTAGGAACGGGCGGCGTAACCGTGAGTGTAGCTGGCACCGACGTGCTCCCGAGAGAGGCTGTGATGGTAACGGGTGTCGTGGATGGAACTGCCACGGTCGTTATAGTAAACGTCACAGAAGAGGTTCCGGCAGGAATTGTAACCGTCCCGGGCGGATTTGCACTCGTACTATTGGAGGAGAGATTAACGGTTGCGCCACCTGGAGGCGCCGGTTCACTAAGTGTTAGCGTTCCAGTGCTGGACGTTCCGCCAATGACTGAACTTGGTGAGACCGTAAGGGTCTTGGGAACTGGCGGCGTCAGGGTCACGATTGTTGAGACCGACGTTGAACCGACAGTTGCCGTTATCGTGGCGGGCGTCGATACCGAAACTTCGGATGTCGCGATCGAGAAAGTTGTCGATGTAGCACCTGCAGGAACGGTGACCGTTGCGGGAACTGTCGCACTGCTATTGTTCGAGGTCAGACTTACAAGGGCGCCTCCAGTCGATGCGGCGCCGGTAAGGGTTACTGTTCCGGTGGATTGCGTTCCCCCTTGGACACTACTTGGCGAAGCCGAAATGCTTGCCGGGACAGGTGGAATGACAGTGAGATTCGCTGTTTTACTTCCACCTCCCGATTTCGCGGTAATCACCGCCGTGACATTAGATAGAACGGGCTTAGTGGTAATTGTAAACGTAGCGCTCGTGGCTCCAGATGGGACTGTTACTACCAATGGAACGACCACAGATGCGTCGCCACTCTTGATGGCGACCTCGTTTCCGCCGCTCGGAGCGGCCGCAGACAGTGTAACGGTGCCAGTCGAAGTTGACCCGCTTGGTACAGTCGATGGGCTGATAGAGAAGCCGCTGATTGGAACGGTATTTACCTGCGTTCCTAGCGCATAGAGGTTTCCATCCCTTGAGCCGACGTAAACGGTCCCGTCTGCCCCGATTGCAGGGGACGAATCAACCGCCCCACCAGTCGTAAATGACCACTTCTCGGTTCCATCTGGATTGATCGCGTAAACGTTGAAGTCGCCGGACCCGACATAGATCGTCCCGTCGGCCGCAATAGCTGGGGATGAACTTATCTCACCGCTGGTCGCAAACACCCATTTCTGTGTGCCGTCTGGGTTGATCGCATAAAGGCCGAAATCGCTAGATCCGACGTAGATTGTCCCGTCTGGGCCAATTGCTGGTGACGAAGTGATTTCAGCATTTGTTGGAAAAGCCCAATTCTTAGTTCCAGTGGATGTGAACGAGTAAAGGAAGCCGTCGCCCGAACCTACGTAAACTGATTTGTCCGCTCCTATCGCGGCTGAGGATGTAATTGCGCCACCGGTAGAAGCCCTCCATTTAAAGTTGCCCGTACCATCGATTTCATAGAAGTACCCTTGGGAATCTCCGAAGTAAATGGCGCCTGCCGAACCCAATACTGGGCAAACGGAGATGTTGTATGCGGAATATGTCCAATTAGTCGACCCGTCAGCATTAAGTGCGAAGATATCGCCGCCGTGAGATCCAGCGTATATAGTCCCATCAGGGCCTACAGACGGAGGGGAAGTCACTGCGTATGTGTTGCCTCCGCCGAATCCACCACCTTCGGAAAAGTTGTGATACCACTGTTGCGTCCCGCTAGGGTTTACAGCAAACAAATCGCCTTCACCCGATCCGACATAGATCGTGCCGTCAGCACCGATGGCAGGCGAAGACTCGACGTCACCGCCGGTTGGAAATGCCCATTTCTTTGCTCCAGCAGAGCTGAGCGCATAGAGGCTTCCGTCTGATGAGCCAATGTAGACGGTGCCATCGAGGGCGACCGCAGGGGATGATTTCACGATCGGCGCCTTTGTAGAGAAGCTCCACTTCAACAGCCCGTTCGAACCGCCGCTAACGCCGACGGCGGTATTCAAGTTGTTTTGTCGGAACTTGGGCCAGGGCGCACCCGATTGCTGACACATCGCCAAGTTGACAAGCATCAGAAATGCAAAAGAAAATAAAAAGCGCATACGATTCATTGGCTGGACCTCAGGGGTGTCCGCGTATTATACAGTTCATTGACCAAGATGGCAGTTGGCCTTAAACATCTCTTGCAAAAAGTGTCAGTCGGCTGCTTCGAAGACCTGTTCTGCGGCCGTTCGCTTAGCTTCTTGGAGCAGTATCAAAGGGGCTCGACTGGATGTTGAGCCTCTCGAACACGAGGTGCTCTTCGAGTCCTAGCTCTTTCGCACGGATTGCATGCTCCATCGCTTCGTCATCGTGGTGCTGGTTGTGCAGTTCCAGTGCAAGGTTGGCTTCAAACAGCCCATTGTTAGGGTCCAATTCGACGGCCGCCCTGCACATGTCCAAACACTCCTTGAACCGCTTCAACTCACGCAGGACCCGCGAGAGGTTGTTGACCGGCGCTGGGTTCTCGGGGTCGCACTCGACCGCCTTTCGATAAAGCTGCTCGGCTTGGGTGGGCCGCTTGAATTCGATATCTTCGAGGTATCCGAGGTCGCTGTAGGCTGGCGAATATTTCGGATCTTCGGCGAGGGCCAAGTTGAAATACGCTTGAGCCCCTTTAACGTCATGTTGCTTGTACCGGCAGTCACCGATAATTCTCAACACCGATGGCGTCCTGCGAACTGCTAAGGCGGCTTCTAGCTCCTGCTGAGCTAGCGAGTACTTCTTCTTGCGATAAAGGCTAAACCCGCTTTGGAAGAGCGCGAGGTATTCGTCCTCAGGATCTCTTGACGCGAGATCGGTTATGACACCGCGAGATCGTGGCTTCCCGTCGAATTTCCAACCACGCTGCCCTGGTTTGAGCCCGGTTGCGAATTTTTGACGAAGCACAACGAAGCTCGATGGTATAGCGTCCGGCTCTTGAACCTCAGACAACCCGAACGCGTCCGACTCCGACATAACCCGATCGTGGAGGTACTCGACTAGTCTCTCGACGGTCAGAACTCCTTTGGAATCGGCAGCGTTCGTTAGCGCCGCCTCAAGTCCCCTGCTGAAGAACCCTCTTCCGAGTGTTCGAGATTCCCAGCTAAATTGACCCGGTTGACAAGCGAAGATTGAAATGGTGCCCCCGATGGCGCGCCTGTTCGAACTTGGCGAGCCCTTTGGCGTCGAAGAGCGTTCCTGCAACTGGCCGAAGCGGAGCCCGAGTTCGATGCCGCGCGATGTACCTTTCTTGTGAATATTCTCCGTCTTGCGGCACATGTCATAGGCCGTAACCAAAAGGCAATTGGGTAGTTCGTTCAACTGCCTTTGGATCTGGTCGGCCGATAGCGATGTGTTCTCAAGAACGATGGGCCCACGGACGTTGGAGTTGAAAGGCAGAAGCCAAGATTGGTTGTTGTACTGGATGCCATGTCCCGCATAGAAGAAAAGGACCGTGTCCCCCTTCTTTACGACCGAAACGAGCCACTGAAGTTGGACGCTAATGTTGTCCTTGGTGGGGAGTGAGTCATCTGAGCCGGTGGATGGTTTCCCGTCGCTGACCAGCAGATGGACGTTTTGCCGCTTGAATCCGTCGTAATCGACCAAGGTCTTCGCGATGCTTCGCGCGTCGGCAGCGGCGCCCGTCAGCTTTGGGATCTTCGAATCCTTGTAGTTGTTTATGCCAATCAGGACGGCGTATCTTTCTGCATTTGCCACGCCGGCGCCAAGCAAAGCGCATCCAACGACGAAGAAGAGTCTCCAGACAGGTAATTTCTTTTTCATTATCGAAGTCAAAGGATCTTTATGGAATTGTCTCGAATTCAATTGCAACCCAATTAAGTTTCTTCCCATAATGCACCTGTGAACTTTCGTCCAATCATAACATTATTTGCACTCATTTGCGTCTGGGGTTGTTCCGGCGGTGGCGACACGACGACGTCGGTGATTGGCCCTACGATCCAGAACGTGACGATAAGTCCAAACTCGGTTCAAGCTGGAACTTCTACGACAGGAACCGTTACAATCTCGGCTCCGGCACCTGCCGGCGGAATAACGATTGCCCTTTCGTCGTCGAACGCTGCCGCTACCGTGAATTCATTCGTGAACATCCCACAGAACTCGACTTCAAACACGTTTCCGATTGCGACACATTCTGTCGTTGTAAACACCGACGTGACGATTACGACAACCTACCATTCATCCAGCCAGACGGCTGATATGACGGTCACACCGTAACTCGGCGAGGCGAGTCTCAACGCTCACCTTCGCCGAAGTTTGACGGTTTCGATGGCGAATTTGCCGATAGGAAGGGATACGCTTCCATTTCGAGCGGTCAGTCGTTTCTGTTCGTCTTCGATCATGTTGCAGCCGTGGGCGGTCGAGATTGGGACGAACAGCTTTAGCAAGGTAGTCATCGACCTTCCTTCGACGTCGTAGCAGCGCACGACTACGGAGTTGTCGTCTTCCGCTTTCTTGATCGTGGAGATCCGAACATTCGGTGTCGATACGCCAGCGAAACTCATTGCCGACGGGAGACTTGCGTTCTTCGTGCGAGGAACCACTGCCATCAGCGGAAGCTGAGCTTCGGCGGCCTCACGCCATCCCGAATTCGGATCGAGTGCCGAGCTGATTGAGAAGTGAAAATGGTGGTCGCCAGGCTGCAGGTACCAGTTCCCCTCGCCATGGCAGCTCTTGCGGGAGGCTAGTAGGATCGTTTGGATCAATGGGCCCTTGCCGGCAAGTCCGGTCGGGTCGATGAAATCGAACACGCTGACGCTGCTGCTCACCGTCGTCGTCAAACCGGTGTCGTGAACGCGGATGAAGTCCTGGACCTCACGCGGATGGATCTCCGAGCATTGCTGCCAATAGTCCAGGGAGCCGTAAGCCTTGCCGCCCGTGCTCTTTATCTCGTCTTCGCCGATTCTCACCGTTCCTAACGGGACCTCGTACGAGACCTTCGCATGCGGTCCGCCGATCGGAAATGCCACCCGGAATTCGCGGTACTTGTCCCCGTTCCACCCTTCGAGGTCGATATCGAAATCGATCCGCTTGCATCGATGGTAGATGACCAGTCTCTGCCGGACCTTCGCCCCTCCAATCGGTTGGACGAGTTCATAAGTCGAGCTAACTGAACCCGAAAGGTCGGCGCGATAGGACCAAGCCGGGCGGTGCGCCGATGTTCGGTCGAACCCCTCCAACGTCGGCTGCTGAACGGCGCCGAACTCGCCCGCGCCGTTACCCACGGAATTGAGAGTGAGTACTTCGCCTGGCGTCAGCCCAGTCTTTCGGAACAGCTCGCGGCGGGCTTGTTTGTCGTAGATCGAAGCCACACCTCCGGGCTTGAGTTGAATGCGATAGAAGTCGTTCTCGATCTGCCCACTCGGTGCTCCAGTAGACACTAGAGTTTTTGAGGGCGTCCCCTTGGCGAGATAGAAAGTTCGATATCCGAGGCTCGGAAGGTTTGTCGCTTGGAACGTAATCGTTGGACGAGTTGGTTTCACATTCGCGTACACCTCAATGCCGAGCAGGCGCGCGATGTTGTCGATGTGATCGTTCGGTTCGAAGATCTCGACCTCCAGGAACCGAACCTGAGCGGGTTTGAACTCCAACACACTGATCGGTAGCGAGTTGCCCAGAGTTACAGGCGCCAACTCGATCTTCCTTGACCCACGATCGGCAGATCCTAAAACCCGAAAACCGCGTGAATTGAGGTTTGTCTCCTTTTCAAACTGTCCCCAAGCCCCGTAGTGACGAAGTAGGATTCGGTCGACAGTCCGAACTTGCCCGAGGTCGATTTCGATCGTAGCCGGTTGGCTCGGTGAAGCTGGAGATTCCCAGGATCCGTTGCGAGCATCCCACCAGTCTCCTGCCAGAAGGCGCTCAACCTTCGTGCCCGTCGAACGAGTCACATGCGAACCAAGTCCGGTAGTGGCCACGTTCACATGTTGTGACGCAGTGCTGATTTGAGACGGTATCGAACGTCCCTGGCCGTCGACGACGCCCCATCCTGATTCTTTGGTTGGAGCTTCGACCGAAACCGTATCTGACCGAACCCAACTGTGGGGGTTGAAAACCACTACCGGAATGCCCATGGTTCGGTCGACCTTCACATGGCTTGCCAAAGTGGGCAGGCTCTCCGCGAGCGCTCTCCGAGCCGCGTCTCGGGCGGATGCGAATTTCGCGTGAAAGACCCCATCCGTGATGTGGCCGTTCTTGCCTCCGAAACCGTGATCGGGATAGAGCGAGTCCAACCAACCGTTGGACAACCGAGCCGCAGGGTAGCTGGCAAAGCTTCCTTCTACCAGGCACCGCATCGTGGCGAACGTCTCCGCCACCGGCAAGAGTCGCGCCGCCTCCCGTTGGGCCTGAATCGCCTCTTGGTGGGTGGGCCCGTGGATGTACAACCACATATTCGGGCGTTCGCCACTGACCTTCTTGGGCTTGGATGTCGGCGTATCGAGGCTCTCGAAAAGGCCCCTCGTCGACGAGTAATTCAGCGAGGGTGGCGGGATCGCCTTCCCATCGACAAACGCGATCGCGGGTTGTTTGCTCCACTGGTCGAGGAGCGGACCGAAATCGACCGGCGGCTCGAAGTCCTGCGAGTTCAGGAGCATGTAGTGGGGAGGGATCCCTCGCTTGCCGAAGTCCTCTGCCACCGTCTTAATCGCACGTGGCAGATCTCGCACCGCTGCGGCGGGCTCCTCCTTCAACAGTCCGGAGTGGTTGCCGTAGTGGGGAAGGGCATAAACAAGAATGCTGGACCCGTCCGGACTTCCCCATCGGAACAACCCCTCGTGGTAACGGCTTGTGACCAAATATCGGATACCCGATTTGGCCAGAATCTGCTGCATCTGCAACGAACGACCGGGGACATCAACGGTATAGGCGATGCACGTATCCGTCCCGGGAAACTGGTTGCGCAGCCATCGGCGTCCAAAGTACAACTGCCGAATCAGTTGTTCTCCACCCAACAGGCTTTCGTACGGCTGATTGTAGGTGCCGCCGAATTCAAGCTGCCCGCTGCGAATCAGCTTTTCGATTTCACCACGCCGTTTGGGTCGCTCCGCGAGCAGTTCCCGTAGGTTCAGCATGTTCTCCATCGTAAAGCGATACCGGGCGTCCCGGCTCATCATGTCGATCGCCGGTTCTAAGATCCCCTTGACCCGGTTCACACGACACCAATCCGGCGTATCCATCCAAGCTACGTCCTGGTGACTCGACGACAGGAGGTGGATCGTTCCCCCTTTCATTCCTGCAATCCAACTGCTTTCGTCGACCATTCTCCAACTTGGAGAAGGGCCTGTGGGCTGTTCGAATTTCACCTGTGCGGGCTGATCGCCATTGACCGGCAGCCAGAGCCGGCCATCTCGAACCGATGCCTGACGGCCGTTGACTTTGAACCTGTCCAGCACGGTCGTAGGAACGGAATGGACATCGACGGACGACTCAAGCCTCCCGCCGACATGTCGGAAGTTAGGCACTTGGGGCCACTCCAAGCTGATCAAAGGGACGTCGATCTTGTCCTTCGGCGAATACACCTCAATCTCGAAAAGCCGCCCGAAGTTGTTCCCGTTTTGCTCCCCTTTCTCGGTGATGAATCTCACGTATCTGCTTCGAATCGGCTTGAAGCGCAGGATGGAGATGTTGTCGCGGTTGCCGCGCACTGGCGGCGGGAGGTCGGTCCACGGACCGGATGAGGAAGCAGCCCACTGGAGTTCGAAGTCAGAGGTGTTGTATCGGTCCCCTTCCGCATAAACCCCTTCGTGCCTCAATGCGATTGCATCGATGATGAATGGGTGCCCAAGGTCGACGATCAGCCAGTGCGGACCTTCTCCTTGTGCCGAGTTCCACTTGTCCCCTTCGCGATTCGCCCAGCGTCCGTCGATGGCGCGGTCGGCCTCATAGCCAGGGCCATAGACACTCGACGCAGTCGCGTGCGAGTATCCCCAATCGCGTCGAGCCACGTTCACGTGATCGCGTGCCAAAGCGGCCAGATCTCCTTCAACGTTCTGCGTTGCGATAGCGCCGACGAAAAGGAGTGCAAGGAGTGACATGATCGATCGATAGCAGGCAACGCAGACAAACGGTGTCCGCGTGCAGCTCTATCGATCTATGACTGTGTCGAAAGTGCATAGATCCTTCCAATCGAAGGCGCAACTCTCGGTCAACTCCACCTGAAGAGGTCGAGTCACGTTCTTGATTTGGGACGATCGCCTTACCGGAGTAGTGTCGTTTGGGAATCCTGAGGCTTTTCGATACAATGTCACGGTCGAGTTAGGCGTCCGAATCCGAGAAATTCTTAGTTCTTGCCTGCAGGTGTTCCCCATGAAACGATCCGTACTTGTTTTGCTATCGCTTGGCGTAACGAGTTTCGCGGCCGCTCAAATCGTGTCTTCACCCCAAGTGAATGGGTGGGCCAAGGCCTCCACAAGTTCCTGGGACTGGCGGTATGTGCCGAGTGGCGGCGGTCGTGGAAGTCACAACTACCACTGGGCTCCAATTGGAGACCAATCGAAGGGCGTCTCGGTATCCATGCCTTTGAATGGCACAACCGGAACCCAAACTGAAACTGGAACCTACTTTTCTCCCAGTTACATTGCCAAATGTTGGGGCACGAACAGCTTTGCCAACAGCGCCACCCAAGCCGTTTATCAGTTCGCGTTGGAGGCGGACAGCACATTCAATCCAACCCTCAACTCGCTTGATGGCGCATCGGTCGGGAACGATGTGCTCAACGAGTTCTTCTTCAGCCTCTCAAAGGATTCGGACGTCGCGGTCAAGATCACCGCGTCGTCGAACGCAATTGTCGGGTTTAAGAACCTCACAAACGGTGATGTGTACTTCTGGGGTTACGGTAGCGGCACGTTGTCGACGACTCTGCCGGGAGGTTGCACCTATGAGCTCTTCGTTCATCTAGTAGAGGGTGCTTCGAAGGACAACTATCTGAAGCAGTCTGTCAATGTCGGCTCCCTAAAGACGTCAGTCACCGGCGCGCTCACGGTTACTCCGTCAAGTGGTGGCGGAGGCGGCGACGGGGGCGACTAGCTCCTTCATCCTTCAGGACGAGCCACTTCTGGCTAAAACGCCACTAGATGGTATTATGTTTAGGATTGCGTATATGTGATTCGATGCAACATTTCCTCGGACCAACTGATGAGAAAACGCTCTGGGTTCTCGCTGCTTGAAGTGATTTACTGTATCGCAATTATTGCGATAGTTGCCGCGATCTTATTGCCCGTGTTCCGTAACGCCAAGCACTCTGCGCATATCACTGCCAGCATTTCTAGTCTTCATCAAATGCACACAGCGCTCATGCTGTATCAAACCGCCCAAGGATCTTCTGCCCAATCTGGCTCCTTACCTGAAATGGGGCTGCCAAGCGGAGATCAAGCCTACGAGAGCCTGCACATTCCTTTGGCTGTTTGGCAATCGCCATGCGGCCTTAACCCAAGTTGGGCTCCGGGGCCCGTCAAAGTGCAGTATGAGTACTTCGCCCAGACGAGCCAGACTCATTGGGATGAAGCGATCAGATCTTACCAAGACAACGTCGTCATGTTTGTCGACATGAACTGCGCTGAGCACGGTGAACCGCTCCGAAGTGATTTCATCCTCCATCGAGGGCTCGGGGTACGGTTGTCTGGAGCGCTCCTGAATCTGCACAAACAAGGTAATTACAGCCGGCAAGCTTGGTGGAACTAATGAAAACCATCGAGAGAATGAAACGTTGGGCACAGCCGCGAGTTCTATTTGCCGTTTTAGTTTCTGCCATGATTTGCGGCTACCTGGTTTTCAGGCTCATCTCTCCGCCGTCAGTGGCTTACTTGGGGGAGCGGACAACTGCTTGCGTGGCTTCGGGAAACGCGAATTGCGTTTACGATTCGATCCTTGAACGAGAAAGAACCGCATTGGATTTGACGCCCGAGAAGATTCAGGCATTGCTTCAAAACTACATTCTTCCTTCCTATGGCGAACTCAACGGTGCGCCAGCTAAACACAGCCAAGATGTTCCAGACCAAGGCCAGGTGATTGTAGATTGGAGTTGGCCGAAGTCCAAAGGCGGCACGATCACGTTTGCAACGACTGCAGTCTCGACGCCAAACGGTGCTCGGACGATTTGCACTACGCAATGGATGATTTACCATGCGATGGAAGCCAGATACCAAACGTCGCCTAC
>Ga0364866_11026_pt1 | contig 11803 bp, 10 predicted proteins | sample ExccelAu500001D3_3_FD_206913 | JGI IMG/M metagenome (GOLD analysis project Ga0364866, IMG submission 206913) | Enriched cells from Trout Bog Lake Hypolimnion, Wisconsin, USA - BchlTB.Aug13.5000.01.D3 | ecosystem: Environmental > Aquatic > Freshwater > Lake > Hypolimnion/Profundal zone | place... | reverse complement strand
GGGCGTGATGAGCCATTTGTTCCATGAATACGGCGAGGATCGCGGCGAAATCGCCGCCCGCAAAAACGGCTCGCTCGTCTCCATGGATTCCGGGGAGGCCACCTCCTACGCGCTGAACATGGTGCAGGAACGCGGCCGCTTGATGATCGAGCCCGGCGACCTGGTATATGTCGGCATGATCGTGGGCGAAAACTCCCGCGAAAACGACATCCCGGTGAATCCCGTGAAGGAAAAGCGCCTCACCAACATGCGTTCGCAGGGCGACGGCAAAGGCATTCAATTGAATGCGCCCTTGAAGCTGAGCCTCGAACGCGCGCTCGAATACATTGACACGGACGAGTACGTGGAAGCCACCCCCAAGAATTTGCGCCTGCGCAAAAAGGTGCTGGATGAAAATCAGCGCAAACGGTCCGAGAAATCGCGCAGCATCAAATTCGTGACGGAATAATTTTTCGTTACCAATATACGAATTCAGGCCCGTGAACCCGCGTTCACGGGCCTTTTTCACTTTAATTAAAAGTTATCCCCGCTACTGCCAGCTTAAGACATTGTCCTTATTTTCAGCCTGGTCAAATGGGGCACCTGGGTTGATTTTTCTGTCCGGCCCAGCCGACCAGACCATGACCCGCACATGTTCTGGGAAATGAATGTCGTTTCCACTGGTGGCAGGAGACAAAATCGGCCGACCATAAAAAGCGTCCTGGCACTCATTGGTCTCGCTTAAATTTATAGTAATTATGTATGGCATTCCCCACGGATCACGATAAACCAAATCCGGCCCCACGCCCGGCAATGAGATTTCGGGCACCATGTTGGCGTTGATAAACTTTATTTGCTGCGGGTTCAGCCAGTGATTCGTGTTGACGGTGGCCTGACTTGGATTGCCGGGATAGTTGGTCAAATCCATCAGCACGGCAACCAACTCGGAATTCAATGTCACCTGTCCTTCCTCCAATATCCCGATGGGGCTGGGAGATTTTGGATTTGGGATAATGGCACCATAGGTGAAACTACCTGACCTGGCCGCCTGGAGAATCGATGGTGATACCGGCATAAGACCATAAACAGAGTTGTAGCTCTCAATCGCCTGCACCAACGCGCTCATTTCGATTTTGGCTTTGGAATGCCTTGCTGCCCTGCCGATATGAGGCGTCGCAGGTAAAAGTGAACCGACCAGGAGGGCAATGAAAACGACAATTAATCCGTTGGGAAAGAATTTAAAATCTTTAGGCCAATATTTCACAAATTCGCAAGTGCCTAGTCCCAAAAATGGGGCGTTTTACAATATCGACCTCATCAGCACTTAAACCGCATGGTCTTCCGCGCATACTCCATTCCGACCAGGCACACATCATCATCAAATCCCTGGTCCAGGGAAAAGTTGCGGATGCGTTCCAGCAATTCATCAAACATCTGCCCCGCTGGCAGGGTGAGCAGCGATTTGACATCCGCCAGCAAACGCTGCTGGGAATACAACTCCTCATTTTGCCCCTGGACCTCGTAAAGTCCGTCGGTGAAGAGCATAATGGAGTCGCCCGGGACAATAATGGTCTCGCTGGTGAGGTAGGGCGGATCGTCGAAGAGTCCCAGGGCGGGCTGGCTGTGGCCGCAATCATTGACCAGCGGTTGCGCGCGGTTGGCCATCGGGTTTAACAGCAACGGTTTGGGATGGCCGGCATTGGAATAGCGCAGCGTGCCGTTCTGGCAGTTGGCCACGAGATAGAAGGCGGTGGTGAGCATCGGGGAGCCCGTGTTTTTGAGGATGCTGCACAAATCTGAATTCAATTTCCGCAGGAAGGAGCCCGGATCCAGCGCCAGCGGTTTGAGTTCCTCCGCCAGCGCCCGAATCATGGCCGTGACCAGGGCGGCCCGCACGCCATGACCGGTGACATCGCAAATGAACACGCCCACCTCCTCGTCGGACAAGGCCGAGATGCTGAAAAAATCCCCGCTTACAGCTTCCGCCGGCTGGTAGCGATGGACAAATTGGAAGGCACTGTCCGCCAGCGTGGCGGAGGCGGGAAAGCAAGGATAGGTTTGCGGCAGCATGGCGAGCTGAATTTCCCGCGCCGTGCGAAGATTCTCCTCCATCAACTGGTTTTTGGCGCGCAATTCCTCGCGGCTGCGGGAGAGTTCGCTGGTGGCCCGCCGGATTTGCTCCTCGGACCGCTTTCGCTCGCTGATATCCTCGACTGTGCCTTCATAATAGGCCAGCCGTCCTTTGGAATCCCGGACGGCCCGGCAGTTTTCCGCAATCCAAATAATCGTGCCATCTTTGCGGTAAATCCGTGATTCAAAGCCGCTCAGCGTGTCATGCGTCTGCATGAGGTGCACAAATTCCTCACGGCGGCCGGGTTCCACGTACAACCGGTTGGCAATGTCCTTAATGCTGGCCATGAGTTCCAGCGGAGTTTCATACCCGTAAATCCGGGCCAGGGCCACGTTGGCCAGCAGGTAATGGCCTTCGGGCGTGGTGCGGAAGATGCCTTCGATCAGGTGATCAAACACGCTGTAATAATTTTCGCGCTCGTCAATCAGGGCGCTGCGTTCCTCCTGCCGTTCGATGGCGCATTGCACGGCGTGTTCCAGCATGAACAGGGTTAGTTCCTCCTTGACCAGGTAATCCTGGGCGCCATTGCGCACCACCTCGGAGGAAAAAACCTTGTCATTGGCGGGCCCCAGCACGATGACCGGCACCCGCACCGCCTGGGTGACCAGTGATGTCAATTGAAACAACCAGGCCAGGCTGACGGAAGGGACCTCAAACAGCACCACTTGAAATTCATTCTCACGGAGCCGCCCCAGGCCGGCATCAATCGTTGGAACGGTTTGAAACACGCTGGACTGGGTCGTTAGCCGCAACCATTCCTCAACGGCGAACGCACAGCGCTCGTCATTGCCGATCAACAACACTTTCAAAGTTTCTGATTGCATAAGACGGCCCAACCCGATTTTCGGGCGCTGGTCACTCCAGCCTCATCAACATACAAGGTTCGCCCGCCGCCGCAACACGCGAGTTGCCGCTTAATCCGCTTTCCAAGGCGAAGCGGCCAAATTACATTATTCATTGCATGGTTATGCCCAGCGTTTACATCAAAACCTACGGTTGCCAAATGAACGAGCGCGACAGCGAGGCGGTCGCCGCCCAACTGGTCGCGAAGGGTTACACCCTGGCTCCGTCGGAATCGATGGCAGACGTCATCCTCTTAAACACCTGCAGTGTGCGGGATTTCGCCGAGCAAAAAGCCATCGGCAAAATGCAGAATATCGCCGCCGAAACCCGCCGGGCCCGTCCAGGAGTGGTGCTGGGTTTCATGGGCTGCATGGCCCAGAGCCGGGGCCAAGAGTTGATTGACCAACTCCCCGACGTGGACCTCGTGTTGGGCACCCAAAAATTCCACCGGGCTGCAGAATATTTGGGGGAAATCCTGGCCGGCCAGCGCCGTAAAATTGTGGATGTTGCCGAGGAATCCGGCAGCGAGGCCACCATTCGCGAACATATTCTCAACGGCAGCGCCAAAAAATCCGTCAGCGCCTTCGTCAGCATCATGCAGGGCTGCAACCAGTATTGCACCTTTTGCATTGTGCCTTACACCCGGGGCGGGGAACGCAGCCGCACCATCGCGGATATCGTCGCCGAATGCCGGCAACTGGTGGCGGAAGGCGTCCGGGAGATAACCCTGCTTGGGCAGATCGTCACGAGCTTTGGTAAACGGGAAATCCCCGCCAGGGACGGACTCTCCGCATTTGTGCAATTGCTTGAAGCCGTGCATGACATCGAGGGGCTGGAGCGCATCCGGTTCACCTCGCCCCATCCCAAGGGCTATGGGGATGACCTCATTGCCGCCTATGCGCGCCTGCCCAAACTCTGCGAGAGCGCCCACCTGCCCCTGCAAAGCGGCAGCGACCGCATCCTGAAATTGATGCACCGTGGTTACACCCGTGAACGTTTTGCCACCATCATCCAGAAACTGCGCGATGCCCGTGCGAATATTGGCATTACCACCGATATCATTGTTGGGTTTCCGGGCGAAACTGACGCGGACTTCAAGCAAACGCTTGACCTTTGCCGCGAAGTGCGCTTTGACAATGCCTACATCTTCAAATATTCCGAACGGCGGGACACCCCGGCGGCCTTGATGCCCGACCAGGTGCCGCAAACGGTCCGGGAGGACCGCAACGCCGCCCTGCTGGACGTGATCAATGGGATTGGACGCGAAAAATACGACGCCTACATTGGCCAGACGGTGCAGATTCTGGTGGAAGGCCCCAGCAAAAAGAACGCGGCCCGGCTCACCGGGCGCACGCGTTGCAACAAAATTGTCCTGTTCGAAGGTGCCGACCGCCACTTGGGCCAGCTGATGAATTTGAAGATTACGCGCACGGGCTCGTTTACTCTCTACGGAGATCCAGCAATCATAAACTTGTGATCCATCAATTCCCAAAAGTAAATGGATTGCCGCCGCAAGCCTAAATGGCATGGCCCCCAACTCTGCCCTGCCTCTAATAATGTTCAGGCAAATTGCCGCATTCGGCGAATTGCAATAATGCGACTACCAAGATCGACCAAAACCGGGAGACCTGTATAGATTCTCGGTCCCATCGGCCTTGGCCAATATCTGGCGAGCCGGCGGGACGGCCAAAATCGACCAACTAGGGCAACCTAACTTAAAATGGTCCTGGAGACAGGCACTTTAAAATCACTCAATTCCAATTTAATCACATGTATTTGCCTTGGTTTCGAAAAAAGTGGAACCAGACTTGGGAAATTTGCTTAAGTTTCACAACTGACAAAAGACGCGCTAGTTGCCGAATTGTTGCGGGAAATTGACCGAATTGGTACCGATCCAGGGAGGTTTCGGGTGTTTAATCGCAAAGCCCGTACAATGCAGCCACCTTAAAAACTGGCCTGAGGGTTGCAAATTGAATTGAAAACCGTATGCTTGTCTGTAAAGTGTAAGAAGATCCACGCATAAAAATTGGTCAAATAAATCATGTTTTAATGACCCTGTCGACCAGAGCCAATGTGGAGATCACCCCCATAGGGAGGGTAGCCGTTGCTTTTACTTTGATTGAATTGCTCGTGGTCATTGCGGTGATTGCCATTCTAGCGGCCTTGGTGCTCCCCTCCCTGGCCCGGGCCCGGGAAAGGGCGGAGGCAATCGCCTGTTCCAGCAACAACCGCCAACTCGCCCTCGCCTTATTGCTTTACGTGGATGATCACGATGGCAATCTACCTTACAATCTGGTGATGTATGGCACCAGTCTCCGCAGCAATCTTAATTGGGTTAACAATGTCATGACCCGGGATACGGGTTCTGACAACACCAATCTTGCTACCCTCACGCAGGCAAGTTTGGGTTCCTATGTAAACCGTAACACCGGCATATTCCACTGCCCGGCGGACCGCTCCATGAGCGCGGTTCAAATCGCCACCGGTTGGGATTACCGCATTCGCAGTTATTCCATGAATGCCATGCTGGGCAATGTGGGCCCATTCACTGCCAGTGGTGTTAATGTTAACAATCCAAATTTTATCCAGTTTTTTAAATTGTCCCAAATTCCCCATCCCGGAGACATTTTCGCCTTTATGGACGAGCATCCGGACAGCATCAAGGACGGATATTTTATTAATAATGGCGGCACCACGACTTCAGGTAATTATTACAACGTTGGCGCTCTCCCTCAGCAGTGGGTGGACCTGCCGGCAACCTACCACAATCGCAATACGGCCCTTTCCTTCACTGACGGCCATGCGGAATTTCATCGGTGGACCGACCCGGAAACCGTCCAACCGGTGCGGCCGAATATGACCTATTTGCCGGTGAGCGTGACCTCCGGCGGGAACGATTTTCAGTGGGTTTTGTCCCACATGAGCATTCAAAAAGTTCCGGTGACGATAAATTAAATCATAGAAATTTTCGCAGTTCAGCTTCACCGGCGGTGGTGCCCAATAAATAGAGTTTGCCACCCTGATTCCAAGTGGCCACGGTGAGCATATTGATTTTGGCAATAGATGGCAGGGAATTGCCTGGAGCGCCCGCCACCTTGGTCTGGTCAATGACGAAAAGCCATAGGTCACTCTGGGCTCCCGTCGACAGCGTTCGCCCCGTCCGGAAACAAACCATGGCCGCGCGCGAGCCCTGCCAGCTTTCGATGGCACAGCCGGCCATGACGGCTTCTTGCAATGCCCGGGGCAGAATGTAATCCGCGGGAGCCTCGTTTTGTTTGAGATAACGGCGGATTTCAACCGGGTCATTGGTTATTAGCTCCATGGCATAACCCCGCAACGCGACGGCGGCCATTTCGGTTTGATAATTGGCGAAACTCGTGCCCGGCGAGCGCTGGGCACGGAGCCAGACCGGAAGTCCGATAAACAAAGCCACCATGGCCGCAGCCGCCAGCAGATACCCGCCCTGACGCCAAAAATCGTGGCGTTGCTGGACGTGATGTTCGCGAATGATGCTCGCCGGCAAACCCGCAGGCACGGGGATTTGCCGCATTTTCTGCCGCACCGCTTGATGCTTGCGGCTTTGCGTTTCCAGCCATCGGCTTAATTCAGGATCCTGCCGGGCAAGTCCTAGTGCTTCCAGCACCTCGGGATCCTGCGCATCCAGGCTTCCGGGCCGGTACAACCACAGTATTTTTTTAATGTCGTCGCGGTTCACAAAAGTCAATTATTCGGGCTCAATTCATTGTTCGGGTCGCGCACAGGTTTGTCTGCCATTAGTCCATGCAATCGCTCCAGTCCGCGCGCCAGCCGCGATTTGATCGTTCCCAGGGGCACTCCAAGAATTTCCGCGATTTCTTTGTAGGAATAATCCTGCAAATAAAATAAGGCGACCGGCGCCTGAAACGCCTCATCCAGTTGTGACAAGGCCGCCAGCACGCGGTCCGCGTCCGCCTGGCTGGTGGCCGCGGGCTCAACCACCGGGAGTTCGGCCTCGACGAACTCCAAGTCAAAATGCGGAAATCGTATTTGCCGCCGGCGCGCGCCCAAGAATTCCCGGTGGAGGGTTGTGAACAACCAGGTTTTCACTTTCGCCCCATCCCGCAACTGATGACCTTTGGCCGCCCAGACGCAAAAGGTTTGCTGCACCAAATCGCACGCCCCGGCCTCTTCGCGCAGCAGGCTGAACGCAAATTGATAGAGTGGCTCGTAATATTCCGCCACCAAATTTTCAAAGCTCAGGCCATCAGCCATAAGGGTGCCATCCAGTATGGGAGTCCGCCAGCCCGTCTGGGTTCCCGTAAATTTGGGGGAACTTATTCCCGCCTCGTTCTTCCTAACACGGTATGATTCTAAAATTACTGCTAAAAATACCGGGCGCCCTCCCAGCGGTCGCCTGCTTTTCCCTCGCCCACTCCCTGCCTCTCTCGGCGGCGGTGGTCAACGTCTCGGTGATGAGTGACTTCTTTTCACCGGCTTCCATCACCATCTCCGCTAATGATCAGGTCGTATGGACTTGGGGCGGGAGTCATCATAACGTCACCAGCACCAGCAACCCCCAGGCTTGGACTCCCTCCGCCACGCAAAATGCGGGCGCGACGTTCGTGAATACTTTCACCACCGCCGGCACTTATCCCTATGAGTGCACCATCCATGCAAGTTTCGGCATGAAAGGCAGCGTTACGGTCAATCCGGCCAGTCAACCCCCGCCAACGGTCATGCTGACCAGTCCCACCAATGGTATGACCCTGGCCGCTCCTGCCAGCCTGAAGCTGCAAGCCAGTACGACCGATTCTGGCGGGACTGTGACCAATGTGCAATTCTTGATTGGCAGCTCGGTGGTGTCCAATTGCACCACCGCGCCCTTTGCCGCCACCACCAACAACGTGGCAGCCGGCGTCTACAGCTTGTCGGCTGTTGCCACAGATAGTCTGGGCGGCAAAGCCACCAATTCAGTGAGTGTCAGCGTGGTGACTCCCCTGTCCCTCGCTATCAGTGCCCTGCAACGTGCCGGCGGCACGTTCCAATTCAGTTATGCCGCCAATCCTGGGTTGACCTATGTCGTGCAACTCACTACAAACTTGCCAGGTTCTGTGTGGATGCCCATCGCCACTAACCAAGCGTCCGGTAATCCTACGGTATTCATTGATAATCAAGCGACTAACAACCGCGCTTTTTACCGGGTCAACCGGTTGCCCAATCCGTGATACTGGCCTCATTTGCATCATGCAAATCTGCTCAAGGACGATCGTCATTCTCCTCTGTGGCTGTCTGATTGCCAGTGTGGCCTCCGCCCTTGCGGAAATTTCCACTCCGGCAACCAACCCCGCCGGAAAGGTGCGAACCTTTGAGGCCAAAGGCGTGATTCAGGAACTCCCGCCAAATGGACGGACCGTGGTGATCCGCCACGAAGCCATCAGTAATTATATGGCGTCCATGACCATGCCGTTCAAGGTCAGGGACGCCTTTCTCCTGCAGGGCGCGCAGACGGGAGACCTCATCACCTTCCGTTTAAACGTGACGGCAGATGAAAGTTGGGTGGACGAAATCCGTAAAATTGGCACGGCTCCCGTTGCCAAAGGCATCCTCCGATCCCCCGATCTCCCAGTGCCCGCAAACACCGAATCCTTCCTAAACTACGCCCTCACGAATGAACTTGGAAAGAAAGTCTGCCTGAATGACTTCCATGGCCAGGCGCTGGCCATCACGTTTTTCTACACCCGCTGTCCATTGCCGGAGTTTTGCCCCCGGTTGTCCCGAAATTTTCAGGAGGCGGCGCAAAAACTTCGCGACCTGCCCGGCGCGCCGGCCAACTGGCACCTGCTTTCCATTTCCTTTGATCCGGCGTTCGACACCCCGGAAATGTTGCGGGCTTACGCCAATAGTTACCAGTATTCACCCGACCACTGGAGTTTTCTGACCGGCTCGCCGGAGACCATCCGGGAACTGGCGCAAATTTCCGGAGTGACGTATACGGAAGAGGCCGGCGCCATCAATCACAATTTTCGCACCCTGATTGTGGATGCGAGCGGCCGGCTGCAAATGGTCTTTCCTATTGGCGGCAATCTTTCGGATGCGATCGTGGCCCAAATTATCCAGGCCGCGGCGGTCACCAACCAACCGCCCGCCTCCGCCCAAATCCGGTGAAGCTCCGCTGCTCTTGGTCCGTGATCTCGGCCTTTGGTGCGCCGCTAATGCTCGTGCTGCTCGTCAATTCCTGCTCCTCCGTTCCCGGCACGGTCAATGCCCCCCTCGAAATTCCCGGCGCCCATTATGCGGGCAATGCCGCCTGCCAGGATTGTCATGCGGAGATCGTCCGGGAATTTCCTGGCAGCCCGCATGGCCGGTTTTATAATAACCAGCCCGCCATGGCCGGCCAGACCGGGTGCGAGTCCTGTCACGGTCCGGGGAGCCGGCACATCGAATCCGGCGGCCGGGCCCAATTCATCATCAACCCCCGCCGTGATCCGGACGCCTGTTTCCGGTGCCACCTTGCCGAACGCGCCGAATTCTCCCTGCCCCAGCATCACCCCGTGCTCGAAGGCCGCATGAGTTGTGTTCAGTGCCACGACCCGCATGGTGGCGACGTCTTCAAACCGGCGGGCGGCCTGGCCATGGCTCGCTTGGATCAAAGCTGTGCGCAATGCCACCGCGACCAGACTAGACCGTTCGTCTTCGCCCACGATGCCACGCGGGAGGGCTGTGTGGTCTGCCACCAACCGCACGGTTCCATCAATCAAAAATTGCTGGTCGCCGCGGATCCCAACCTGTGCCTCCGCTGCCATGCCCAGAACCAGACCCAGAGCCGGAAATTATACATCGGCAACACCGACCACACGGTCTTCCTCCAAATGGGCAGTTGCTGGACGTCCAACTGCCATACCGCCGTGCATGGCTCGAATGTGGATCCCCGCTTGCGGTTCTGAATTCACCGCCGGAAGGCTGCGTATGAAAAACCAGCTCCACCTGCCGCCCGGCCCGCCTGCGGGCTGGCTCTTTTTTTATTTCGCGGCGATTCCGCTGGTGTCCGCCGCCGAACCTTCTACCAACCTCCCGCCCCCGGCGACTTCCATAACCATCAACTTTGACCGTGATATCCAGCCCATTTTTGCGCAGTCTTGTTTACGCTGCCACGGACCGGAAAAACCCAGAAGTCACTTCCGCCTGGACAACCGGGTTTCCGCCCTGCAAGGCGGCAATGAGAACACCAACGACGTGGTGCCCGGCAATAGTGTGAACAGTTTGTTGCTTAGTTATGTCGCCCGCCAGGTGCCGGATATGGAGATGCCGCCGCCAGGTCGGGGTGACCCACTCACCCCCCGGCAAATCAGCTTGCTCCGCGCTTGGATTGACCAGGGAGCCAACTGGAGCACCAACCTCCCGGGCCCGCAAACCGAGGTCACACTGGCCACCTTTGCCGGCGGGGTGGCCGTTCACGGCAATCAAAATAAATATCGCGAATTGGCAAACACTCCCGGCGGAGCCCTCGGTGGGGTTGAATCCTTTTCCCTGCTGGAACAAATCAATCCCAATGAAAAACTGGCGGTGGATGGCCGTGTGAGCGCCCCCAATCAGGACTATTTGGTAAATCTGTCCCTGGATAAAACGGATGTGGGGTTTGTTCATGCCGGTTTCGAACAGTGGCGCAAATATTATGACAATCGGGGCGGTTACAACGCCCTGGCCGTGCCGCCAGATTACCAGTTAAACCAGGAGTTGTTCGTGGATTACGGCCGCCTCTGGGCGGACTTTGGCTTGACGCGGCCCAACCAGCCGCAAATTGTGCTGGGTTACGAATACCAGTATCAGCACGGCAATCAATCCACGCTGGACTGGGGTAACGCCTATGGCTTGAACCTTTACCCCTCCTTCCAGGCGATTAATGCGGACACGCAAATCATTAAACTGGACGCGGCCCAAGATTTTCAAGACTGGCATCTGTCCGACAGTGCGCGTGTGGAAATATACACCGATAACAAAACCGGGACGGAGACCAGCTTGTCGACCGGCAGCCCTCCCACGGTCGTCAACCCCCAGGATAGTTATCATAATGTGCAGGGCATGAACACCCTGGCCATCGACAAACAAATCCGGGATTGGTGGCATGTGTCCGGCGGCCTGTATTATTCAAAACTGGCGGGCAGCGACACTTTCTCCGTCAATCCCATTCCCGGAGTTTCCTTGAGCAGCTTGCCCATTAACCTGGACCGCGAGTCGGAAATTTTCAGTGTCTCCAGCCTCTTCACCCCGCTGAAATGCCTGAACTTCTCCGTCGGCTCCCAAAATGAATGGACCCGCACGACCGGCTCGGGCGGCGGGGTTCCTAATCTGGATCTGTTTACCAACACCCCTGCCAACTCCAGCCTGAATATTTTTCAAGCCTCGCAAAATGCCGGGCTGCATTACACCCAAATTCCCTGGACCGTGCTGTTCGCCGATGCGCGGGTGGATGAGGAGGAGGTCGGCGAAAACCAATCCGGCGATCCCACCCAATTTGAGCGCAAAACCGACGCCTTCAATTTGCGCCAGGACATTCGGGCCGGCTTCACCACCTCACCCTGGCGCTGGTTTTCCTGGACCACCCAATACCATGAACAGGGGAGTGACACCGACTATAATAATGTGGTCGATGTTTACAATGCACTGCCGGCTGCTGCGACGAATGGTTACCCGGCGTTTATTTTAAATCGCAATATTACGAGCCAGGGCTTGGAGACCAAGCTGGTATTGCGGCCCGCCAGTTGGGTGAGCAGCACATTCTCCTGCGATTTGACCGAAACCGAATACCATTCCACCACCGATCCGGCCTTTGATCTCCAAAACATGGTCGTGGTCTCGCCCGGCGGTGCTATT
>Ga0364866_11023_pt1 | contig 11821 bp, 8 predicted proteins | sample ExccelAu500001D3_3_FD_206913 | JGI IMG/M metagenome (GOLD analysis project Ga0364866, IMG submission 206913) | Enriched cells from Trout Bog Lake Hypolimnion, Wisconsin, USA - BchlTB.Aug13.5000.01.D3 | ecosystem: Environmental > Aquatic > Freshwater > Lake > Hypolimnion/Profundal zone | place: USA... | reverse complement strand
GCAGGGAGGATTCCACCCCGTTGGTGGAGACGGGGAAACGGTTGCCGGCCAGCACAATTTGCGCCATCCCGCCCCGGAAAACATTCAACGTCACCCGGCCATCGACAATGCGATTGGGGGCAATGACGATATTCATCGAGGAGACCCCCTGGTCGCGGTAGGCCGCCTCCAGTTCATAAGCCGCCCGCACGATTTCCCGCAGGCTGACATTGGTGTCCGTATGCCGGGCCAAGAGGGGAACGTACAGGTTGGTGGCCAGGAGCGGCTTCCCCTCCAGCGCATACGATTGCACCTTGAAGGCCTGGTCGAGGTAGGGGGAGGCATTGGTTGCTCCCGCCGGCTGCGCAGCGGCGCGGCTGCCGAGGCCGGCCCAGACCAGCGAAAGAACCGCCAGCCAAAACCACGCCAGGACCGAGGCCCGGAAACGGCCGGAGGGGCATAACCCGCCACTTTCCCGGTTATGACATGGATGGCACATTAAATTTATTCCGGCGGTTAACCGGCAAATCCGGTTGATGGGTTGGATGCCGCTCAAAATTTGAAGGTGAGGTCCAATTGAAAGATGGAATACTCGCTGATCGGATTCATTTGCGGAATATCCGTGCCGGAACCGCCCGTGCCCAATTGGTTGTTGATCCGGGTGGCATAGCCATAACGGAACGCACCGATAAAATTATCCGTGAACCCGTACGCCGCAGCGGCGTAAATACCCTGCAAATTTTCCTGCCCGGAAAAGAAATCCAGATCAATCAAGTTCGGATCAAGGGAATACTGCTCCACGTGCTGCCAGTAAGACCGCAGCTCCCAGGCGTGGCGTTTGGCAGTGGCGGCATTGACCAGGCCCAATCCCCCTTTGCTGGCGACCGCGAGGCCGGCCTGGTAGGCGGTGGTGTCATGGGTTTGCGGCGAGGATATGGGTTGATAATAGCCGGCGTCGGTCGGCGTGAAAATTTGGGAATGGGAGGCGGTATACGCATCTTGCGCCCGCTGGCTGCCATCCAGATTTTGCGCGTAATCGCCAAAGGCCTGCACGTCATAATGCTCCAGATTCAAGGTCAACTGAAAGGGGATTTCCAGCACCAGCAATTCATTGATGCCGGTCTGGTTGGCGTAATACCCGTCGTACTGGCCCAAGGGATAGCCGCTAAAGCCGGTTTTGGTGCCCTGGCCGACATAGGTATCGCCGAAGCCGGGAGTATACGGACTGGCGGCGGTGGGCGAAGTGTTGGCCGGACCGCCCAGGTAATCATAAATAGCCGGGCCCACCTTGAGGTCCAATTTTTTGGTGAAGTGGTAGTCCACGCCCCCCTGATAAGCCATCAGGTAGGCCGGACTGCCGCCGGAGTAGTTGCCCAGGCTGCTGAAAAAGCCGGGGGGGGGTTTCCACCGGATTGACATCCTGATAGACAAACTGGCCGAAATTCACAAACAAGTCAGCTTCGCCCACCCGGTGTTTGAGATGTTCCGCCAAGCCTTCTGGATTGATGCTGCCGCTCCAAACCATGGAGGAGGTGAAAAGGGGATTGGGCATTTTGCCGGCGGTGACATCCAGCCAGGTCTCGGGTTTCCAGCCCAAATATGCCTGGCCGACATCAATGCCCCCATTGGATTTGCCAAACGGACCCTGGTAGGGGGTGCCACTGGAAGAGGTGCCAAAGGTGACCATGGACGACCGGGGGTTGGAGGAAGTGTCCAGCCGGAAGCCGTAGTAAAAGTCGTCAAACGCATCGCCCCGCAAGCCAAAGCGCAGGGAATAGCGGTAGCGCTGCAGCAAAATGTTCCCACCGGACGTGTCCCGCGCCTCCCGATCCTCGAACCGCAACCGGATATCGCCGAAAATTTCAATGTCTTTGATGCCCGGGCTGATTTTCCACTGGGATTCCGGAGGGGGTGGATAGGCGGCCGCCTCATTGGTGCGCATGGCATCCATCTGGGCTTTTACATGGGCCGCCTCGTCCTCGGTGATCATGCCTTTTTGCAGCAACAAGCCCAGCACGGGATCCGGAGGGGCATCCGTGCCCCGGGCGCACTCGTTGGGATGGGACACCCAGATGGCGGTGACCACTCCCAAGCAGCCAAGCAACCCTTTTCGAATGCGGGCATGGGCACGCGCGAATCGGTGGCAAAGGTTCCTATCTGAATCGTTGGGCATTAACATCGGCGAAGCGTAGCGGTATCAGGCAACGGAACAGTGACAGCTTTGTTACGATTCGGTTACAATCCGGGCGGTTGGGGTGTCGGGGAGTTGTTTGACGAAAAATGGGTTTGAGCCAAAGCGAGGTGGCCACGAAAAAAAACTGGCAACGGCATCCCGGCCCAAGTGCGGCACTTAGACTTGCTTGGGCCAACTGAGGAGGTTTGGCCTTCGTACCGTTGGGGAATCCTGTTGGTCAAAGAGGCCCGAATCTTGGCAGTCGGCGGTACCCTGGGCCCTGCAAGGTCTCCAGATGGAGGTGAGTTGGTTGGATTGGAAAACCATGGCATCCGCCCGGAATTGGCCGGGTTAGCTGTGTGACCTTATGGTGACGAAAATTGAGAGCACTACCAAAAATTGTCAATGAATTTATACAAGCCAATGATTATTAATGGTTTAAGCTGTTTTTTTGCATGTCCTGAAGCTATTTCAAGTTGACCTCCAAAAGGAAGTATGAGAGGATGGATTAAAGTATGGTTAATAGGGAATGGCCATGGGAATGCAGTGGCTAGTGGGAAAAGCGACCCGGAACAACACAAAACAATTATTAACTTGGAAAAAATCATGACAAAAACATACAAACTGACCTTGCTGGCCGCCCTCGGTTTGGCGAGTGTCACGGCGGCAAAAGCACAATACGTCAACGGTGATTTGCTCGTTGGGGTTTATCAACCCGGCGTGGCCAACACCACCGTATTGGACCTCGGCTCTTTCTCCAGCATCTATACAAGCTCTCAGACTTGGAATTTGTCCTCCGCTCTCGCGGCGGCTGGTTTTGGCTCCACTCTGTCCAGTTCTGCCACATTTGGCGTGGTGGGCGAATCATCAACTGGCACAACCGCCTTTCACGCGATTTATGAAACGGTCGTAAGTCCTTCGACACCTCCTACCTTCTCTGGTGCTGGTGCTTTTAATGGAATCAAAACTGATGTGGTCAACATCGGAAATTTGACTGCCGGCCCTGGCACTTCTGCGACGTTGGTGATTCCCAACCCCAATGTTAATGCCAACAGTGGTGACTGGTATTCTCAAACGGTCAATTACGTTGCCAACCAAGGCGGCATTACCCTCTCTTCGGGTGTCAATCCGGCTGCCACGGTGGGCACTTCGGATATTTTGTACAAGACGACTGCTAACAACACGGCTCCGACGTCGTTTGGTAAATTCGACCTAAATCCCACCACGGAACAGCTGAGCTATACTGCGGCAGCGGTTCCCGAACCTGCCACCTACGGCATGATTGCCGGCTTGGGTCTCCTGGCTTTCTCCCTGCGCAATCAATTTCGCGGCAAACAAGCCAAGAAAGCTTAATTGGTTGAATAACTAAAATTTCTCCCGCAAAGCTGGAATGCTTTGCGGGCGTTACCTCCAGCCCTAAAATAAACTAAAATCCGTACTACAACAATAACATGAACCTCCTTAGCAAGTCCATTCTGGTTGCCGCCCTCGGCATGGCCACGGCGACGGTTGCCTCGGCCACCCAGTACATCTATGTCACGGGCTCCACTGCCGCTCGTGATGCCGTTTACAATACCTTAACCAATACCACCACCGGTTTCTTTGATAACACCGGCACCGCCCAGCCGACTTTCCACGGCATTGGCAACAGCGCAGCGGGTAACTGCTCCTACATGGCGTTCTCCAACAACGTCAGTGGCACCCCCACCATCATCAAGTGCACTTGGTCTGGTTCTGAAGCGGGTATTGCCGATGTGAGCTCCACCACCAAAGTGGAAGTTTTCATCGTTGATGCCGATCTGACGGGCGCTCCTGGTACTACTACCATTGTCAATTCTGGCACTCCGACCACCTCGGATACCAACACCACTTCTACCGTTGACTTGGCCATGGCCGACAACGCGATCAGCTTCTCCAAGATTCCGACCTCTACGGCTTCCCAAACGGCTGTTAAAGTTGCGATTCCGTTTGTGTTTGTCAAAAACCACACCACGCTGGCTGATCAGGCTGCATTCACCAACCTGACGGTGGACGGATTCAAGGCCCTCGCCTCCGGTGGCGATACCATGTCCCTGTTCACCGGCAATAAGGCGGACAACGGCTACTATGTTTATCTCGCGGGTCGGGATAACAACTCCGGCACCCGGGTGAACGTGCTGGGCGAAACCGGTTGGGGCATCACGAAAGCGGTCAATCAGATCGAATTGTCCGGCGGCAACATGGTGGACAGCGCTCCGCCCAGTGGTGTGTACCAAGCCAACTGGGGTCAATCCAGCGGCGGCACTTTGGCCAAGTCCCTCGTGGATACAACGAGTTCAATCGATCAAGTCAACACTGGCACTGCTGGTTTCGTGGTTGTGGCTTACCTCGGTTTGGCTGACGAAAACACGGCAACCAATACGACTTACAACTGCACTCAATTGACGTACGACGGCGTGGCCTGCACGCCGGCCGCGATTGAAAACGGCACCTACAGCATCTGGGGTAAAGAATACATTGTCGAAAAGGCCTCGGAATCCTCGCTTGTCACCACCCTCAAGAGCGATATTGCCACCCATCTCGGGAGCAATACCACTGGATATGAAATTCCTTACACCAGCATGAATGTGGACCGGACCGGACCGGTCACCCCGCCATTCACGGGTGTGCCCACGAATTGATTCAGATCCTAATCTTTGATACTTAAAGATTAACTCCGGCCGGCGTGAACCGAGGTTCACGCCGGCTTTTTAGTTTTGACTTAAAAAGTGGTACAACCACGGAGGGCAGGGAACGCCGGAAGGGGGCAGGTTAATCCGCGAAAAGCATACAATGTGAAATCGACGACCGTAATTTAACTGCAGATTGGGAAAAGAATTGGAATGGCGCGGTGAATTCAATGGTAAAATAATTGAAAAAACCAGTGGGCGGGGTAGAATGATCAGTGGCGAAAGCATCATGAAAGTGGTTATTAAAATTTCTCTGGTTTTAAATGCGGTTTTGCTGGCAAGCTTGGTTTATTCCCAAATAGAGCGACGAACCACCGTTGGCATGCTTCCGCCGAACCAAGACGCGGCTGCCCCGGCCAGAGTCGTACAACTGCCCGTTTCATCGCCGCTAACAACTCTTACCGCTGCGGTCGCCAAATTCAATTGGAGCCAGCTTCAGTCCACGAATTACCATGTCTATGTTCAAAACTTGCGCCAGGCCGGGTGTCCGGAACCGTCGGTGAGGGCGATTGTAACGGCGGATGTGCGGGCGATTTTTGACAAATGGCGGCAGGAAATGGAGCAGACACTGACGGGGATTGAAGCCAAACCGCTGGCCGAGCGCCTGGCGGCGTTTAATGCGGAGCAGGCGATTCAAGGCAAACTGCAACAACTGCCAGCGCAGGAAGAGCGGATGATTGCGGATTTGCTGGGCGAGGCGGGTTCCATAGCCCCGGTGGCGGCCAATGGGAGTGCGCCAGCCACCGCCCCGTCCGCCCGCCACCGGGCAGACCAGAGCGATCAGCCGCCGGTCATGCCGCTGGCCATGCAACCGGTGGATCTCGCCGCCTTACAACTCGGGCCCGACCAAATTCAAGCGATTAACGATCTCCGCGAGAGCTTCCTACAAAAAATCGGCGGGACAAACCAGAATCCCGATGATCCGGCCTATCTCACACGCTGGCGTCAGGCACAGCCGGAAATCGACACGGTGATGCAGGGAATGATTGGCGATGAAGCTTACCAGAATTACCAGGTACAGGCGAACATTGCCGCCAGCACTAAATCCGCCAGCCCGCCCTGACAGCGATTTTGTCCCCAGGCTGGCTGGAAGCGTCATTATGGTTTTGGCTGCAGGGCCAGGCGCAGCAATTGGTTCTGGGCCGCGGCAAAATCCGGTTGCCGCCGCAAGGTGGTATAAACCAAAACTAACAGCAATCCTGCCATAAGGGCGGTTGGTTCAGACCAGGTGCGAGAGAGACTTCCTCGGCCCCCGGTTGGGACAAGAGATTTATGCGGTCGGGGGGGGGATTTTTGCGCGCGCGGAATTGTATCAGGCAGGTTCTGACTGTGGCGAGCCATTAGGTTTATGCACCAGCCGTTGCGATTTCATTTCGTTATTTTGGTGGGCGGTTTTTTGCCAAATGCCTTGGCCCGGCGAAGGGCCTCCTGGACCTGTTCCGGGCTGAGCGGATTTCCCGTGAAGTCGCCAAAACTCATACGTCCATCCAGTTCCATCATGTAACGCCGGCCCATGCCACCCCCGTTCCGCGAGGCGAGAACAAACCACTTGTAAGCTTCGATCAAGTCCGGCTTCACCCCGATACCATCCATGTACAAACGGCCTAAATTCATTTGGGCTTTGGGGAAGTTCCTTTCTGCGGCCTGGAGATAATACTTCCTCGCCCGTTTGGGGTCGGGGGCCACGCCCGCCCAGCCCTGCTCATAAACATAGCCTAGAGAATTGAGGGCCGTCACTGATCCGCAAGCGGCGGCCTGTTTAAAGCAATCCCGGGCCGAGGCGAAGTCATCCTCAATCCCCTGGCCGCCCAGATATAAGCTGCCCAAGGCCAGCAGGGCGTTGGTTTGGTTTTGCTTTGCCGCCTTTTTATACCAACTCACGGCCTCCAAGAGGTTGGTGGTCACGCCCCGGCCCAGTTGATAAGCCAGGCCCAGACTGAATTCCGCAAGGGGATTGCCCTGGGCCGCCGCCTGGCGGAACCATTTGACGGCTTCGGTATCACTCTGGGGCAGCCCTAGCAGACCACTAAAATAGAATGCCCCCAGATTGTGTTCCGCCGGCGCGTAACCCTGATTGGCGGATTGGCGCAAATATTTGATGGCTTGGTCATTATCTTGGGGAACTCCCTTGCCCCAGGCATAACAGCGGCTCAGATAAAACTGGGCTTCGGCATCACCCCGGGCGGCCGCGGCCTGAGCAGATTTCAACGTGAGGGCCGCCGCCCGACCCATGGGCGCGATTAAAAATGCCACCGAGACTACGGCGACCAAGGTCGTGGCTCGAAAGATTCGCCAGAATTTAGTCATAAACCATCAATACCATGATTGGGACAGCGCCGTCATGCCAAGAATGGCGGCCAACCGCAACAAATCAGTGACGGGAGGCGGGGCATTGTGACAAATTTGTGTATTTTGAGACTTTAAACGCCACCTGAGTCCTTGGATTCTTCATAATTTCCTTATCTCAAGGCCATTTTGGGGCGATTTTGAAATGTCCGTTATATGTCTGTTGGAGTCCGGTAAACGTTAGTTATTTGGCTCCGACTGTGGCACCTTGGTTGCCCGGTGCGTCAAGCTTGCATCCAGACTCGCGGCCGGATTACATCGATTCAATTTTAATTAAATTATGCATCAAACCAAGCACACAGGCCGGCTGGCCTGCTTATTGACGGCGAGCCTGGTGGCGCTCGTTACCACTGCCAACGCCCTGCCATTTGTCTACCAATATGGCGATCTGGCCCTGGGGTTCCGCAAGACTGGGACCTATACGGGGAATTATGAGTGTGTCGCAGATATTGGTCCGGGCGTTAACTATGTCAACCTGCCGGCGGGAGCAACCACCAATATTACGGGCTACACCGCCACCCAAATTGTGCCGAATTCGTTTCCCAATTTCACCAATTTAAGCTGGTCCGTGTGCGGATACGTAGTTTCCAAGAACTACTTTCCTGGCTATCCAGCGAACACCATTTGGGCCGCCGTGCCCCGGTCTGTCACAGGTGTGCCGGGCAGCCCGCCCAATCGCCTGTCAGCCAAGCCGCAGGGTTACACCTCCCTCCAGATTGAAGGTATTTTTCTTGGGGCTGCCCAACTTTCGAGCCAGCTTTCGGCCGGTCAAGACAACACGGCCACGTTTGTGCAAGAGCCTTACAGCATCGCCAACAACCAAAATTACGGGTATTATATGGCCGATCCTGGGATTCCGTCCTATGCGGATCTGGGCGGAACCGGGCCTGAAGACACCAACGGAAACCTGATTAACCTTGAATTTACGACGGTGGCCCCCTTTGCGACTGCCGCAATCGCGGACCTTTATGAAATCCGACCAATCGCAAACGTGGACCCCAACACGGGCCAGTCAAGTGGCTTGGCTTATAATGTGGGCTACTTTACCTTCAATCCCAACGGTTCCATGACTTTCACTCGCGCTACGTCTGGCGTTACCGCCCCGCTGGCGGCCTTTGCCGGCACGCCGACCAACGGGTCCGCGCCCTTAAAAGTGACGTTTAGTGATGCCTCCACCGGATCCATTACGAACTGGCTGTGGAATTTTGGTGACGGGCATACTTACACTAACGCAGTGAGCGGTTCGACCTCCCACACCTATACCAACGCAGGCAGTTACACTGTCAGCCTGATGACAGCCGGCCCTGGTGGCACGAGCACCAGCACCTCGAACAATTATGTGGTGGTCACCGCCGCCGCCATCGCCCCGGTCGCCGCGTTTACGGGCTCCCCAACCACTGGCTTTGCGCCGTTGAAAGTCATTTTGGCGGACGCCTCCACCGGGACCATTACGAATTGGCTGTGGAATTTTGGCAACGGCCACACGGTCACCAACACCGTTTCCGGCAGTGTGACCAATATTTACACCACCACCGGGAACTTCACCGTTAGTCTCACGACGACCGGCCCCGGCGGCGCCAATACAGTGACCAAGGCCAATTTTGTAGTCATATCGCCGGCTCCCCACTTTTCCAGTTCGGCTTTGGTGGGCAATAGTTTCATAATGAGCGGCACGAACGGCCCGGCCGGGGTGCAATACCGGGTGCTCAGCACCACGAACCTGATGTCCGCGCTGGTGAATTGGACTCCAGTGTATACCAACATCTTCTCCCCCACCGGGGCGTTTGGCTACACCAACACGACGGGCAAAACCAAGAGCTTTTTCACGCTCGTTTCGCCATAATGCATTGCCCGGGTTTTTTCCGGCTGGCTGCCAAAACTGGCAGCCAGCCTTTTTGTTTTAAAGGGGTGGGATGCGGATACTTCAGGTTGATGCGAAAAATTGCCAGGGTGTAACCGGTCTGACACCTGTTTGTAATAGATTTTGATTAGGTTGTTGGCTCAAGCGCCCAAAGCCGGCGCGGCGAATCAATCAGAAATTGTTTGAAATGCGAAAAACATGCGGAAAACAACTGCCACAAATGAACCGCAACTCGTCATTCGGGATTATTCCATTTCCGTGGGCAAGGAATGGCCGTTGCGTGTACCGGGGTGGACGGTGATTCAGATCTGCAAAGGACATGGCTTTTTTTTGCAGCCAGGATTGAATCTGGAGCTGGCGGCCGGAGCGGTATTACTGACGGCGGGCGGATTAAAACCAAATCTGCGGGCCAGCCAGTTGGGGGAATTGTCATTCTGCTGGTTCAAAGTCATGCCCGAGCGCCTCAGCGGCTTCCTCACTTTGAGCGAGGTTAACTGGTTTAAAACGGCTGCGGAACAAAAAGCAGAGTCGGTCTTCGTATACCATCCGGGAAGCCCAGAGTCATTGGCCATGGCGGAACTTCTGGCCAGTGAGAGCCAGGGTGGTCTGAGGTTTCGGTTAAAGCTCTTTCAGTTATTTGTGGAATTGCTGGGAGGGGAAATGGAGCAAGCGAATCCGCCAGTGCAATCACCGGATGCCCGGCAACGGTTGGAGAATTTGTTCAAGCAAACTCCAGCCGCAGAGATGCTGGGAATGGATTTTAAGGAGCTGGCGCGACTGGTGCATTGCACGCCGCGGCACGTGGGCCGGCTGTTTCAGGATTTGACCGGCATGTCATTTCGCCGCAAGCGCACCGAACTCCGCCTGGCGCGGGCAGTCGAACTTCTGGCCGCCAGCAATTCCAAGATCGTGGATGTGGCCCTGGAGAGCGGCTTCCAATCATTGAGTCTTTTCAATCTGATGTTTGCGCGTCAATTTGGCATGAGTCCAGGCAAATGGCGGCAACAACAGAATCGGCCGAAGGGAAAATCTGGAAACAAACCCGTTCCGCCGCGCCCGGCCGCGAGGGCGGTTCGGCGGGAATCGGGAGGCCGGCTCAAGCCAAACACCTGATTCGCAGCGTAGTCCGGCACCTTGTCCGTCTGGCAAGGATTGGTTGCGGGATGGGCAAATTCCGTGTATAATTTACTCGTAATCGAATCATTTGGTATGCCCGATAATAGCCGACTTTTGCCCATGCCTTTTGCCGCCGCAATGGCAGATCCCGAACCGCGTCGCTTCGCTTTTTCCTGGCATGAAATGTGGAAGGGCCAGAACATGCTGTTCGTGGCGCTGGGCGCTTGCTGGCTTTGGTTTTTCAACGCACTCAGCACGACCTGGCAGTTGGATCCGCAATACAACTACGGCTTTTTGGTGCCGCTTTTGGGGCTGGCATTGCTGTTGCGGCGGTGGCCGGATCGTCCGGTGGCAATCCCCGGCCACACTTCGGGATTTATGGCAGTGGCCGTAGGTTTGTTATTTCTGCAACTTCCGCTCAATCTTATTCTTGAGGCCAATCCCACCTGGCCCTTAATGTACTGGACAAGCGGGATGCTGGTTGTGGGGCTGACCTTCTGTTTCCTTTACGAATGGGGTGGTCGAAAGTGGCTCCGGCATTTTTGGCCGGTTATTATCTTCATGTTGGTGGCGGTTCCCTGGCCTTCCAGATTGGAGGGAGCAGTAACTCAAGGGCTCATGAATTATGTGGCCAGACTGACGATTATTCTGGCGGATATTTTGGGGGTGCCCGCCCTGCAACACGGCAATGTGATTCAAATCCGGACGGGCTTGGTGGGCGTGAATGAAGCCTGCAGTGGCGTGCGTTCACTGCAATCCGCGTTGATGGTATCCTTGTTTCTCGGGGAGATGCACCGGTTTTCCTGGTTATGGCGTGGCGTCCTGCTGGTGGCATCGCTGCTGCTGGTGGTGGTGGCCAACATCCTGCGCACCACCACCCTGGTCTGGGTGGCGGCTCAGCAGGGCTTGCCAGCCATGACCGCATGGCATGACACCATCGGGATCATGGTGATGGCGATTGTCCTGCCCAGCCTGCTCGGCCTGGCCTGGTATTTGAAGCAAAAAATTCGCCCGCGCCGCCGCCGCCTGGTGAAAGAGCGCTTCCAAGACCATGATCTTTCCCCGTGGGTTGGAGTCGCCATCATGGGCTGGCTGGTGACGGTCATGGTCGCCACCGAACTTTGGTACCACCGTCACGACAAGAACCTGGTTGCCAACCCGCAATGGACCCTGTCATGGCCCGTTAACAGCCCGGCGTTTCAGACAAATTCCATTCCAGAGGCTTCGCTGGAATTGCTGCGTTGCTCCACCAGTGCCGCGGCCACCTGGGTCGATGCCGGGAGCAATCACTGGAGTGCTTTTACCCTGCGCTGGAATCCCGGGAAAAATTCTGAACAGCTGGCTGCGGCCCACAAACCAGAACTTTGTTTCCCGGCAATTGGAGCCCGTTTGCAGGAGAATTTGGGCCAGGTGACCGTGGCCGCCAACGGGTTGGAGATGCCCTTTCGCCACTTGAATTATTTAATCAACTCAAATTCGGTCCACGTCTTTTTCTGTGTGTGGCCGGATCGTTTTTTTCCGGAGGAGAACCCGCTCGAACTGCACATTGCCGCCAAGACGCGGAATAGCCGGCTGGCGGCGGTCCTGGCAGGCCGGCGTCCCACCGGAGTGGGGCAGCGGGTACTGGAAATTACGGTG
>Ga0364866_10947_pt1 | contig 11833 bp, 9 predicted proteins | sample ExccelAu500001D3_3_FD_206913 | JGI IMG/M metagenome (GOLD analysis project Ga0364866, IMG submission 206913) | Enriched cells from Trout Bog Lake Hypolimnion, Wisconsin, USA - BchlTB.Aug13.5000.01.D3 | ecosystem: Environmental > Aquatic > Freshwater > Lake > Hypolimnion/Profundal zone | place: USA... | reverse complement strand
GAATGAAGAACATCAAAATTTGCATCATGCTAAAGACTACTTGCAGACATGCTGGATGATCAGCGAAGCGATCGAGTTGTTGTCGATGCGTGGCATGATGTAACAAAATTTGGTGCTCATGTTGTCCATGGATGTGAACCAGCATGGCACTAAATTCTTTAATTTTTTGCACCGGGAAAAGCTGGCCGTTAATAAAGCATTTTGAACGACCTTCTGCATATAAAACGCGACGTATATGCACTTCATGGGTATCCGTATCAATTTCGTGTGATCTTAACCATTCCCACGGTTCAGATTGGGGCTCAATGGTGAATATAGCGCTGAGAACACATTTTTCTTCATCTTGACGGACAACGGAAATATCCGCACGTCCACCGAGCAATAATCCTAGTGCATCAATCATAATCGATTTACCGGCGCCTGTTTCACCAGTAAAGGCAGTCATTCCATTTTGAAAATCAATGTCGAGATGTTTGACGATAGCGAAATTTTCAATGCAAAGTGACGTGAGCATAATGACGTGATTTTAATCCTTGATGTTTTTAGACTGCCAGCCAAGTTTAATCCGTAAGGTATCATAATAATGGTAATCGAGGGGATGTAACAAGCGAAGTTGCGCGGTATTTTTTGCAATACTGACATGTTGGGTGGGTTTGACGATTTGTGACTCATGTCCATCGCAGCTGACCAATAAATTAGTTTCATTTTTTTTGCTAATTAATAAATCAATTTTGGCATCCCCATCAATAACCAAGGGGCGCGAGCTAAGACTGTGCGAAAATGCGGGAACGATGACAATGGCGTTGAGGTTCGGATTCATAATTGGGCCACCAGCAGAAAGCGCATAAGCTGTTGAGCCAGTCGGAGTAGCAATAATGAGTCCATCTGAACGATAGTGGCAAACATATTGTTGATTAATAAACATTTCAAATTCGATGAGATGCGTTTCGCTGCCACGACTTAAGACGATATCATTTAGTGCCGAGCCTTCAAAAAAAGCACGTTGTTCATCATGGATATGCGCATTGATGAGAAAACGCGATTCTTCTTGATAGTGCCCCTGGAGAACAGCTAATAGTTTGATGTCAATTTCTTGCGGCAAAATATCCGTCAAAAAACCCAGTCGGCCACGATTAATACCGATAACCGGGAGATCGACTCGAATGGCCATGCGTGCTGCTGAAAGAATGCTTCCATCACCGCCAACTACTACAATTAGATCGCGTTTAGGATCCATTTCAGTTTCAGTTAAACAAGGCAAATGGAGATCAAAATGGGCTGCTGTATCTTGATCAACAAATGTTTCAATGTGTCGTTCTTTGAGGAAAGTAATCAAGCGTTGAAGGGTCTCGTTGACCCCTTCGTTCGCTCGATGTTGTCTGGCAAAAAGAATAACGCGTTGAAAAGGTTTTTTACTCATCATCGACGGATCCTTGGACTGATTAAACTCTTTTTTATTCTTCAGTATTTCTTGATACCCGTTTGCGATCCATTTCCTTTAAGAATTTTTTACGAATTCGAATGGTTTGAGGTGTCACTTCAACTAATTCATCATCATCAATAAACTCGAGCGCTTGCTCTAAGGTTAGCTTGAGCGCTGGGGTTAGAATAATATTCTCATCCGTTCCAGAGGCGCGCATGTTGGTTAGTTGTTTTTCTTTTGTGACATTCACGACTAAATCATTATCTCGTGAATGGATACCGACGACCATACCTTCGTAACAGGCCGTTTGTGGCTCGACAAATAAGCGACCACGCTCTTGCAAGTTAAAGAGCGCAAAGCCTCGCGCTATACCCGTGCAATTAGCAATGAGTACACCACTGTTGCGCTTGCCTAATTTACCACGAAATGCTGGGCCATAATGGTCGAATACGTGATAAATGACGCCTGTTCCTGAGGTGCTGGACAAAAACTCGGTATGAAAACCGATAAGTCCGCGTGTTGGAATCACATAATCAAGTCGCACACGTCCCTTGCCGTCCGGGATCATGTTTTTTAATTCACCTTTACGCTCACCTAGTTTTTCCATGATGGTGCCTTGATTATTTTCTTCAAGGTCAACGGTTAAGCGCTCATAAGGCTCTAATAATTCACCTTCCTCTTCCCGCATAATGACTTCGGGTTTGGATATGGCTAATTCGTAACCTTCACGACGCATGGTTTCAATGAGAATACCTAAATGTAATTCACCACGACCAGAAACGCGGAATTTATCAGCATCAGCTGTTTGTTCTACACGTAAGGCCACATTATGTAATAATTCAGTTTCCAAGCGCTCGGCAATTTTACGACTGGTGACATATTTACCTTCTTTACCCGCGAAAGGAGAATCATTAACTTGGAATATCATATTAATGGTCGGTTCATCAACGACGAGGGGTGGCATGGCTTCTACACAATTGGGATCGCATAAGGTATCGGAAATATGTAATTTTTCGACGCCAGTCACCGCAACAATGTTACCAGCACTCGCATCAGTAATTTCAACACGCTCTAGGCCTTGGAATCCTAATAATTGCAGTAAGCGGCCACTGCGAACATCGCCGTCTTTATCGATAATTTTGATGGGTGCTTTGGCTTGAATATGACCGCGAGTGATTCGTCCAATGCCGATGGTACCAACATAAGAAGAATAATCCAGCGAACTGATTTGCATTTGGAATGGACCTTCAGCATCGACATCTGGGGGCGATACGTGATCAATAATAGTTTGTAACAGAGGGCTCATATCGTTCGGTGTATCTTCAAGCTCAAGCAGGGCATAACCATTAATTGCGGATGTATAAACAATAGGGAAGTCTAATTGGCGATCAGTTGCACCGAGGTTGTCAAATAAATCGAATACTTGGTCTGCTACCCAATGGGGTCTCGCGCCGGGTCGGTCAATTTTGTTGATAACAACAATGGGGTTGAGATTTCGCGCAAATGCTTTTTGGGTCACAAAACGTGTTTGAGGCATGGGGCCATCGACCGCATCGACTAGTAAAAGCACGCTATCAACCATAGATAGGATCCGTTCAACTTCGCCACCAAAATCGGCGTGTCCTGGGGTATCTACAATATTGATTTGGTAACCATGCCACTGAACGCAGGTATTTTTAGCTAAAATGGTGATCCCGCGTTCTTTTTCAAGATCATTGGAGTCCATAATACGCTCGACTTGAGGCGCGCGTTCATTCAAGGTGCCTGTTTGTTGCAGGAGTTTGTCTACTAAAGTGGTTTTACCATGATCAACGTGAGCGATAATGGCGATATTACGGATTTTCTCAATGTTCATGTTATAGCGTGCCTTTTATAGGTTAACGAATTCAGTCGCGGTATTGTACCTGCTTAAGGTTAAATTTAATACAAAATAATTGGGTTATTTTATCCTGGACTTTGGCCATTTTTGAAAAATTGACTAATATACTGTCTTTGCGAGCGATAGCGAAGCAATCCAGAACGGAACTTCAATTGAAAATCGGCCTGGATTGCTTCAGTTCGTTCGCAATGACGACACTTTTAAGTGTTATGTTAAAAAAGGCCAAAGTGCAGTTTATCGTAACTAATCTTCCCTCATCCCGAGGCGCTGGTGGCGAGGGATCTAGTGTCCTTTTGTTTAGTGGCTAAGTTTACTCCCATCATCAGCTTGATCTGTTGACGCTGGCGGTTCTTGTCCCGCTTGATGTGGCGCCGGGCCTTCTGGTGTTGAATCCACAGTTGCCGTTGTTTCTCGTGGAGCCACTGTTGGTACCGTTGTTTCTCCATCCTTAGGTGCGCCTAACCCTGAGCTCACTGGTTCCGCCTTTGCTGGTTCTTGTGCCGGCCCTGTCGCTGGTGCTACATTTGTTGGTGGTGGTGGCGGAGCATGGTTAGGTTTTTGCGGTTGATTATTGGTTTTCGTCACATTGGGCGTTGTGGGTTGCTGTGCTGTCGGAGCTACCGGTGTCTGTGGTGATGACGTTTTCGGATCGGTTGGTGTTTGCTGCGTTGATTTTGTTGATGCTGTTGGATTTTGCTCTTTTTTTGTGAATAACTTTGAAACAGCCGTGTCTAGCCCCGAGACTGCATCACCAGCTAATCCGCTAATTTTATCTTTGACGCTTTGGTATCCATCTTTTATGGCATTAATCCCACTTTTGAGCGCTTGATAAGTCCCAGTCCCCTTTATTGCCTGAGCTGTTTTGGTTTCTCCTATGGTGTTGGATATTTTTCTTCCTAACGACTTGAGACCGTCGGCGGCTTCTTTCCCACCTTGTAATGCTTGCTCTACCCATTCAAATCCTGGTGATTCCACCTTGATGCTATCCTTAATAGATGTTTTTTGCTTCTCATCAGGTTTGTTATTGGCTGCAGGATCCTCTGGTTTCGCTTTTGGATCATCAACTGTTTTCTTATCTTTGTCCGGGGCTGGCGCTTCTTCTTTTGGTTTCTCACCCTGCTGTTGTTGCGCCTTTGCTGCTGCGTCCAAATCTTGCTTAGCTTTATCGGCCGCTGCTTTTGCGGCTGCTTCGTCTTTACTTTGGTCCATGATTGATTTCCTTACAATAAGTATAAAGATATACTTATATCATAGCATATGAATTTGATAATTCTATGCGCAGAATACACAATAAATAGTTGATGTGTTTTTTTGCAGGTGTGAGCAGTGACGGTTTTTTTATGCACCATAGAACATGATGTTTGAAATCTTTGCTACACTTAAACTCATGGGTGTATGAAAAGGAGTTTGTATGAACAAAATAATTTTGCATCCCACCGAAACCAGCCAATGGCATGCCTTAGTGAATGAGGCCCAGGCAGCATCGCGTTTAATTTTAAACGAAGACACCGAAAGCTATTTAGTATTTTTATTGATGCGTTTTGCACATGAAACCCGATGGGTTGAATCAGTTGTGGCGTTCGATTTTTTACATGCAATGCAGGCATCGCGGGCCGTAAAGACAGAGTTACTGCGAGAGGTTGGTGACAAAAGCTTATTATTTAGTGGATTATTTAGTGAGATGGCTCAAAAACGCGTTGGGGTGAATTACTTTACTGATTTGGGTCAAGCAGCCTATTTATCGGTTGGTGAGTTGTATGATGAACCACAAGTGGCGAAGTTATATTATGAGTTAAGCCAGCAATTTTTGATGATGCAGCAGGTATTGCAAACAATTCGTGGGCAATCCGCGCCTATTCAACAGGTAAACCTGGAAACAATTTTTCAAGTGAACCCAACAAAACAATAGACAAAGCATCAAGCTTTAAACAAAACCGTGATATCGATTGCATCAAAGCAAAAATGCTTATTGCAAAATTCACAGTGAATTTCAACCATACCCTTTTCCTGGATTAGTGCTTGGGCATCTTCTTCGCCGAGCATTTTGACCGCTTGCTTCATTTTCTCTTCACTGCATCGACAACGAAATCGTGCCGAGCGGCTTTCAAATAGCATGAGCTCAGTTTCATTGTATAAGCGATATAATAAGGTTTCATTATCGAGATTTAATAATTCTTCATGGGTAACTGTTTGGCCCAGGTGGGTCGCATATTCCCAAAACTGTTCCCTTTCTTGACTATCTTCACCTTGGGTGGGCAAGAGCTGTAACATCATGCCAGCAAAACGTTGCTCATCACTGGCAAGCCAAATATGTGTGGTGAGTTGCTCCGATTGAGCGAAATAATGGGTTAAATTTTCACTCATATCCGTTGATTGGATAGGAATAATACTTTGATAGGCTTGTGTATGATGATGCGGGCTCAGGGTTATTACCATCTTTCCTGTTAAAAAGGCGTTGGCATAATCCTCTAGAGGAAGGTCCGGTTTAAATTTTGCACAAGCCCGCAAATTAAGCTCATGGTCGCACTGGACTAATAATAAAGGTAATCGTGCATCGCCTTGAAATTGCAGGCTCAAATCGGTCTCCTGTTTTAAGCTACCGGCAAGAAGTAAGCTTGCAATGAGAGTTTCCCCTAGCAAATATCGAATCATAGGAGGGTAAGGGCGTTGATTTAAAATGGTTTGCGCCGTATGTTCGAGGCGAACAATTTGCCCCCGAACATGACCCTGTTGAAACATAAAACGTTGAGATGCATTTTGGTCGCTTATCATTTTACAGTGTTACCTTGAAAGTGAAGTTCGTCGTTATTTTCATCTGCTGGTAAATTGGCTGCTTCGGGTTGTTGCTTGTGGTCAAAAAATTGCATGCCTTGGCCATAATGTACCACCGGTTCTAATACGATGACTACCATATCGTTATTGCTTGATAGGATAAGTTCACCCGGTTGCGCTTCATTGGATGCTAATGGGGTGTCGGCTGCTGGTTTGTTTGCAGGTGGTGGTGCGCCAATTAGTTTTTTAGCAGACCAATTCCATATTGCACCGAGTAAAAAGATGGGAGCAAATGCAATTTTTATGCATATTGTGGGTAGATCGGTATCATGATTGTGGCCATGTGTATTTTCAGCAAGGTGCATATCGAGTAAGTGTCTCATATCGGTTGATTCTTCTTCCGGATGAGTATGGTTATGGCTGTGGGTATGCGCATGGTGATGGCCAAAGAAATAATGCCAGTCTTCGAAACCTTCACTGATAATGCCGAAGAGTGCTGATAATGCTTGAGGTATTTTGGGCATTCGATCGCCTGTTACACCAATACTCACTAAATGACCTAGAAAGAATATGGCTCGTAAAGGGATGATCAGTAGCAATATTAGGCGGAAAGGATTAAGAATTTGTCCCCAGTTTTCACGCTCACGCAGGTCTTGCCAAGCATTACTCATTTTTTCGCTAAAAGATTTTCGACGCGGGGTGTTAGCGGCATGTGCGTGACGATGAACCTGTCCCTCTTCAAGGGTAGAAAGCGTATCGACGGTATTTTGCCAGTTAAATGCTAAAGCAGAGAGCCCCGTAATAATGGGATTAATGACTCCCATGATAAATTGAGGTAATTTCGCTAAGTGACCGACGATAGGTTTAACTTGTTTAGCGACGGTCCACCAGGTTCCTGCTGTGCAAATTGTTAAGATGAGCGCTAAAGCAATTAACAAAGTTGTTCCGATTGTTTTGAAGCTGAAAATTTCTTTCCATGGTTTTTTATATTGCGCTATCATTTTTTTGATCGTGTCATTATTGATCATATCGGTGATGGCATTAAAGGTGAGTAATCCATATGCCGCACCAGCGACAATCGCCAATGGAATAATAAACATCGGCGAAGCCAAGAAGGGCACTGAGCCGAGGAAGGGAAGAATCGCGAGGGTTTCACTGAGTAAATAGACGGTCCCTAACCCCATAAAGGCACTGGAGAAAAACAAACTGAAGGCTGCGGCGATTCGATATAACCGTCGACGTTGTTTAAGGGTGGCTTGAATAGCAGCACGCTGTTCTGCAAGATGCTCATTAAGCCAAGCATTTAAAGGGGCCGCATTTTCATCAATGGCATTTGTATTAAACAATTGTTTGCTAAAATACTCCTCTAATTGACGCAATTTCGCCTTGGTAGTTTTGATTTCAATAGCGGTTTCTTCATGAGATGGGGTATGCTCAAGCTCATGAAGAGCATGAAGTAAGCGTTTATATTCTCTAAAAAATGCGGGTTCATTTTCAGCAGACTCTGTTGGGCAATGCTCCTTGAGGAAGGCATTTCCAAGCTTGTTTTGTAGGTAGTTACGACTAAAGAATAATTTATTCAGGGCTCCACGAATATTTTGAAAATAAATTTCCCATTCATAAATACTGGAGAGACCAAATGATGCGGCAGCTAATTGCCAAAAGGGCACTAAGGCATACATTCCACCGAAGCTAAGGAGTCCAAGGGTTAAGGCCGCTCCAGTAGAAAGGGTACCGATTAAGAGTGCATAAAGCAGTTTTTTTAATATTTTTGACATCTCGGGTTCCTCTCTATAAGTCAATGATGATAGGGGGTGTTTACAATCTAGTGAATTGTACCCCCTAGAAATCAAGTGGGTAACAAGTATTTTATTATGTCTGCATACAGGTTAATTTTTACCCTTGTTATTGCGGGGGCATTATATCAGGCCTTGCCTAGGGTGTATTGGGATTTAAATATACCCCAAATGATAATGATTATCAATACCGAAAAGATTAAATTAAGATCAAAGAGTAACGATGCGTCAAATTACTCATTTTCATAAAATAGGTTGAATAGTTATTGAATTGCTAGATTTTGGACAGGGTGTATCGAGGGATACTTTCAATATCCCTAAGTGCCGGTAATATTTTCATTTGGCCAACGATGCTCTGCAGTAACATGACCTTGTTCGTCAACAGATTGTAAAACGATAGGGAACTTCCAGAGTGTGTGCAAGTGACGAAGCACATCGTGGGTTGCTGGACCAAGAGGGATACGACTATTTTGTGTATATTGCAATGTTAACGCGCGCCCTCCCTCGATATCAACATGGTGAATTTGAATATCAGGCTCCATAAAACTTAAGTTGTATTGCGCTGAGAGGCGTGAACGAATTTTTTGATAACCTTGCTCATTATGAATGGCGTCGACCAAGTAATCTGCCTGTTGATCATCTTCTGTGATTTGGAATAATTTTAATTTTCGGATGAGATGGGGTGAGAGGAATTGAGCAATGAAACTTTCATCCTTAAAATGACGCATAGCCTGATCGAGACTGGTTAACCAATCGGTATTAGCAAGATAGGGAAACCATTGTTTGTCTTCTGCGCTGGGCTGTTCACAAATGCGTTTGATATCCTGCATCATGTTATAACCTAAGGTATAAGGATTTATTCCACTAAAGTGAGGTGAGTTGTAAGCGGGTTGCATAATGACATTGGTATGTACTTGTAGAATCTCCAGCATAAACTCATCGGTGACCAAACCTTCGTCATATAAGGCATTCAATAGCGTATAATGCCAAAAACAGGCCCAGCCTTCATTCATGACTTTGGTTTGTCGCTGAGGATAAAAATATTGTGCAATTTTACGCACAATACGAATAATTTCACGTTGCCACGGTAATAAGAGGGGCGCATTTTTTTCAATAAAATATAGAAGATTTTCTTGTGGTTCAGAGGGAAACAAGGGGGCCGCAGTAATACCTTTATCTTTCCCTTGAGGGATCGTTCGCCACAAATCATTCACTTGAGATTGTAAATAAGTTTCTCGATTTTGTTGTTTAATTTTTTCCTCATGTAAGGATAGTGGTGCCGGATGCTTATAACGATCGACACCATAGCTCATCAAGGCATGACAAGCATCTAGCATGCTTTCCACCTCATCAAGACCATAACGCTCTTCACAATCAGCGATATAATGTTGGGCAAATACTAAATAATCAATAATGGCATCTGCCGAGGTCCACATTTTGAAAAGGTAGTTGTTTTTAAAAAACGAATTATGCCCATAACAGGCATGGGCAATGACTAAGGCTTGCATCGCGATAGTGTTTTCCTCCATCAAGTAAGAAATACATGGATTCGAATTAATCACGAGCTCATAAGCCAAGCCCATTTGGCCACGTTTATAGCTTTTTTCGACGTTTAAAAAATGTTTTCCAAATGACCAATGATGATAGCCGATCGGCATGCCAACCGAGGCATAGGCATCCATCATTTGTTCAGCAGTGATAATCTCAATTTGATTGGGATAGGTGTCTAGCTTAAAATCGCGCGCCAATCGGCCAATTTCACGGTCATAATCTCGAATGAGTTCATCTGTCCATTCGGAACCGATGGAGAGAGGATGCTGCTTGGAGACGCGTTTTGACATAGCTCATTCCTTTCAAAAAATTTCCTTCATTTCAACAACCTTCAGCTCATTGGCAAATTTCGCCTATTTTATTGCAAACCTTTACTTCAATCTTGAAAGATCCTTCACCCCGGACTTACTTGCTCTCATGACGCTTGTGCTAATGAAAAAGGGCGATGCTGATGGCACATTTTCTTATGTCGTAGGGCTAGCAGTGAAAGCGTCATGAAAGGGACTAGTTCAAGTAGCGCACGAGTTTCTTGCAGCAAAGCAAAACAGCATGTCGCGACAACCATTGCCGTCTGCGTCAGAGCCAATCCTAAATATCGATAAGGATTTTGGATACTGAGCCGTCCACTCAATAACAACAGCATACTTAAAAAGACCAGAGGTATGGTGATATTAAATTGCATGAAATTCGTTTGTATCTGCCTGATATTATAAGGCAATTGATAAAGAAAAGATTGTTTCAATAATTCAGGCTGATTGGGCATAATTTCTTGAATGAGTAGCTGAGCGCGAAGAGTATGGATGATCCACGCCCCAGCAATAAAACAGGCTAATCCTGCTATGAATAATTGCCAATTGAAGCGTTGGGCTCGGTTAATGATGTATTGAATCATGGGATTAATGACCATCCAAAGGGCAATAAAATAGGCACTTTCTCGATTGAACACCGCAATACTAAAGAGGCCAACAAACCATAACCAATTTTTTTCAGAAAGAACAAAATAATAAAATACAGTAAAAAATAACACCCCGAGATGATCCCACGCGTAAAGCCAGTCTTGGGAAACTAAACTAATAAATAGGAAGTTAAAAAATAATAGTGCCGAGAGGGGTATTAATCCGTCATCCTCAGCGTCATGAGGATCTTGACCTAACAATTGTATACGATTAGCCACCCATAAGATTGTCAGGTTCGCTAAGGTCCCTGTACCCAGCATAAAACAATAATATGCCGTGGTGTAGTCGCTTAAAAAAGCGGATAAAAATTGAATAAAATAAGGCCCTAAAACACGGCTTTGATAAATCATCCAATGCGGATATCCCGCTACTACACCTTGTGCCGCATCGATCGATCGTTGAAAATCACCATGAAAAATTAATAAAATAAAGTGTAATTGAAGCATCGCAAATAGTAATGATCCAATGATCCATAAACTCGTTTTTTGCAGCTTACGCATGAGCTTTTCTCTTAAATAACTCTCTAAATACAGGGTAAATGTCTTTTACTTCATCAATATTTTGCATCGCAAAATTAGGATAAGCCTCTTGTACCGCTTGATAAACTTCCCATAAACTTTGATGATGTCTAGGCATAATTTCAATATAGGCAAAATATTGCAATAAGGGCATAATTTTTTCGAGCAGTAATTGCTGACAATAGGGCGAGTCGGCATTCCAGTTATCGCCGTCTGATGCTTGCGCCACGTAAATGTTCCAGGCGCTCGGAGAATAGCGCTTGTCAATGATCTCATATAATAATTCTAATGCGCTGGAAACAACGGTGCCGCCCGTCTCACGGGAATAAAAAAACTCTTCTTCCGTCACTTCTTTTGCTGAGGTATGGTGACGAATAAAGACTAATTCAATTTGATTGTAATTTTTTGTTAAAAAAAGATATAACAAAATAAAAAAACGCTTCGCAATTTCTTTCTTTGCCTCATCCATCGATCCCGATACATCCATGATACAAAACATGACCGCTTTCGTCGTAGGGGAAGGGACGCGAACTCGGTTGTTATAGCGTAGATCGATGGTATCGATAAATGGAATTTTCTCGATTTTAATTTTGAGTGCGGCAATGGTCGCCTTGAGTTTTTTTATTTGAGCTGAGTCAGGATTTTTCTCGGCTTCCAATTTTGCTAAAGCTTCTTCGGCCGTGGCTAATTTTCTTTTTTTTGATGCAGCCAGTGCTATTCGTCGTCCGGTAGCTTGTCGCATCGAGCGAACGACGTTGATATTGGTTGGGACACCTGTCGCGCTGATGCCCGCCCTAATAGTTTTGGTTGCGGTCATTATTGCCAACTCTTTTTTGATTAAATCGGGTAACTCCAGATCTTCAAAATAAAGCTCCAAAAACTCTTCTCGGGAAATTTCAAAAACAAAATCATCCTCGCCTTCACCTTTATCACTGGCT
>Ga0364866_10954_pt2 | contig 11836 bp, 8 predicted proteins | sample ExccelAu500001D3_3_FD_206913 | JGI IMG/M metagenome (GOLD analysis project Ga0364866, IMG submission 206913) | Enriched cells from Trout Bog Lake Hypolimnion, Wisconsin, USA - BchlTB.Aug13.5000.01.D3 | ecosystem: Environmental > Aquatic > Freshwater > Lake > Hypolimnion/Profundal zone | place: USA... | reverse complement strand
TCTTTATCTGATTCTCGAAAAACTTCAGACGTTACCAATTTTATATCTAAGCAGTTACATTATAAAACACAAATCGGATTATTATCGGCTGTTGCAGGAAGTACGGGAAAAGAATTCCTGGGAAGAGTGGGTTTTGTTCATGATTGATGGAATTGAAGTAACTTCTAGAGAAACAATCGATTTAATCATTAAAATCCGGGAATTAATGATGACCTACAAGAACAAATTACGCGATAATTATAAGTTTTACAGTCAGGATTTATTAAATAATTTATTTAAACACCCCTATACCAAGATTGAATTTATCGTAAATGATCTTAACGTGTCAAGGTTAACTGCTGCAAATTATTTAAATAAATTGGCGGAAGACGGATTACTAAAGAAATCAAAGCTTGGAACCGGGAATTATTACATCAATGAGCCATTGGTTGAATTATTGACCAGACGATAAAATCGTATTGACCGGGATAATTATTCGAGTAAAACAAAAATCCCCGACAACTTCTGCCGGGGATATAAACTAACCAATAAATAAACCTAAGACTCACAAAAAAAGCTATAATTTATCACGAATTGAGAACTGACCACCGCTATTTGATTTATCTGGTACAAACCACGTCAATAATTTATAGAGGTTCCCCAGAATAGAAATACTTTTTGATGTCGGCATTTTTAAGGCCAGGAACTCATAAATGAGCAGTAAAACTCCGGACAGGGTTGACCAAAGATTTTCATCCACCCATTTGATTGGTGCAGGAGTATCCGGGGTAGGCACTGATGTTTGTTCAGCGGTACTGATTACCGGAACTTGTGTCTGAAGTTCAGCAACCTGCACAAACTGAGTTTGAGTGCTTGCTGACTTGACTTTCTCGGGAGACGGCCTGCAGCTAAATGCAAACAGCCCGATCAGAAAAGCTAAAATCAATAAATTTTTCATACTTATTTTTTTTGGTTTATAATAAACTGATCAAATCTCATCAATACCTGACTGTCACAAAAGGACAGATTTTGATGACCTAGCCGCTTTCTTTTTTATCCTGACGTTCACGGATTCTGGCCAATCGCCGTAAAAGTCTTGCCTCTTTTCTGGTCACTTCAGTGTCCGGTTCGCCGGGTGTTAAGATCGGTTCCGGATCAACTGTAACCGTGGTTGAATTTCCCTGGCCACGTTGTTTTATTTTCCCGATTCGGGTATTTTCATTAATAACTGTTTCGGGTCCGTCCAGCTTCAAAAAGATTACCAGGCCTGCTATTATGCCAGCAAAAAGAGTTGAAATGTAGGTCCAAATAGTTTTCATAGATTCTTTCTTTTGTTTTGAGATTTCTTTTCTGTGAGAATGGCCAATAAATAGCAAACTGCCAGTATTGCCGCGGTTATTAAGACAAGTTCTACTGGTCCAAAATATTCTTTCATACCAAAATTTCATTTCGTTGAAAATGTGGGGTGTCAATAAAGCCGCTCCAGTTGCCGCCCCATTTATTTTGAGGTGATAAGGTTTCCCACCAATCACCCAGCTGCTGAATATCTGCCTTGTTGTAAGTTAGTTCCAAGGCTCCAGAGGAACCCTTTTTGAAGAAATTGAGATCGATCGCCAGGCGATCCTGATGCAGGCTATGGCGCAGTTTCGATTTCCCTGAGGCGAAATGCAGATCCTGTTGCTCCTGTGTCCGGTAGAGCTCCCCTCCGGTAATGGTCAATCCAAATTGAGGAGCTTTCTGAATTAGTTTTGCTGCATCCTGCAGAAAAGTGGCTTGTTGGTCAACTTTACTCATTGGTAGAATTTTTTTTGTTAAAGATTTTGAGCTGGCTGATTAATTTGCGGTTTTCTTCTTCCAGCAGGTGCATTTTTTTGCGAAGCGTTTCATTTTCCTGCACTACGTTTTTGACCTGCTGTTCCAGATCGCAATTGTCTTTTCGAAGCTGGTCTATCTCCTCTTTGAACCGTTTTTCCATTCCTTCACTAAGCTCGCGCCACATCAGAACAATCTTGGCGGTATTATCCAGCTCTTTTGAATTGGCTTCAGCAGCGCTTTTTCGCATCGCAAATAGCCATGTTGCGAAGGAGGCAGCAACAGGCCCAATAATTAGCAACAGTGCTTCATTCATTTTCTCTGTTTTTTCCAAACTTAAGTTTTGGATGACTGCTGCTAAAGGACAAAAACCCCGGAATATCGATTGATATCCCGGGGTTTTATAATCAATTCCCAGATGGCTTCTCTCATCCGGTGTGATGGTAATCCAAGGTTTCTATCTTAGAACGGTCCATCCTTTTGCCGTTGCGATGGCAGGGTTACACGTAGCTGATCCGGTGCATAGGCTTACATTTATTGTTTTTCCTGAAACTGTCGGTAAAGCTGTAAGAATTCTATTTATTTCCGCACTTGACAGATTTAGGTAGTTTAGTAATATTTGTGGTGCTACCCCTCCATACGTTGAATTAGCCCAATCAATTTCAACGGAAGTCATTAGATTCCCGGATAGCGGACTCCCTGATATATTAAAAATTGACGCCCGGAGTGTAGGTTGATAAAATGAAGTTATGAGTCGACCAGATGTTATACCCCCTGCATTCACCTGTGTTGCAGGAAATGCAATTTGTCCAAAATAGGATACCAGTGTATCCGCTGAGGTGAAGGAACTAATGTCATTAATCGCAGGCAAAGATGGTGGTGGAGTTACCGAGCTTAATGCTGTACACCCAAATAAAAAGGCGTTCAAACTTTGTAAAGCATTCATAGATGCAGGCATGACGCATGTAACTAAGGATATCGACCCTTGTATACCTTGGCCAGCAGTTGTACAGGCATTCATACTGGTTGGAAATGTTACTGAAGTCAATAATTTATTGGTAAAATGAACACAGTACATTGTTAAAACTGCATCCATTGTTGGTGGATAGACGCACGTAGTCATTTCATAACAATTCATAAAAGCTTGATAAAGAGTAGTCACTTTTGTCAAAGAAGATGGCAAAGTACATGAGCTCAATACATAGCAATTCGCACAAAATTGGTATAATGTGGTTACTTCTGGTGCATTTGTTGGCATTTTTAATGTTTTCAATGAATAGCACCACCCGAATGTGTAGGATAAATTGGTCAGATAATTTAACGTTGACGGAAATGTAAAGGATTTAAGAGCCGGAGAACCATAACACATGTTCATGCAGTTAACTAACTTTGGGACACTGGTGCAAAAATCAATGGTATTCAGAACTTTGCAGTTTGAAAATGTCGATTGCAGTTGTTCAAGAAGTGGCAATGAAGTTGGCATTTTTATATATTGTATTGCGTTACAACTATAGAAAGCACTTGACATCTGATATAGCTTATTCATCGTCAGGGGCAAAGTGACACTCCTTAATGCTGAATTGCCATAGTGAATACTGGTCATATTGGTCATTTCAGGCAGATCCGGTGGGTAGACCTGTGACGGTAACGAAAGACATTGATAAAACATCGATGTCATCGTGTTACAAAGAGGCAATGGTCCATTAAAAACACAAGATGTGAGGAGGTTGCACCCGTAAAATGTTTGAGAAAATGTGGTTAATGCCGGCAGGGCCGGGAACGCAATGGATTTTAACGAAGAGCAGTTATAGCACATATTGGCACATAAACTCAACGAGTTTAGTGAACTAAAAAACTCTATTCCCCGTAAGGCATCAATCCCTGCAAAAGCACTAGTCAGAGTCGTAATACCAGGGGTATTGAATTTAGCCTGTAATATTTGCCAGTTTTGTATGGGGTTACCTGATATTGATTGGCAACAAAACCCTAAAATGTGATTTGTTCCTAAAGTTGGAACGATTTTCACTTTAAAGGTTGTCTGCCCGGTTCCTGCAAAGCCAGCTCCAGCTATAAATTGATAACTCCATGCTGCTGAACTAGCTTTAACCTGAGTATTGAGTAATTCATTACTCGCTCCGTATACATAAACTGTATATGTCCCTGAATTCTGAATCGTTGCATAAAATGCAATACGCCGGTCTCCGCCATCAGAACAGGTTAAAATTATTTCCTCATTGCCAGGATTGCCAACCGGATACCATTCGGGGTCTGGCTCCAAAATATTCGGATCAGCCGGAATTTCATATCCGCGTGGCGGACAAAATACTGCAGGGTCAGGATCTGCAAAAGCTTTTACAGGAATGTATTGACGTATACTCATAGTAATTCTCCTTTTAAAATGATTAATCCAACCTGGGTTGGGGTAATTGTTAATTTTTGGAATTGGGTCATGTTTGTATTCAGGGCAACTGATAATGTTGCATCAGTTCCTTCACTGATTTGAGAAGTGAATTTCATCGCATAAGGGCAGTTATAAACAAAAGAGGTAACGCTCAAAAAATCGATGTAAACATCCATCGAATGATCATCAGCACCGTCGGCGCCGGGATTACCCGCTGCGCCGGGAGCTCCGTCATTTCCCGGATCACCCGGAATGCCAGGTTCGCCTTTAGCCCCTTGATAATTTTTCCACAATCCGGTAAAGTCACCGACCACTGGCGAGGTTATGGGAATAGTTGATGTTTTAATAGCGATAAAGTCAAGCGCTGCATCAAACACTGTTGTAAAATCTGTTCCTGAGCCATCTGAAGCATATGCAAGATAAGTGTAGGATGAAACTCCATCTTCACCGGTTCCGGTCAGATCTGGTTTGTTCTTGATGAAATCTACCGCCAGAGTGTCAGTCTGATTCCAGTCTGACTGAACCTGCTCCAGTGATTCTGGTTTATTCTTGATGAAATCCGGTTCAAGGGGTTCTGTCTGATTCCAATCCGACTGAACCTGTGCATCCGGTATTTGCGGCTTATTTTTTATAAAATCAGGTAATTCATTGTCTGATTGCTCCCAGTCTGACTGTACCTGATCCAAAAGTTCAGGTTTATTCTTAATAAAATCAGGTAAGGCTGCATCGGTTTGCTCCCAGTCGCTCTGCACCTGTAAACGCGGAACATCATCCGCTTTGACCAGTCCGTCAACCACAATTTCTATCTCCGTATCCGAAATTTCGTTAATCCTCCATTTCAGGGTATCGGTATCTTTGATGCGCAGTAAATCGTGTTTATGAATCCGTATCTCCTGAGACGGAGCTTCATTGTAACCATTTGATCGATCATTTTGATAAAAGCACATCGCTTCGGTTTCCAGGGCGAACCATTTATCCGGATCTTCAACAACCGGGATTCTTGTGCCGTCCTGAAAATGTTCAGAGATCAAATTTTTTGTTGTCCAGACCTGATCGCCGATCTTTACGGTATCATACGTGTTACCATCGTAATCGACCATTATCTCACTTTCGGTCCAGCCAATCGCGGTGTCCCGGATTAGCCGAATGCCGGCGCCATCAACTTTTGGATAGGAAGAAACTGACGGTGCTGAACCTGAAGGATGAAGGTATAAAACAGCTTCTGCCGCAGTTGCTCCTTCTGAAATGGTCCACAAGTACGATTCCGCTTTAAGACCCATAAAATCGCCTGATACCTTATCTCTGAGTCCATTTCCGCGCAAAGAAAATGCGGAGGTATTGGTACCCTCATTCGGGTCTTCCCAGAACGCCGTTCCAGTGTCCCGTAATTCATTGCAGTTGGCGCCAAAGCCATTGCTTTCAACCAAAGTCAGGATTTCAGCAGAAGTTGGGACCCTATACCCGGCTGGCGCAATACCTTTTGCGCTTGTTACTATAAACCAGTTATAGAGCGGACCATAAACAGGTGTTCTTGGGCCGGTACTCCCCCTGATTTTCCAGTACTGGTAAAAATCGCCCTCAAAGAGTTGAATCAGCGTATTGACAAATAGCTGAATAGAAACGCTGTTCAAACTGAATGGCTCAATCTGCCTGAGTTTAATCAGCCCTTCCGGCGGTATATAGGGAATATAATCTGGTTCCATTGTTTTTAAATTGGTTGATTTACATTGAGTTTTATTCCCCGCTTACAGGAACTACTGCCGGATTATTTCCGGCCACAAGTGTATCGTAATCAATCACCCAGCCACTGGTTATCTCTGGTGGATAGAAAAAATAGATTTGGTCATTGTATTCGATGTAGTGTTTGTATTCCCCCATAATCTGTCTAACCCCGTTAAGCGAGATTTTGGTAGTATTTCGCACATAAGGGTATTTGGTGGTAAATAACATCTGTACTCCGTCGGCTGATTCTACAAATCCGTAATCCGTTTGCCACCGGGCTTCCTGTTTTGCTTGTGTCCCTTCAACGGTACCATGCTGGTACCTGATATCGTCAAAAGCCAGATCGAGGTGGTTCGGCCAACTTCCCATGAGCGTGATCCGAAAACAGTCCAATGTGTTCTGGGTTGGAGCCAACTGGTACATCTGTATTGCGATTTTGTGCCAGGTATCATCTCCGGGCCGGTAGCTGAACATATTGGTCATCTTCGACATGGATACGCTTCCAGTGCGCGTCACCCCAAGGAATGACTCAATCCGGATCATAGAGTTATCCCTCCAGGGAAGGGCACTTTTAATATTAAGAGACAGGATGCCATCTCTCACTGCATAGGCTTCTGCTGCGACAAAGCTCAGAACTGTATTTTCAGTAGTGATGGAAGTGTCATCTGTTGGATCAGGCGGATCGGTCAGGTCATTGTAGCTACGGATCGCCCTGACACAATAGGCATTGTTTTTATCCCTGGTTAATATAGACCCATCTGAGAATGTTAAACAGCGTGCTTTCTTCCAGTCTGATGAACCTGTAACTTCCGTACTCGACCAGTAGGTTTTTGTCGCAAAATTCCCGATTGCAAACCGGTTGACGTACATTGCATTCAGTTCCTGTTCAGATGGTAAATACCAGTCATCGTAGGGACCAACCAGTAAGTCATTGCAGTATTTAACGGCCTGATCTTTGGCCCTTGGATTAGCCAGCAACAAATCGGAATTGCTCCTGCCGGTACCAATTTCAATGCCGTTGGCTCCCGTTGTGTATGGCGAACCACCTGATAAACTTTCGTAAAAGACATCCAGTGCAGTATCTTCCAGTGCAGCGATCAGTCCTGTTGTCGGGCTTAGAATTTTAAAGATAACGCCTCCATGATAGTGTTCTCCAACAAAATGATCGCTGGTTCCCACCGTTGCCTCAATGGATACCTGTATCCTTTTTGAGCCGGACAAAGGTTCAGTCCGGCATTCAAAATCGATAAGGACATCGGGATCATGCACCTCTGAGGTTGTCCATTCCACGTTTTCATCATACACTTTCTCAACATCGGCATTTGTTGGGGTTAATGCGCCGGGTGCCAGGAGCACTGATCCCACCTCGACCATGGTTTCCGGAAGTTCCGGTTTTAAGGGATTCAGGGCCGGTGTTCCCCGAAGTACGGCGATATTTGAATACTGGTCTGCATAAAAAAGATCAATGCGCGAAAGGTTTGGATCTGCTGCAGCGAGTGTCAGTTCAGTACGCACAGCGGTATATCGGACCCCAAGGATTTTATAAGCGACAGTATCGGTTGACTGGTAGGTTAGATCATGCTCCCAAAGCATGGCGCCGCTAATGAGTTCCGTTTGTGAATCATTGTAAACGATATTCAAACTGTCCAGGTAATTTTTAATCAGATCGATGTATGAAATGTCGCCACCTCCGATACCACCATAGGCAACCAGACGGCCATTGATGATCCGGATCGTTGTTCCATCCACATGAAACGGCAATCCGCCACCCCAAAGCTCTGCCATGCTGAGCTTCTGCCATCCAATCGCATAGGGTGACTGGACGGCCATGATTAATGCTTCGTGGTAAGAGGCCTCGGTCAGACTACTGAGTAAATCAGTCAAAAAAAAAGCGTTCAAGCCTTCTGGCGCCGGGAGTGTGGTTATTGTTCGGTCCAGATTGAGTAGTTGTTCATCTTTACCCAGACGATAGGTGAATTCATAATTAAACTCATCATTCTCGCTGCTACTGATAATCTTTGAACTGATAACCGCTATTGATTTTATGCCGAATAAATTCCCGAATGATCCGTCGGGTCGGACCCGGTATTTTTTTCGTGAATAAAAGAAATCCTTGATCCAAAAACTTTCCTGTTGGTCTAAATAGCCTGTTGACTGTCTGTATTCCCTGGGTTTTTTGAGATCAAATTCACCAATGGTATCATCCGAGTACAAAAGATTTTTCTGGTCCAGCTTTTCATCTTCTTCCAGGTACCCGGTAAATGAAAAGCTGTCTACCCCGCCAACGGTATTTACCCAGACAAATACATGCTCTTCCTCGGTAGGCGGTCTTAATTGGTATCTCTGAACCGGAGTCTTTTGAACTCCTCCAACGGCAAACCAAACATCCCAGGCAGCCTGTTGTCCAAACCCTACCGGATCACCGCTACTTGCTCCGCTTCCGGCATCACCGGGAAGCCATTCAGCCACTTCACTCCAACTGGTATTGATGCTATAAAGTTTTCCGGCTTCCAGACTGGCATAAACATCGGTATAACTGGTTCCGTCTGTAAAATAGGCAGTTATCATGAAATCGCCTGCCTGTAAGGGGTACAGACCAAGCCATTCAGGAGCCTGTTGAATGATAAACTTTGTTTGGGGTTGCCAGGTAAGCCAATGCTGTTCAATCCAGGGTGTTGCTTCCAGTAAATTCAATTCTGCAACACCTCCCTTGAGTACCCGAAAAACGATTGGAGCTAAAGTGTCAATGCTGGCAGTAAAATCGGCATATCCGCTCTTCTGTTCAATAACAGTTGTTGACGGCTCCGGAATAGTAATATCCAGTAAACGCTCAATGACAGAATGAAGATCGATCTCTACCAGGCTGACCATAGACCCATGATAATCGGTCAGCACAGGCATATATTTCTCATCCAGGATTACAAGCCCATCACGCCTCAGGATAAAAGTAACTTCACTATCGGACTGAATAATAAAGGATTTCATGCTACCAACAAGGTTAACTAACCCTGGGGCATAATCGGGACAAGCCAGTATGGAGCTCATATCTTTTTTGTTTTATTGCGAAAGATATTGGCTTGTCAGTTCCAGGGAAAGGACAGAAAATCTGCTCAGGACATTTACAGCTGTTAACCGGTGAACCCATTTATCTCTGCTATCCCCCGATATGGTAATTCGTAATTGATCTTATTAAGGATAATTACCACGCCATTAATCACATATCGTTTCCCCCATTGTAAAGCAACCACATCATTTAAGGTCAGCTCAATGTATTTCGTGAATTCCCTGGCCCGAAAAGTCTTCCAGTTTAGAAACTCTGCATAAACTGCATTATACAGGTAAACCGGTTTTAGGGACATTCCCGTATCGATCAAACCATCCATCGATACTTTGGCGGCTGAACAAAACGGATAGTTGACCAGAGAGGCAAATGATTTTCTACCATGGTAAAGCGTGATACTTAACGGCATATCTGAGGTAAAATCCCGCTCATAGTACATCATAGTATAATCACGTTGCACATATCGCTGTACTAATGGTGATTCCAGGGTAATTGAATGCTCAGTATACTGTGATTGTCCGGGAACCTGAATGTTGATTTCTGCAACCTCTTCCCCCGGAAGCTCCGGAAAATCTTTTAACCGTCCGATTTCCTGCCATACCAGAACATTGTCCGTATTTCGGATTGTGACGTAATCGCGGTCAAGGCGGGGGACATTCAGTATTTCTCCTTCAGTCAGGGGCGCCGGCAAATTATAAACCCGGTTAATCCACTCGGGATAATTACTCTTGGTATCCCATTCACTGTCCTGACTGACGTATTTCAGCGTAAAGCCTTTGGAGGCTTTGATCTCCTGATGGCTCCATCCTTCAAGTTCCCTGATCGGCAGCGTACTGAGGTTTTCTGACAGAAATAAGTCTTTCTTAAATTTGATCTTAACCTCTTTTTTCTTTTCGTCAATCAGATAGATCATGCAAAACAGGTCCTTGATGGTTTTAAGAAATGTCAGAACTTCAAGATTTTCTGGCATGAGCTGATTGTAATGGAGTTTGTCCAGGTTAATGTTAATCCGTCCCCGGATCTCATGGACCATGTAAAGGACTTTGCCAAAGATAACGGCATTACTAAATTCAGAATCTTTTAACTCATCTTCAGTTACCAGATATCCAGCATTTTCAAAGATTTTCTCCAGTAAAAAGTAGACCCTGAATTGTAGACAAAACCAGGCATTGGCATTCCATAGCGGATTTGAGCCCACAGTATCATACATGGCCAAATGGGTATTGCCGGCTCCACTCCACTGCTGCAAATTAACGGTAAACAAAGTGGTTCCTAATTTGATTCGAAATGGAGCAACCACATAGATCCCATTGTCTGTTGTGTTGGCCAGATCCCATGCTGCAAACTTTGCAAGAAAACTATTGGTTGGATTGGTTTCAGCATCAATAAAATAGGGAAACCATTCACTGCCCAGATCGAGGTTCGCTAAATTCCTGCCTTCCATCTTTTTACTGAATTCAGTATTCCCGCTTTGAAGAACCAGCCCAATTTCATCTTTGGTGATTGAATCGTAAGCCACGGCGCCACGCAAGATCTGGATTCCACCTTCCTCTAAAATGAAGGTCTGGTCGATAATGTCTCCAACCCGTTGAAGCTTTCCCGGCCAATCGAGGTTCTGCTGATTAGGAAGCGTCGGAACAGGAAATGGAAATGAATAGCTTCCTGAATTGTCATTCATAAATGGGGATACCCGTTCAATGTTAATCTTGCCATCGAGCGGTAAAGCAATGGCTTTGTCATTAACAGTTAGTCTCATATCAGGATTTATAAACTTGTTTCTTAAATTTTGTGATATCACTGATCGCTTCATCCAAGCCATTGCGCCCATATTTGTTGATATAGGCATTGGCTTTAATTCCAACTTTGAGCTGTTTATTCAGTTCTTTAATGGCAGCTAATAACTCAGAATCTGGTGATTGTCTTGTTTGATTGGTCAATTGCGGGTTAGTGACCGAAGTTGTAACATATCCGCCAGACACAAATCCACCGGATCGGTTTGCCAATTGCGCCATGGGATTTAGTTCCAGTCGTGCAAGCCTGTTATTTTTGCGGGCCATTTCAAAGATGTTGATCAGAGGCTGCAGTCTGGGATTTTTCACTCCGTCCTGAGGGATTACGTATTCCCCTTTGTGAACGATTCCCGCAGGTTCATACAGGTCGCCATCGCCGGTGTAACCACCTGAAGCGTAACCCTTGCTCTTTTTGCTGCTTCCGGATAGCTGTCCAATCGTCTGAGCCAGTACACTAGCGATACTGACTCCTGCAGTTACGGTATTGATTGTGACCCATGGCTGGCCAAAGGTTAATGGTGAAGCCGCTACAGCTTTGGCATTTGCAATGGCTGTATTAAATACGATCTGCCCGATGGCAGCCGCCTGTTGAAAAAGAAACATCGCTTTACCCAATGCGCTCTCCTTGCCAACCAAATCAGACAGTGATCCAAATAGGGTTGTGGCTGCACCAAAAATGGCATCGCCAATGGCCTGCCGCTTATCCAGTTCTTCAGCTTTGATTGCGATCAGCTTGTCTGACAGGTTCCGTTCGGCTCTGGCGATTTTAGAGGCGTTGCCTTCAGCTTCTTTAATCTCCTGGTCATGCTGTGCTTGTGCTAGTTCGGTTTCAGCGGCCCACCGCGTTTCATCCGACTGTGCATTAGCCGTATCAATGATGGCCTTGTCCATCTGTTTTTCCAGCTCCCCGGCTCTGTTCAGATCGGTGGTCTTTTTAACGTGGGCCTTTGTTTTTTCCTCAATGATTTGATTGATCGTTTCATTGAGTTCAAGATCCTGCTTTGTTAGATCTTTTTTGTCATTCAACCGTTTTTTCAGGGCTGCAAGTTCATCCTTCCAGCGCTGTTCCTC
>Ga0364866_11018_pt1 | contig 11838 bp, 4 predicted proteins | sample ExccelAu500001D3_3_FD_206913 | JGI IMG/M metagenome (GOLD analysis project Ga0364866, IMG submission 206913) | Enriched cells from Trout Bog Lake Hypolimnion, Wisconsin, USA - BchlTB.Aug13.5000.01.D3 | ecosystem: Environmental > Aquatic > Freshwater > Lake > Hypolimnion/Profundal zone | place: USA... | reverse complement strand
TTTGTAACTTTTAAGCAAATTGGAAATTCGCGCTTTAAAATTCAATAATTATCGTTCTTAAAACTAAAATCAACCAACACTATAAACACAATCACAATTTTTTAAACAATTAAACCTTGTCAAAAAACCAATGAAAAATTTATTGAAGACAACTGTCCGAGGCTAAAGGACAATCCTTACCAGCACATTTAACCATTGCCAACGCAATGACCAAACACAAATAGTATTCACCCAAACTTTTATTTTTCTATTGAAGCACCTTCAAAATCTTATGAATATGAAATCAACATTCTTGTTAGTTTTTTTTATGGCCATTGCCGGTTCAACTTTTGCGCAATGGACAACTGGTACCACCAGTATTACAAATACCAACACGGGCTATGTTGGGATTAATACTTCTTTATACCTTTCGGCCACCCATCAGCTTACAACGATACCGACCGGTTCATTGGTTGTCGGAGAACCTTCGATGGGTGTTAACATCCTCACCCCGGCCCCGTCCTCCTTTTTACACTATATAAATATAGACCAGCCCAATAATCAAATTTTTATCAGCAATGGTAACACAGACCTTGGGGGCGGTTTCAGTAGGCCCAGCGCAGCGGAAACACGCTTTTTTAGCAACGGAACTTCCAGTTTTATGACTTTTTATACCAATAGTGTACTGCGCGGCCAGTTTGATGTCAACGGTAATTTCGACATTGTCGGTAACGTGGGTATCGGCACAACAAATCCCACAGCCCCGCTGACAGTAAATGGCCTGATAAAAAGTACTAATTTACTATCCGTTAATTCCAGTAACTATTTTGGCAATATGACGGGAAATGTAAATATCACTGGAACTAATAATACGGTATTCGGATACAACAGCGCAAATGCCATAACTTCCGGTTCAAACAATATCATGATGGGGGTTCAGATCGGGAGCTCTTTAACAACAGGTAACGATAATATATTTATCGGTAATGTTGATCCCGCATTTAACCTTTATACAGGCAGGCTTGTAACTTCAGGCAGTGACAATACCTTTATTGGAAATAGCGCCGGTGGTTCCATTTCAACCTCCAGTTATAACGTAGCTATTGGTGACGGTGCGTTGGCGGACGGCCAGGCAGGTAGCAACAATACAAGTGTTGGTTTCACCGCGGGATACAATGCCATTGGCGCAAACAACGTCTATTTTGGTAGTGCTGCGGGCCAGTTGGACAATGGAAGTTCAAACGTGTTCGTAGGGAACCGCGCAGGGATAGTAAATACAACAGGGAGTAACCTTACTTTTTTAGGGGCAAATTCGGGCGGTTCCGCAAGCAGCAGTACCCTGACCAATGCCACCGCTATCGGATACAACGCACAGGTAACTGCCTCAAACAGTTTGATCTTAGGTAATAGTGTAAATGTGGGTATCGGTACAACCAATCCCTTGTTTAAACTGGACATCCAGGGCGGGAATGCAAGTATATATAACACCGGAGCTGCCAGTTCGTTAGCAATCGGCTCCGCTATAGCTGGAAAAACAAATTTATCGTTAAGTACCTCCGCCGATGCCAGCGGGTATGGCATCATCCAGACGGTTTCTGTATCGGGTACAAGTACGGTATATGGGAACACCGTTATCAACCCAACGTCGGGGAACGTGATTATCGGCAAGACCTCCCAACTTAATTCCGCGTATATGCTTGACGTAGCCGGTACGGAAAGGGCGAATTCAATTATAGTGAATTCTACGGGTGCGGACTTCGTGTTCAATCCTTCCTACCACTTATTTAGCCTTGCTGATTTAGAAAAATATATACAAGCGAATCATCACCTGCCTGAAATCCCTTCAGCCAAAGAAATGCAGGCAGATGGACTAAATGTTGGGGACAACCAGATAAAACTTTTGCAAAAGGTTGAAGAGTTGACGTTGTATTTGATTGAAAAAGACAAAAAAGAGAAGGAGCAGGATGCCACGATAAAAAAACTCGAAGAAGCCAGGCAAAATGAGGAAGCAAGAATAAAAAGCTTAGAAGAAAAGCTGAACAAATTAATTGAACTTAAAAAATAACAGTCGGGTTAATTTAAAAGTATCGAATATTTCATTTTTGAACACAAAACAAATGTTGACAAAAAATATTTTTTTAAGGCTAATCATTTGTATTTGCCTCCTTATTATAGTTTCATTTGCTCACGCCCAGGTACCCGGTGCCCCTGGGCCCGTAACTGCGGCAAGCGGTTCGGCTGTAGTTTTACCAGGGAGCACGGCAAACTATTTCGTTAACGCTGCCAGTGGCGCGACCAGTTATACGTGGTTTTTATCGAATACAGGTGCAGGCACGGTAACTGCATTTGGTACTAGCGCAAGTGTGCAATGGAGCACGTCATTTACTGGGCAGGTATATTTGATATGTACTGCAGTAAATAGCTCAGGAAGTACAGGAGGGACGGCATTATCGATACAAGCTTTAATATCCGGAACCATAAGCCCTACCCTGCAAACCACCACTACGCCTACAGTAATAACCAGTTCGGCTCCGAGTGGTAACGGGGTTTATAGTTACCAATGGCAAAGCTCCGTAAATAACAGCACCTGGACTGCCATTTCCGGCGCAACTGCTTCCAGCTATAGGCCCCAATATCAAAACAGCCCTACTTATTACCGACTTGCTACAACCTGCGGTACTGTAACGGCATATAGCAATAACTCGCTTGTAACCAATATGGTATCAAATAGTTACAGCTCCAGCAACAGCATCGTTAGTGTAAACAAACTGACCGGGACGGCAAACGTTGTGATACCGTTGTACACCATTGCCGCGGCACACACCACATTCCCGATAAACCTTGTTTATAGTGCTACGGGGGTAAAAGGCTCGGATGTTGAACAAAATGCCGGAATGGGCTGGCAGGTGTCGCTCGGAGGGGCAATAACCCGACAGATGCGAGGTTTCCCTGATGATGTTTCAAATTATATATGGGAAGTTCCCATCACCTGTCGCGGGTGGCTTTACAACAATAATGAACAAATCATTAGTTCCCTTACGTTCGCGAATAGTAATAACGCGCCAACCTGTGCCAATGAGAATTCGGACATGAATTTGCTTGGAAAAAATTTTACCAGTTATACAGATACCGAACCGGATATATTCCAGGTAAATGCCCCCGGCCTGTCTTGTCAGTTGGTTTTTGACCAAAGTATTCAGGCATTCCGAGTAATCCCGTACCAAGACTTAAAGGTGAGTTATACAACCGGTGCTTCGAGTACAAACCAAGGGCCGATTACATCATTTACCATTACCAATGATAAGGGTGTAACCTATACTTTCGCCGCCCCAACTGTTACCACACAACAGGCTGTTCAAACTTTAAGTAATGGCTATAAATTCACAGGGGAGTCTTTTTTACAATGTTATCAAACCTATTTGAATACTTTCGTAAATCCTATAACATACAACAGCTCGTGGAGCCTCACTTCAATTTCCGATGTGCATAATAACCGTATCAATATTGCTTATACGCCGGGGCCTGCCATCATTGATACTATTTCAACACAGGTAAACGCCGTTGGTACGCTTCTTAATCTTTTTGCTACCTTGAGCACCACTACACCCCAGTTAGTTTCCAGTATTAACTGTACGAACAATATGTCGGGCCAAAGCCAGGCTTTTAATATCAACTATGTTAGTACCCCCAGTTCACAAAGGTCATGTATTTCATCTATCACGGGATTGGGCCATGATTTTGTTTTTGGCTATAATAATGTAGTTTCCGGAAGCAACTATACCCGTCTTTTCCTGAACGGTATAGTTGATAATGCACAAAATGTTAACGGGCAAACTTTGGCGGCCAATAGTTATACGCCCCTGAGTTTAACTTTTAACTATCAGTCTACAACCAGCACAACATCCACCCTGGCAAGCCCAACCGCTAACAATGTTGATTATTGGGGGTACACCAACGGAAATACAAGTAATACTTCATTGTTGCCAACTATTGATATTAACCCTGCAACACCAGGATATGAACGCTACCGGAACCGGCAAACAACGCCTTCGCCGTCAACGGTTTACACCTATAACATCGCGGGGGCAAACCGTGAAGCAGACATTAATTGCATCGCAGGCACCTTAACCCAGATCAACTATCCGGCGGGAGGGTACACGGCATTGTCTTATGCACCCAACCAATATTATGACGGTACGATACAGGCGGATGTCAGGGGCGGCGGCATACGCGTAAAACAGGTGCTGGACAATGACGGCATCCCTACCGACAATAACTTTATAAAATCGTACAGCTACACCAATAGCTTAGGTCTTTCTTCAGGCAAAGCACTGTCTTTACCCACATTCGCGTTTACGACACCTTATGTGCATTCATATACAGGCCAGGCATTGTGGGATTCAACAACCGTGGTTTCCCCTGTCGATTTATCAGGGGAAGACCATTCTATTTTGTATACCTCGGTCACCGAAACTATAAACAACGGGGGGAGTACGGTTTACGGGTACGCCGTGCCTGCAACCAATTGGGACCCTCCGATAGCCAGCTCGACAGGGGTGCCCGCCTGGAACCAAACAACAACACTTGCTGCAATTGGAACAGAAGAAAACGGCAATTGCTGGCCCTTGAACGAATTCAGAAATGATGTGAATACCTATCCCTTTCCACCCAATACGAATTACGATTTTGAAAGGGGCCTGCTCACCACGGTGGCCGCCTACAACAATACCGGCACACAGGTAAGCGAAACAGATTACACTTACCAGACCCCCGAAACGCCGGTTGATATCACCGCTTTAAAATTTGATGTTAACGGTTGGTCCGGTGAAATTGTCGGTACAAATTATGCTACATATACCATCCATACATCTGCCGGCCCCTTGCTAAGCAAGGTAGTAAATACGGTTTTTGACCTTACTAATGTAGCGTCCGGGGCACAGCCACAGTCCACAACTCCGGCGCAGGTGGTTACGACAAACAATGTGTACAATACAGCGTGGAATAAACTAAGCCAGCAAAATGTTCATAATAGTGACGGAAGCATCAACACATTGAACATTCAATATGTTAAAGATTATAATATCAATACAGCATTACCAGCCGACCCCAATACAACCAATCTGCTCGCGCTTCAAAACGCTAACCTTAATATCCCGGTAGAAACGTACACCCAGTTTACACCGGTAAACGGCACACCAGTCACTACCGGGGCCGAGCTAACATTATTCGGGACATTCGCCAATCAGGGGGCCGATCAATTATCTCTTCAACCTGTATCCGGAACCAAAGTATGGACAGCGACTTTTACCCCGGTCTCCGGTACCGCACCGCAACAGCGCAAGAAATTTGTTTCAGCAAGCGGGGTTACCAATTTTACGCCTTCTTCGGTGGTGAGCAGCAGCGGCACAAACACATTTCAGTGGGACATGACACCCAACAGGTATGTCGTTACAGAAAATGACCTGGCTTATGATGCTACCGGATTATTACTTTCCAAAGACGACGGCTTTCAGCATATCAAAACTACAATTTACGATAATTTCAGCACGTTCAGGCTGCGGGCAGCACTTACAAATGCGAGGTTTGACCAGATTGGCTTAGATTTTCCATGGGGTTATAGTCGTGTTAGCATTTTGGGTGGAACAATAGATTATTTGTTTTCCCCAAATCCATATAATTTTTCTGTCGCTTCAAATAGTCCCGTAAGCAATATAGCCGCCAGTACTGTTACCCGCAACGGGGAGAGTGCCCTGGCATTACCTGCTTTCGAAGTTTTAGCCAAAACCGTCAATAACAGCCCAATCGTCAAAAACAACCCATCGCCAAAAAATTATATTTTTTCAATATGGGTTAACGCCACTACGGCAGGCAGTATTTCGGTAAGCGCTACAGACGGGGTCAACACAGTAACGGCTCCACTGCTTGGTTTTGCTCAGACAGTTGGAAACCCCGCCTACCCAACCGGGTTTGAATATTGCAGGGCCGTTATCCCGATGGCTTCGCTTACGGCATCAACCAATATCACCATAAGTTTTTCAAGCAACCAGAATATCAACGTTACTGATATGTTCACCTATCCGGACATCGCTAACCTGATCATGTATTCTTATGATAGTTATGGTAATAAAATATCAGAGACCGATGGCAACGGCATTAGTACCTATTACAGCTATGATGGACTGGGACGTTTATTATATATTTACGATCAGGACAACAATATAATTGAACAAAAAACTTATGTCAATAACAAGTAGCTACCTGATAAAACCGATCACCTGTATTTTATCATAACCAAGTATTTATGAAATTTGTAAAACCATTCATATCCTTCCTGGCATCTTTTTTGCTGTTTGCCGGAAATTTGGCGCTTGCGCAAAACGCGTACATCCAAACGGATGTTTTAAAGATTGCGAGCGTACCCGCGGGCATAACAGCCAGTCAGATCAGCACGTTGCCCGCGGCAAGTAAAAGTACTACCTTCGTTTATTTAAACGGAATGGGCACACCGGTACAGAAAGTAGGTTACCAGCAAAGCCCTAATACCAATGATGTGGTACAGATTTATCAATATGACCAATACGGGCAGCAGGCTATCAGGTATTTACCTTATGTAGACGATAATACACAAAATGTGCAGGGCAGCTACCGGGCTACCGCCCTTACCGACCAGCAGAATTATTATATCAATAACAGCACGAATTTGAACAAGGTGGCCAGTGACCCGCTTCCGTTTAGCCAGGAACTGTTTGAAAACAGCCCCCTTCGCCGCCTTTTTGCGGCGGGGAGCGTTGGGCTTGGTTTTCAGCCCCTCGTACAGGATAACTCTCAACACTATACCGTTATCAGCTACCGAAACAATACCATAGGAACCCCAGGAGACAATGTGATGATGATTGCGGCAGCCACGGGCGCTGTAACTCCCTACGCGGCAAATGCCTTAACGGTTGTTGATGGTAAAGACGCGGACAATGTTGAAACGCAGGTGTTTACGAACTCAATGGGACAGGTGATATTGAAGCGGCAGCTATCCGGGCAAAGTGCCGAGCCCAATTACGATACTTATTATGTCTATAACGCCAACGGGAGCATCGCGTATGTGATACCACCAAAAGCTTCGAATCTTATCGCGAACGGTGCTACTAATATAACCGCGGCCTCTTTTAGTAACCTGATATACGCTTATACTTATGATGCACTTGGCAGGGTTATAACAAGACAAGCCCCCAATACCGGCCCTGTCAGCCTGGTATATGATCCGATGAACCGCCTGGTACTGGTGCAGGACGGTGTGCAGGCAGGGAATAACCAATGGAATTATATTAAATACGATGCACAGAACCGGCCTATCAGCACTGGCGTTTATACCGATATCCTTAATGTGCCGCCAGCAGGTAGTGGCCTTACCCGCCAGTTTGTTATGCAAGCCTACGTGACCCAATATTATGGCACCAATTTTTACGAGTTACGTTCGTCCAACCAGGCAAACGGGTATTATACCAATAATTGTTTCCCCTCTCAAAACTTACAACCGCTTGGGTATGATTTTTATGATGACTATGACCTTAGCCAGGCTGGTTCGCCCTTTTACAGCTATCAGCCCCAGGGTTTGGTGAACAGTGCTGGTGTTAGTATAGAAGCTACGCCGGTGACGGTAACCCAGGGGATGCTGACGATGTCGATAAAAATATCTGTTGGCCCGCATCTGGCTAATGGCCTGACTAATATTTGGCTGAGCAAAGCATATTTTTACGATAAACATAACAATGTAATACAGGTGCTGAGCAATAACCAGCTCAATTATCTGCCGAATGTAATGACAGATTCACGGACTTTAGCGCCCGATTTTATAGGCAAGCCATTACAGGTTAAAGTGGTTAAAGTTACCGGGACTACCAGCTCACCTGTGCCCAACAGTGTGCTCACAACCTATACGTATGATGTTAATAATGCAAGGATACAATCAGTGAGCCAGGCTTATAATAACCAGGCCCCTGTTACCCTGGCCAATTATGCTTATAACGAAATGGGACAGTTGGTTACCAAAGTACTGGGGCAAGTAACGACAAGCAACATACCTTTCACGCGTAGTTTAAACACCACCTATAGCGGTACCAACACGGTGATGGCTACAGGCAGCGTTACGCTTGCCTCGGGCTTTAACGTGCCGTGGGGTTCAACGTTAAAAATCGACATTACGTCGGGCTACCTGCAAACACTCGATTATCGCTATAACATACGCAACCAGTTATTAACCATAAACAACAGTACCCTTAGTAATGATAATGGGGTAACCAACAGCGATAACACGGACTTATTCGGGATGACCTACCTGTATGACGGCACCGACCCGAACCTTACCAATACCAACATTAATGCCAACACCAATATCATCGACAAGCCTTCGTATACGGGCAAAATTTCTGCGGTAAAGTGGTCGTACAAATATAATAAGGGGGCAAGTACATCCAACGAGCGCAGTTACGTTTATCAATATGATCAGCTTGGCCAGTTAAGCAGTGCCTTGTATGCCGAAAGGGCACCAAGCGGCCCTCCGACAAACCCTCCTTCAACAAGCCCGTTTACTGTAAATATGGACGGCTTTGATGAAACCAACATTACTTACGATGACGACGGCAACATAAAAACGCTTCAACGCAATTATTTAAGCAATATAAGCACTACAGGAACGGGCACCGTTACCCCGCTGGATAACCTGAAATACACTTATGGTCCCAATAGCAATGGAATAAGCTACCCCGACCAGCTACAGCAAGTTTCGGACGCGGTAACAACAACCATTCCCTATGGTTTCAATAATGTCGCGGCGGCCCCCGCAAGCAGTTCTTATGTTTATGATGCGGACGGCAACCTGACATCCGACCCATACAAAGGCATAACCATCAGTTACAATTTAATTAACAGGACCAACGTTATAACAGCATCAGGTATCGGTGGTGGTTCGACCATTAGTTATACGTATGCCGATGCAAATACGGTTTTGGAAAAGCAGGTTGTCAACAGCAGCAGTACAACAACAGATTATATTGACGAATTTGTGTACACCAACGGCGTGATCGCTTATTTTGGAATGCCCGAAGGACGGGTGGTAAACGTAAATGGCACGCTTAAGCCGGAATATATCATTACCGATCAACAGGGCAACGCCCGGTTCAGTTTCCAGGATAATGGTTCGGGCGCGCCGCTTATTATACAGGAGACCAGCTACTATGCCTTTGGCGCGGTGATGCCAAACAGCCTGGTGCCAGCGGCGCCAAGTACAAATAACCCAAACCTGTATAACGGCGGCTCGGAATGGCAAAACGCGTTCCAAAACCTGCCGGATTATTACCAGACCGGTGCCCGGAACTATGACCCGGAACTCGGGCGTTTTATAAGTGTGGACCCTATGGCCGAACTAAGCGCATCATTATCCAATTACCACTATGCGGGCAATAACCCGATTATGGGTAATGACCCGACGGGAAATTGCGACTATGATGATGGTACGAACGGCGGCTCCTCAGGCGATACGGGAAATAGCGGGTCTTCATCGTCATCTTCATCTTCATCTACGACGACTCAGGTGCAAGGCGGCGGCAGCGCAGATCAGACTATAGTAGATAACCCAACCGGCGAGGTGCCTCCAAGCCCAACAAGTAGTGGAGGGGTTTATAATCAGCAAAGTAGTGGTAACACTTCTTCCACTGGAAGTACAACATCTGCTAATGTTTCGTCAGTGACCGGCACGAACGTTGCAACGGAAGCATCTTACGGGGATTATACCTCCTATGTGGCGAATGTAAATCCTCCTGTAGTATACGCATACGAGGGGTATGATGTAAACAACGTTATTGCGGATTACTTTGCCAATCAGAGGGGTATAAGACCAATTTCAATTACTGTGGGTGGTACCCCAATTGGTCAAGCGGCGGTATGGGCTTATCCCTATGGCGATCAAAACATAAAGTATATTGTTCCTACGTATCCGTTAATAGTAAAAGGAACCGATACAAATGGAAATACTGTATCGAGGACATTCGAAGTAATTCGTTTTGGAGCACGTCAGGAAGCAAACGGAAGAATTCATATGGTGGGACTATCTGATGCACAGTCACATGTTGTCTATCGATGGTATTCGGATTACATGCTTCATAGTACAGATGCGGGTGAAGCCGGTGCCTGGGTTGTGTACGGGGGATATTATATTCATGATGGTCCGGATGATAGATTTTCGGGACAATTTGGTAACGCCGGATGCTTGGAAGTTGTAGGGGCGCACGGTTTTACTATTCTTAATGTTTTTTTATTACAATTGTCTGGTGCCAACTCATTGTCTCAATTGGGAGCCTCAGGGACTATAACCGTAACTTATCAACACGCAACAAAACCATTCTTAATACCAGCAGATTAAAAACGATGAAATTTATAATACTTTTTTTAATTGTAATGTTTGACATGGCCAAAGTTCACGGCCAAATTATAGCTGACACATCGCTATGTGAAGGAAGCAAAAGAAAAGGACACTTAGAATTTTTGATCGATAGATTTAAAAATGAATGCCTGGATCAAACGACACAATATAATTACGTCAACGTTGCTTTTTCGAACAAAAAAACCATTTTATTTTTGAACAAGAACTTTAAAACCCACATTTTTAACAGAGTCTGTTTTCTGGAAAAGAGTTCTTCCAGAATAATCCTTGCTGACGGAAATGATTACCTTGTTTTCGGGATGGTGGAAGTAGGATTTGGGTCAAACAAAGAACTTGATCGGGCTATCAAAATAATAAAATCCGGTCATCTAAATGTTTTTCAAATAGAAGTAGCAACACCATTTGTTCTTTTAAAAGAAGAAGATACTCTTATTCTGGTCTTCGCGGAAATTAAAGTTGCGAATCGCGCTGTAGTTGACTGCTTTTTAGATAAATTGAAAGCAATTAAAGGGCAGTATGTTCGTATTAAATAGACAATTGGTAGTGTACTTCCCCCCGCTACCGCAATAGCTTTTTCGCTGACGCAAGTTGTCCCGTGAATTGCAAACCTTTAAAGGTAAGCAAATGTTGTATGAAAGAATGGTAGTAGGTCTTCCAAAGTCGCTGTGCAAGCGGGGGCTTTAAACCGCCTCTCGGTGCTGGTCTAGTAATTGATTGGTGTTGAACGGAAAGAGGAAAAGGCTACGAGAAGTAGTCAGGCACGGATAAGAGAGATGAATGCAAATGAACCACTGATGAAGTGATGAGATAGCGAAACCCACTCACGTGCAAGGCGGCAGCGCAGATCAAACTATAGTAGACAACCCAACCGGCGAGGTGCCTCCAAGCCCAACAAGTAGTGGAGGGGTTTATAATCAGCAAAGTAGTGGTAACACTTCTTCCACTGGAAGTACAACATCCGCTAATGTTTCACCAGGGACAGGCTCGGGTGTTACAACGCAAGTTTCTTCTGGGGATTATACCTCCTATGCAACGATTGTAACCCCTCCCACACAATACACGTATGAGGGGTATTCTATAAACAACGCTATTGCGAATTACTTTGGTACTCAAGGGGGTACTAATGTGGGGCCGTTTAACCTTAGTGCGTACGCTACCGCAACGGGCGCATTTATAAGAATAAATTATATGAACCCTGGTGGGACGTTGCCATTTTTTCGATCTTATCAATGGATCCAAACAGTAAGTACGTCTGGAGAATTTGAAAAATATTGGCATGTTTCATTGCCGATGCCTCATATAGACGGGGCTGGAATAGAAACGGGAACGCTGGAAAACCCTCCTTTTTATTATACCAACTTTCAGTTACAAACTCAAGCTTTGCCTTTGTTTTCTAACTATACTTCATCGTTTCACGATTTCCCACG
>Ga0364866_11015_pt1 | contig 11847 bp, 12 predicted proteins | sample ExccelAu500001D3_3_FD_206913 | JGI IMG/M metagenome (GOLD analysis project Ga0364866, IMG submission 206913) | Enriched cells from Trout Bog Lake Hypolimnion, Wisconsin, USA - BchlTB.Aug13.5000.01.D3 | ecosystem: Environmental > Aquatic > Freshwater > Lake > Hypolimnion/Profundal zone | place... | reverse complement strand
GGCGTCACGGGCCGCGCGCGAAAAGATGGCAACAGAGTTCGACGCGCTCTTCCGGGGTATGAATCACCCAATGCAGTATCTGCAGGAACAGGGTGAGAAGATGGCGGCGCAGGCGGCAGCGGCGCTGGTGCAGCGGATGCAAAACCATGCGAATGGCGGTAAAGGCTCTGGCCCGTTAAGCGGTGACTTCCAGCTCTCGAATATATGGGATCGCATCGCTGGTAACTCTAAGCAGCCCGGAATGGGAGGCGAAAAAAAAGGAGACAGCAGCGCAAACCCACTCGCATCTATTTCCAGCGCACATATCAGTGTAGGCAACGCCACGGTTGTACTGAGCGGTTATAGCGGCGGTGGCCTGACTGGCTCACAGGGGAGCTATGCTGCCCCGACGATAGGGGGCATCACGGGAGCCTCAGGAGCCTCGCTAGCACACGCTGATGCTGGCGGCCAGTCGCACGCGTCTGCACCGAGCGTAGGCAGTCCCTACGCTCCCGCAAAACCTAGCACCGGAGAGGCGGCCATGAATTACATAGGCCAAGGCCTTTCGGTTGCTGGTTCCGCCACATCAATGTTTGGAAGCGGAACGGATGGGAAATCTTCGAGCGGCTCGACGAATGGCGGGGATTTCTGGACAGACGCCGATGCAAATACAGCACCGAACGCAGATGGCAGCGGTACTGGATCAACTGGAACCGGATCTTCGAGTGGGTCGGTGAGTCAATCTGCAGCTGGCTCTGCCGCGCCTTCTGCTGGCGGCTTGAACGCAGGACTTGCCGGAGTGCTGGGCGGATCGACCGCGAGCAACGACGCATCAAAAGGCGCGCAAATTGGCTCGGTTGCGGGGCCTGCCGGAATGGTTGTCGGCGCGATTGTTGGCGCGGCAATTGGCATTTGGCAGGCGCGCGAGGCCGCGCGTGTGTACGACTTGAAAACCGTGCGGCCGCGCATCGCCGCTGACTTCAGTAGCTATACACAGGGTGGCGATTATCTCTCGGCCTACAGCGACCTGCAGTCGCTCGATGTCGACGCCAGTCGCGAAACCGACAAGATGGGCGTGATTGGCCGTAGCTACTTTTCAGGCACCATCAGACCTGAGATCAAACAGGCCGAGGCAAGGCTATCAGCGATGGAAAAGGCTGGCCGCAGCCAGTTCACCGCGACCGCTGCGCAGTTTGCGGACGGCACGGATTTAGTACATCGGACAGGCTTGGCCGTGCTCCATCAGCATGAGAGCGTAAACACGGCCGACAGAACGGAACGTGCCACGCGTGCGCTGGAGCGCGGCGCTGATATGGAGACCGTGGCCAGGAACTACCAGCAGGCCATGCAGGCCCCTGCGGCGCGCGCAACATCTATTCAAACGGGCTGGACCGGCGACATGAACTTCCACGCGATTGACGGCAAAGGCCTGCGGCAATTGTTTGAGGACAACAAGCACCTAATTCGCGCCGCGATCAATTCCAGCTATGCCGAAAACTCCGGAGGCGCGGATGCCGGCTACTGACATTCTCAATCCGACGAGGGGATGGACCCAGGCGCTTGGCGACTCCATGAATCCGAGCTACGGGTTCACGCGTAAGCGCGCCACCACCCAGGCTCGGAAGAAAGCAGTCGGAGGCCCTCCATGGACGCGTGAGACCGGCAATACGGGGCACGTTTTCAGCTTGTCGTGGCTAGGCCGCACGCTGCAGTGCGTACTAAAACTCAAGTGGTATTACGAGCAATATGAGGATGGATTTTTCACCTTCATTGATTGGGATGGCGCTGTGGGTCCGCAGGGACGCCACTACGTTGGCCGCTTCACAACGGAAGTAACTCCGGTGGAGACGGCTAATAATCGGTGGGATGTCCAGGGTGTCACCTTTGAAGAAATGCCCACTGTAGCGATGGTTAAGTATCCAAGCGACTGGGACCATGAAGCTATCCGCCTCTACGCCTTTAACGACTTCGGCGATCAGAAGCTGGCGACCTTTAACAACACCACACCGGGCTGGGCTGCAAACGCTCGCACTATTCAGGGCATAGCCGTGACCACCATGGATAACCCCGGCGCGTCGGGAAACGCTGGAGACTGGGCTTGCTATGAGTATCGCGGCTATGGGTTCAAGCTCTTTCTGCTCAAAGGTCCGGAGTTTGGCAAGTGCACGGTTATGCTCGATGGCACTGCGGTGGGCGGCACAATCGACTGCTACGCGGCCGCTGAGAGCGGACCTCAGTGCGTGGTGGTGCAGCAGAATGTGCCGCTCGATATTCATCGCGTCCAGGTCAACGTGAGCGCAACCAAGAACAGCTCTGCTTCGGCTCCCACCATCAGTTGGCACTCACTGCAGGTGATGCGATGATTCCGTACCCATCATCTTTACAAAGCAGCGGCGGCGCGCACACTGGCATCGCGCCAGTGAACCTGCTTGAAGTGCAGGACGTAAACGGCAATAACTACTTTTGGGCGGATCGTAAGGGTGTGTATCCATCTATCTTCACCGGCGCTCCTGCCACTTTTCTACCCTGGCTGCTGGCTGCGGGTCCGTTCACATTCAATCGCTCGATGACAACCAACGCGGGCAGCTTCACAATTCAAAATGTATCCGGCAACACGCTGGCTCGCGATGTGGAGACGATGCTTCGCGCCTCGGCAATTGAGGGCGCGGCCTTTGTGTACAGGCTCTGGCAGGGCGATGCGCAGGCGGCGTGGATACTCGTCGATGGCACATTGAGCTTCGCGGGCGGCAGCGACGACACTGCGACATTCAAGAGTAAGCCCTTCTCAAATCCAGCCGAAGAGGATGCACCGCTGGAACAGTACTCCGGCACATGCCAGTTGCAGTATGGCGGCGCTCGATGTGGGGCAACGTCAGGCGTTGAGTGCCAGTACAGCTTGCAGAGCTGCCAGGTGCCTGAGCGCATTATGGTGGCGCTGAACAACTACGAAAAGAACTACGGCGAGACCATCGCCAACAGCCCCATCAACGTGATCAATCGCAGCCGGAGAGTTTAATGCCGAACGCATCGACAACTCCAACCAGCTCTGCCTGTGAGACGACCGGGCAGCCGATCCCACTGAGCTACGGCTATGTGTGGGCGACGGGCAAACGGCATGCCTATTACTTATTGCAGGACACTGGCCTACCGGGGCTCGACAGAAACACGCACGTTGGCATCTGGCTTTTGGGACACGGGGAATGGGACGGCCCCCAGGAGCTTTGGATTAACGACAAGCTGACCTGGAAGGGTGATACGACGTTAGCCAGCTCGTGGCTTGGGCAGCGCTGGTATAAGACGCTCGACTATCCGCGCCAGGACATTGTCTTCAACTTCCACTCCGGCTGCGATGCGGTTATCGGCTCTGGCCTTACACCTTCATCGAATGGCCCGGATCAAGGCTGCGATGTGCTGTGGGCACAGTTCCCGCCCGCCGTGCAGCCTTCCTGTTTTAGCCGTATTGCTTACTACACCATCATGCGGGCGCAGCCGGTGCTGTGGCAGACCAACGGGAGCGAGACAGATCCTACGCAGTGGGGAGATATCGTACCCACGGGCTTGTGGCGCGCGCTGCGCTGCCGTTTATTTGACGGCGATGGCAACGTCACAGGTTATGCCTTCACTCGCAACCCAATATGGCATGCGGTGGACGTGCGACTCCGTCGAGAGCTATTTCCCGATTACAACCTGATTTACAACGTTGGTCCTGACCCACTTCCGGCCGCAGTGAGTGCCCGTTTCAACTGGGATGCAATCTACGCCTCGGCACAGTACTGCGACGAGCTTCTAGCGGATGGAAAACCTCGCTTCAGCGGTGATTATTCCTTTGCCACTCAAACGACGCTGCAGGCTATCCAGACACAGATATACCGCGTGTGCCGCGCCTATGAGCGCGAAACACAGGGCAAGTGGGCGGTGATCTGCGATAGGCCAAGGTCGCCGGTCTTTATCTTTTCGCGGAAGCAGATGCTGCCCGAATCGTTTGAAGCGGATGACCGGGTACTGACGACTGGCGGCAATCGGCTGGTTGCTAACTTCCGCGACGTGCTGGTACCTGCGGCCGCGAGCATTGCGGGCATCGCTTTCACAATTGGATCAGACCCGGTTGTAACTACCGTCGAACCTCATCCATTCCAGGCTAACGATGAAATCGCAATGGGTGGAACCGGCACACCTTATGACGGTGAGTGGGTTGTTTCAAGCGTGCCTGCGATCGAGAATCCAGGCACATCGGCAGAAACTGATCCAACAACTTTCACCATTGCCTCAAAAGGTTCCAACTATCCAACAACCGTTGGCGCAGGCGGAGCTGCGGGGCTGCTCTATTCGCGATTCAAAGAACGCGCTCCAGAATTCTGGCATAAGCAAAACATGCTTGCGCGCGGAGCCTTTGCACCGAATCTTACGCGGCAGCGGAACAAGGTTCGCGAGGCAATTGACTTTGCAACTTCGACTTATGATCAGGTGGCGCGGGTTGCTCTCTACGAGCGCGATCGTAGACTTGGGTTTGATCAGTCGCCCTATGTAACTCCGCCACGCCTTAAGTTCAGAACCTCGATGTTTGCGGCGGATCAGAATGGCGCGCTGGCTTGCGGCATCGAGCCCGGCGATCGCGTCACACTCGATGACACCTTCCGCTATCCATACGCCGGTGACTATGAGGTGATGGATGGGCTGACTCAGAAGCCGTCAGCCTGCGAGTTGGGCGGCAGCGGTCTGGGCCGCGCGCCATCTGCTGACAGTGGTGAAATCGAGTTCGCGCTGCAGGCTTACAACGAAGCCTATATGTATGATGCCGCGAATCCTGACGCTGCTGAGTGGCCGAACGTGCCGGGGAGTTATCCAGGCAACGACACGGCCTTCCAGCGGATTCCGCTCGCAGGCGGCGGTAACTTTGTGTTCTTCACCGGGCAGCAGCCATCCGGTTCTAACTTCCAGCTTCCATCTACGGGATATCCAGCGAGCAATGTCATGTCCTGGGCATCGCCTGCCGGGGCAAAGATTAAGTACCATTCTGCGCGCTTCGTCCAGCGCTGCGACACGGATGTAAATCGGCTCCTGACGCTCATTTACTCCGACGACTCAAACACCTGGGGCGGCGACGTGAACTATGCCGCCGTAACCTGGCTAAGTACCGATGTTACAAACACCGACTCGAATGGCATGACGTGGTTGCCACTTACGCTTGCGGGTGGCGAGGAGATACTCTTCGGAAACGGCGTGCTGGCGGATGGAGCGACCATCGCTCTGCCGGCTGGGTGGAGTAGCTCACAGTGCATCGCGAGGGCATACGTTCATGATCAGCCTTTTACTGGCCACAACATGTACGTGGTAGGCGCAAGCGTCGATAGCAGCCTCGGCGTGCACGTCGAGGCGTCAGACGATGCAGGCAACACCTGGCACGGCAATGCGCGCGTGCTGGTGTTTGCATGGAAGAACAACATGAGCACCGTCACCAGTGCGACGCTGACAGGCGGTATCCCCGCGACAACCGCAACATGGCTGAGCTTTCCTTTGCCTGACGGGGATACGTTCATGGTTGGCTGGTCGACAGATCAGCCGGACTTTAGTCATTTTCACGTTCCGAACAGTGCAATCCATGGCATCTTGGAGGCCATGGTCGGCTCTAACAACGGTAACTACGTGCCTGGATCATCGCAGCACGCGCAGGGCGTTGGAACCTGCTATCTCGACCAGGACAATATCCTTTATATGACCTTTAACAATGGGTCGGGAGTAGTTTGGTCGGGGCCTGCCGATATCTTCGCAACATGCCTCGCTCCGCCCTCAGCGCCACCAGCTTTCGTGTACGTTACACCGGGGTCATTTCAAATTGTCGCTGGCAGCATCCAGCATCTCTCCGCGCAGGTTTTGAATTATTCAAGCCAGGCTGTGGTTTGGGCCGTGGATGGAATCATAGGTGGCAATCTGACAGTTGGAATGATCGATGCAAGCGGTAACTACTCCGCGCCTAATATGCCTGGGAATCATATGATCACGGCCACTGGAGGGGGCGGAATGGCTGTCTGTCAGGTGCCGGTGACCGTTTATGGAACGCCCGCAAAACAAGGCGCGATCTTAACGAATGCTTCGGGAGAAATCATATTTGCGGGCAATGATGGGGTTTTTTTAGGGTAGGAGAGTTTATGAATCTGACGCTTCAATCGGTGGTTATAAAGGGTGTTTTTTCGGCAGTGCCTCCAACTGATCCGGCCCTCGCAGGTCGCACTTATTACGCGACAGATACCATGCAAATTCTCTACGACACAGGCACCGGATGGATGGATGTTTCGCCAGGCCTGGTGGCCGCGGCTATCAGCCAGATCCAGCAACAGGCGTTCACCTACGGCGTGGATGATGGCACTCTCAATGCCTATGCCGTCGTGCTATTGCCAGCGCCAACTTTGGTGGAGGGCAGTGAGGTGGTATTTAAGGCGAGTAGCACCAACACGGGCGCTTGTACGCTGATGATTGGATCGGTGATCGCTGCCATCAAAAAGCAAGGTACGGTAGCCCTGTCGGGGGGCGAAATCAACGCAGGACAGATCATCCGATTTGTGTACGATGGTACCTATTTTCAGATGTGATTTTGGGGCCGCGAGTTTTTTATTTTTTTTTGTAAAATACCCTTGACAAACCCAACATAAGGCGCTATATTTAAAACATCAGAGGCAACCAACCTCAAAGGAGAAATGAAATGCGGACTTTCTTAAATCTCGATGGCAGCACTAAATTCGTGGAACTGATCGGTACGATGTGGCAATTGGCGAAGGCAAAGGATGTGTGGGCAGCCGATGATGCAGGCGAAGCGGAAATATTCCATCGCATCAGCGCATCGGAAGCGGCGAAGATCGAAGCCTATCGCGAGCTTGATACGCGCCTTTTCTCAGTAAAGCATGGCTGCCAGATGTGGGAGCTGCCCGAGATAATCGAATGGCCCACGCTGAATGCCTGGATCAGCACCAACCCCGAAGCTAATCAGCGCACATTGCGCTCGATTCAACTTTTCGATGATTATCGGATCGCTTGCGCCGATTGCGCGAATCAGTAAGCCCAACCGCCCGCCGGGAGCGCATCCCGGCAGCCTCAACCAGAGGCAAAGGAGAATCATGAAAAACCCCTCCATTATTTCAATCTATCGCCATCGGTATTCCAACTCGCACAAAATGGAATACTTGGCGGATGTGCGTGGCTGCTTTGGCGGCGGCTTTCAGTATTGCCGAATTGCCAGCGCCGAGGCTTCCGATGCCGATCTACCCCGCGCAGTAGCCATGGCTATCGGCTTCGTTGGCCGCTACGGCCTATGCAATAAGAGCGGCTTTCACCTCTTTGCTCCACCGGAAATTGCGATCGAAATACCAACATGGCTAGGCGGAACTTCAACCACCCCTCCAACCATCTCGAAGCGGCATGAAATCGCAGCGCTGCTTGGAGTATCGGCATGAGCAGCATCTCCGAGCTTCGCGAAAAGCATAATCTGCCCAGCAGCATGAAATCCGTAGCCGTGCTGAATCGCGCACTGCGCATTGAAATTCCGGGCGGCTCTGAAGTGCTGGATGCTCTCACCCGCGCCCATGAGATGCAATATGGCCGCAACCCTCCAGATGCCGCGCTGCAAACCATCATTGATCTACTCAGAGAGGCCCGCGATAAGATGTGTGCTCAGCTCTGATTCAAGCTCCGCCGCGCCATACCTTTGGCAAGCGCAGCCTCCGGCGTGGTAGCCGGGGCCGGTAGGTAACCCGGCATTTTGACTTTATGAAAAAGCCTATCCTAGATCGCGCAGCTATTTGCTCAAGGGCTGGTAGTGTATCCACCGAGGCTAAGGCTGCCGCCGCACGCGAAAACGGCAAGAGCGGCGGCAGACCATCTGATCCACGGATCAAGGCCATCATGGCAGAGCGCGGCTGCTCCCGGCAGCGCGCGCACCAAGTACTACAATTGCTCGCCGTAAAATAAGTAAACTGCCCCCCACACCTATGGAAAATGGAATTCCCATAATTAAATGACACACCTATGACACATAATTCTGGGAACCTGTGACACGTAATTCCTGCAGCCACACCATCCTTGCGAGCTTTTGTTGCCGCAAGGGCGGGAAACCACGAACCGCGTTTACTCGCCTCGGATTCCACGATGTACTGCGAGCGACAACCGAGCGTCTGCCGCACCGCCTCTAGTATCATCAATCTCAAATGCGCGCTCGCAATTGTATTACTTATCCCGCCCTCATCCTCTGCGCTGCCGCCCTGACGCTCACGGCCTGCAAGCCGCTGCCGCCCTCCAAGCCCTCGTCCGAATGGACACCGCAGGAGGCCCGTGGCGCTCAGGTCTACACCCAGGCATGTGCCCGCTGCCACTACCCAACCAACACTCACTCGCTCCACGGCCCCGGCCTGCAGGCCATCACCAAAATCAAGTCCATGCCCTCCGGAGCTCCACCCACCGACGAGCGCATGACCGAGAGAATCATCCGCGGCTACGGCATGATGCCCGCCACACAGCTTACAGACGATCAACTCCAGGACCTGCTCGTCTACCTTAAGACTCTATGACCGAAACCAACACTCCGCCGCACTCCGGGGAGTCGGGCGCTACTCCGCCGCAGCCCCCGCGCGGCTCTCTCCTTCAGGTTCCCGGAGTTGTAGCCATCAGCCTGTATCTGGTGATGCTGGCCGTGGTCATTGTGTTTGGCGTCGTCAGCGGCGGCCACTATCCGCCCGTGTTTCTCTTCTTCAGCGTCTTTATGCTGGCCGCCAGCGGTGGGCTCGTTCTCCTCTTCCGCTGGGCCTGGGCACTGGCCCTCGCCGCCGTCTTTCTCCTTGCCAGTTACAACACCTGGATCTTCACCATGCAGCATGAGATTCCGGCCATGGTGCAGGGCATGCTCAACATGGTCTTCTTCCTCTATTTGGTCCGCCCGGAAGTCCGCGAAAAACTCCGCTGAAGCAGCCCAAGGAATGCGGGTGTGAGTGTGAGTGTGGATCGTCCACCGGAATTTGTCGCGCGCACACACACACGCACTCACACTCGAACAGAGCCCGGCCAACCGATCCCCGCTACAATAAAGCCAGATGGACCTGATCCAGATTGAGCCCGCCCACCGCACCCCAGCCCCCAAACCGGCGTGGCTCAAGGCCCGCGCCCCGGTGGGCGAAAACTTCCACGACCTCAAGCGACTGGCACGCTCGCTCAACCTGCATACGGTTTGCGAAAGCGCACAGTGCCCCAACATCGGCGAGTGCTGGCACCACAAAACCGCCACCTTCATGATGCTTGGCAACCTCTGCACGCGCCGCTGCGGCTTCTGCTCCGTGCCCAAGGGCCGCCCCGAGCCCATTGATTGGGACGAGCCTCGCCGCCTGGCGGAAGCTATTGCCACCCTCGGCCTGCAACACGCCGTCATTACCAGCGTCAATCGCGACGACGATCTCATCGGCGGCGCTCGCATCTTCGCCAACGTCATTCAGGAGATCCGCAAAGTTGCCCCCGGCTGCCGCGTTGAAGTCCTTATCCCCGATTTCCAAGGCAATCAGGGAGCCATCCGTATCGTCGTCGACGCGCAGCCCGAGGTGCTCAATCACAACACTGAGACAGTCCCTCGCCTCTATCGTGTCGTCCGCTCCGGCGCACGTTACGAGCGGAGCCTGGAACTGTTGCGCTACTCCAAAGAGCTGCGCCCCGAAGGCCTAACAAAATCCGGCGTCATGGTTGGCCTCGGTGAAGAAACCCACGAACTCCTCGAGGTTTTCCGCGATCTCGCCGCAGTCGGCTGCGACATTCTCACCGTCGGCCAGTATCTGCGCCCGACGCGAGACCATCTCCCCATGGCGCGCCATTACACGCCGAGCGAATTCGCCGAGCTAAAGACTGAGGCGCTTAAGATGGGCTTCCGGCATGTCGAATCCGGCCCACTCGTCCGCTCCAGCTACCACGCTCATGAACAGTCGCAATCCGCAGGCCAAGCGATTTTGTCTTAGTAGCTCGCACATTTTAGGAAAAGCCTAATGAAACTCTCGGTGAAAGAATTCCTTCATAGGTCGCGCGCTTCGCAGACCGTTCCACTTGGATTCTCCGTCGGAAGCGGCGTTGCCTTCATTGTGTGCCTCCTTTTTGAGGAGCATGTTTTAGGCAACTTCGACAGACAAGTGACGATGGAAGCACTGATCGTTGCGTTTTGGGCCGGTATTTCGTGTGGCGCAATCGCCCTCCTCTTGGGATCGTTTTTCTTCCGGAGCCAGAATTGCGGCGAGAAGTAGTCTCGCTTCTCCGCATCGTCCTTTGAGTTACCGCCGTTCGTCCCACCCCGCCGGAGTTGTAGAATAGCCCTTGGCAGTTGCAACACTTACGAGGACTTAACGATGGCATCATTCATGGAAGGCAATCCGGCAACCAAAGAACTCGCGGGCGATCTAAAGCGCCGCATGGAACAGTCCGTCACCGACTTCCAGGCCAACCTTGCCGCCACGCGCACCGGCCGCGCCAGCGTGCACATGCTCGACCAGGTCAAGGTCGATTACTACGGCACCCCAACGCCCATCACTCAGCTTGCCCAGGTCTCATCGCCTGAGGCGCAGCTCATCCTCATCTCTCCCTGGGACCCCACTGTACTCAAGGAGATTGAAAAGGCCATTCGCACCAGCGATCTCGGCTTCAATCCCATGTCCGACGGCAAGGTGATCCGCGTCCCTGTTCCTCCCATGACCGAGGAGCGGCGGCGCGATGTTTGCAAGCACATCAACAAAGTGCTGGAAGACCATCGCACAGCAGTGAGAAATGTTCGCCGCGACGGCAACGAGGCACTGAAGAAGCTGGCGAAGGACAAGAAGATATCAGAGGACGACGAGAAGCGCATCCTCGAAGAGATTCAGAAGCTCACCAACGACGAGATCCTGCGCATGGAAGAGCTGGCCCGCAAAAAAGAGATCGAAGTCATGCAGGTCTGAACCGCATTTAGCGCAGATCATTATTTTGGATTTGTCATCCTGAGCGAGCGAAGCGAGTCGAGGGACCTGCTGTTGCTCTTAGAAAGATCTACACCAACCAACAAGCCACCGTGCCCCATCCAATTCACGGCTTCATCGTGAATTGGATGGGAAACCACGACCCCCTACAGCACTTCCTGATTCGCCACCCTCACTGGCTTTCCATCCAGAAACGCCAGTGCGTTCTCCACGCTCTGCGGGTAGTATTCGCTCCATGTCTCTTCCACGCTGAATCCCAGATGCGGGGCAAGCACTACATTCGGCGCACTCCGCAAGGGATGATCCACCGGCAACGGTTCCTGGTCGTACACGTCGAGTCCGGCACGGATTCGCCCCGCGTTCAAAGCCGCAATCAGTGCCGCCTCATCCACAATGGGGCCGCGCGCCGTGTTCACCAGGATCGCTCCCGGCTTCATCAGCGCCAACTCCGCCGCGCCAATCAATCCACGCGTCCGCGCCGACAGAACTACATGAATGCTCACCACATCCGACCGCTTCAGCAACTCTTCTTTCGTCACCAGCGTTGCGCCTTCGGCCTCGGCCTTCTCTGCCGTCAGATTCTGGCTCCACGCCACCACGTTCATCTGCAGGGCCTTGCAGTACTGCGCCATCCTGGTTCCCAGCTTGCCCAGTCCTACGATTCCAATCGTCTTGCCGCTCAGGCTCATCCCCGCAGGCAATCCCTCTTGAAAGCGACCCGCGCGCATGTTCGCGTCCGCAGCGGGAATGGCGCGTGCCGCAGCCAGCATGAGGCCCAAAGCCAGCTCCGCCGTTGCATCCCGATAGACTCCGTTTGCCACCGTGTTGGAAACCACAATCTTCCGAGCCGTGCACGCCGCCACATCGAGCGTTCGATTGGCCACGCCCGTAATCCCCAGCATCC
>Ga0364866_11011_pt1 | contig 11890 bp, 8 predicted proteins | sample ExccelAu500001D3_3_FD_206913 | JGI IMG/M metagenome (GOLD analysis project Ga0364866, IMG submission 206913) | Enriched cells from Trout Bog Lake Hypolimnion, Wisconsin, USA - BchlTB.Aug13.5000.01.D3 | ecosystem: Environmental > Aquatic > Freshwater > Lake > Hypolimnion/Profundal zone | place: USA... | reverse complement strand
ACAACGCCTTATTGTCGCGTGCGCAAGTGTATGTGCTGCATGCTCTATCAGCAGAGGAGTTGGGAACATTATTCGAGCATGCACAAAAGGTGGCGCTGGGGGATTTACAGTTTGATGAAGATGCGCGTGAACGTATTATCGGCTACGCCGATGGTGATGCGCGCCGTTTGCTTAATGTGCTGGAACAATTGCAAACTGCCGCTCAAACCGCTGGCATTAACAAGATCGATAATGCGTTTCTCGACAATACGCTGGCGCAAAATTTACGCCGTTTCGACAAGGGGGGCGAAGCATTTTACGATCAGATTTCCGCACTGCATAAATCTGTGCGCGGCTCTAATCCGGATGCCGCCCTGTATTGGCTGGTGCGCATGCTGGATGGTGGGGCCGACCCGCGATATATGGCCCGGCGTATTGTGCGCATGGCATGGGAAGATATTGGCCTGGCTGATCCGCGTGCGATTCAACTAACCAATGATGCTGCCCAAACCTACGAACGTCTTGGCTCACCGGAAGGCGAGCTGGCTTTGGCGCAGGCCGTCATTTATCTGGCCTGTGCACCCAAGTCGAATGCCGGATATGTCGCGTATAATGCCGCGCGTGCCTGGGTGGTGAAGGATGGCTCGCGCGAAGTTCCCTTGCATTTGCGCAATGCCCCGACCAAGCTGATGAAGCAACTCGATTACGGTAAAGATTACCGTTATGCGCACAACGAGGCGGATGGTTATGCGGCGGGAGAAAAGTATTTCCCGGAAGATATGCCGGAAGTGAGTTTCTATCAGCCGACCGGGCGCGGACTGGAAGGAAAAATTGCTGAAAAGTTGGCGCATTTGCGCGAGCTGGATACTGCGGCAAAGAAGAACAAATTGTAGGCCGGAATTCATTCCGGCTTACTATTGAGCTTTCCAAAATACATGACACTGATTGCATCGTCCCCCTTCCCAACCCTTCCCCCGTTGGGAGAAGGACTTAACCTCTGCCTTCTAGGGGAAATGGCTTTTAGTCCCCTCTCCCATCGGGGGAGGGTTAGGGAGGGGCTTGTGGCAATCAGCACCAAGTATTTTGGAACGCTCAATAAGTCGGGGTCGAAACCGATCTACATTGAAATGGAGAGAACATGTTAGATATTCAAGCATTAAGAAATGATTTGGATGGTATTGCCTCGCGCTTAGCCAGTCGCGGCTATGTGCTGGATACGGTGCAATTTCAAGCGATGGAAGCACAGCGCAAGACAATTCAGACCCGGACGCAAGAATTGCAGGCAAAACGCAACAGTTCATCCAAGTTGATCGGGCAAGCAAAAGCTAAAGGGGAAGATACTTCCGCAATCATGGCGGAAGTGGCCACTTTGGGCGAGGAACTGAAACAGCTGGAAACCCAGCTGGAACAGGTGCAGCAATCGTTAAATGCATTTCTTTCGGTGATTCCGAATACGCCGCACGAAAGTGTTCCATTAGGGAAGTCTGAGACGGACAACGTGGAAGTGCGTAAAGTCGGCAATATTCCGCAATTCGCATTCGAAGTTAAGGATCATGTTGCCATCGGTGAAGAACTGGGCGGGCTGGATTTCGAAACCGCCACCAAGATTTCCGGCGCCCGTTTCTCGCTGTTGAAAGGACCGCTGGCGCGGCTGCATCGTGCACTCGCGCAGTTTATGCTGGATACACATACCGACCAGCATGGCTACACCGAAACCTATGTACCCTACCTGGTGAATGCGGATTCCATGCGCGGTACCGGACAGTTGCCGAAATTTGAAGAGGACTTGTTCCGTGTTCCGCGTCTGATGGGGGATGGCAGCGAGCAGAATTTTTATCTGATTCCTACTGCCGAGGTGCCTGTGACCAATATGGTACGCGATACCATTGTGCCGCTGGAGCAGCTACCGTTGAAGTTTGTGTCTCATACTCCCTGCTTTCGCTCAGAGGCGGGCTCATACGGGCGCGATACGCGTGGCATGATACGTCAGCATCAGTTCGATAAAGTAGAATTGGTACAAATGGTTCATCCCGAAAAATCCTACGAATGTCTGGAAGAACTATTGGGGCATGCCGAAACCATCCTGAAAAAGCTGGTTCTGCCGTATCGTGTGGTTAAACTCTGCATGGGAGACATAGGGTTTTCTTCTGCAACAACTTATGACATCGAAGTATGGTTGCCCGCACAGAACACCTATCGGGAAATTTCTTCGTGTTCCAATTTTGAAGCCTTCCAGGCTCGGCGTATGCAGGCCCGCTTCCGTAACACGCAGGGCAAACCCGAATTGCTGCACACTTTGAATGGCTCGGGGCTTGCAGTCGGTCGCACTTTGGTTGCTGTGCTGGAAAACTATCAGCAAGCCGACGGCAGCGTGATCGTACCGGAAGCGTTGCGCCCGTATATGGGTGGGCTTGAAGTGATTAAGGCAAGCTGAATTTTTTGTCGTCGGGCAGTTTCAAGTGGAAGGGAGTCGATGGCAAGCTGGGTATTTCGTGCGGGTCTAAATGTTTGAGCATGTCATAGTATAAATGAACTGTTTCGACCAGCACGACGGCTTCGCCTCCCCTCGCAAAACCATGTTTGGTCTGTTCGAAATATTGTGGCTGTGCCAGTAGTGGCATCATTTTTTTTACATCCGACCAACTGTCCGGGTTGAGTCCGTTACGCGCGGTTAGAACACGCGCATCTTCCAAGTGCCCCAATCCTTGATTGTAAGCAGCCAGAGCCAGCCAGGTTCGTTCTTCATCTGCGATTCGTTGCGGCAACTGTTCTTTGATCAGTTGCAAGTATTGCGCGCCTGCCAGGATACTTTGGCGCGGATCAAGCCGATCCGTTACCTTCAATCGATCTGCAGTTTCCTCGGTGAGCATCATGATGCCCCGTACGTTGGTGAATGAAGCGGCAAGCGGGTTCCAGTGCGACTCATGGTAGCCGATCGCTGCCAGCAATTGCCAATCTATGCCGGTTACCCTTGCTGCCTCCTCAAACAAATTTCGGAAGCGTGGCAGCTCGGTTTTCGCTTTGGTGATGAAGGCAATCGAATCGATTGGTTCCAACCGCTCATTGTGTCCGTAATATCGATCCAACAAGCGCCGCAAGGTGCCATCCTGCTTGATCTGGGCAAAGAATTTTTCCGTCTCGCCAAATAATGCATCGTCACCATCGGGTGGGAACGCCCATGCCAGTTTGCTCGGCGTGGTAATGTCGAAAGCTGCATCAAGCTTGGGATTGAAATTTCGTGCCAGTGCCAATTGTTCCTCGTTGGCGATGGTACATTCAAGAGCGCCATTGGCGACCTCAGCAAGCAGATTGGCAACCGTTTGCTGTGTGCGAGCCTGCCAATGCAATGCTGGAAAAGTTTTTTGCGCCTCATGCAGAGCAGCATCCTGTGCTGAACCCGCAACCACAGCAATATTTTTATTCGCTAGTTCATTCAGGCGTTTTGGCGGGTTGGCGCATACCAATTGCTCACTCACGCTTTGGTACGAGGAAGAAAAACGAAATCCGGCATACTCATTGCTGCGTAATCCCGCTACGGCGAAATGACCTTTGCCTGAAATTAAAGACGGTGTAATTTGATCAAGCGGCCACGGCAAAACCCTGACTTTCACATGCAATTCCTTGGCGAAGAGAGAAACGAGTTGCTGCTCAAATTCGGAGTCTATGCTGTTTTCACCCCGCGCTACAATCACCGTTAATTCTTCACGCCAGGGCTTTATAGACGAATCGAATAGCCCGCAACTACTGAGCAACAATAATGCACTCAGCGACACGAGTAAAACAAAATTGGAGTGTACGGGGTTAGCCATACAAACATTCTGCCTGATTTTATGCCTTACCGGTTAAAAGTCTGCAATCTGCGTACTCTGAAGACTGGAAAGTTAAACGTACAATTGTGGAGATTGAAGATTATTCGGTTTTTTGTAGTCTGAAGGTACGTTTGGAGGCACTGATCGTTTGCCTATCCGGGTTCATTACAATTTCGCTATCAGATAGCAGATGCTTCATTTTGATGACTAACTGAGAAATCTCGTTATGGGCATCTTTCAGCTTTAAATTCAGCTCATGCGACTCATTTTGCAGCTTGGCCTTTTCACGTTCTGCCTCGTCAAGTTTTGCTTGCAGCAGCATCGTTTCATGAAAAAGCTCCTGAAGCTGTAAATTCAGATCGTAATCACTTGCCACAAAATAACCATGGGTAGACATTTCGATTTTTATAAAGGTAATGAGAGTCGTTATAGTCTACTAATTTCGGCAAGGATTTAAACGTTGAATAGCCCTGTTTTTAGGCCGCTTATAGAGCAAGGATTTATCAAAGAGCTAATTTTCGCAATACTTCAAAGCACAGCGTGGTGAAGTTTGTTAGAATGCGCTCCTTCCGGAGAGGTGGCAGAGTGGTCGAATGTACTTGACTCGAAATCAAGCATACCGCAAGGTATCGAGGGTTCGAATCCCTCCCTCTCCGCCAAAAGTAAGTTTAAGGAAGTCCAGTGAAGTCCATGAAACCCGCATAACAGCGGGTTTTTTGTTGCTCTTTCGTCCAGTATGGTTTAATCTGTTCCAAGTAAATCCACCCCATCTTGGGGGTAGGTTTGGGGGTAGCCTTCAAGTGCTGAAAAATAGTTACCCCCAGTTCCTAGATTGGAGTCGATATGCCTTTATCAGATATTGCCATACGTACTGCTAAACCAGCCGAAAAAGCGTACAAACTTTCGGATGGTGGAGGTTTGTTTTTACTTGTTACCCCCCAAGGGGGTAAGTGGTGGCGTTATAAATATCGCTACAACGGCAAAGAAAATTTGTTGTCTATAGGAACTTACCCAGACACTGGTTTGAAAGAGGCACGGGAGAAACACGCTGAAGCCCGTAAGGTTCTTGCTCAAGGAAAAGACCCCAGCGAAAAACGTAAGGAAGCTAAGGCTGAACAGGCAATTACGTTCAGGCTTTGGGCTGAGCGCTGGCACAAACACTGGAAAGTTGGTAAAAGCCCACGCCACGCAGGATATGTAGAAAGGCGGCTTGAAGCTGACATATATCCCGTGCTTGGCGACATGGCAATCACTGCGATAACAGCTCCCGATGTTGTACGGACAATCAAGAAAATCGCCGAGCGAGGTGCTTTGGACATGGCAACACGCTCTCACCAGACTATCGGTCAAATATTTCGGTATGCAATTGCTCATGGCGATGAAAGTAAGGTAACACGTAATCCCGCCACAGATATTCAGCCAAGCGACATAATCGAATCACGTCGCAAGGTTAACTTTGCACGGGTAGACATAAAAGAATTTCCCATTTTGTTACGTGCTATTGAAGCGGCGAACATTAGCTCTCTCACTCGTTTAGCAATCAAGTTAATGGCGTTAACCTTTGTTCGCACAAGTGAGCTAATCGGCGGGCGTTGGAGTGAGGTTGATTTAATTACTTCTCAGTGGCGTATTCCTGCGGAAAGAATGAAAATGAAGTCCCCGCATATTGTGCCATTATCCAAGCAAGCTGTTGAGTTACTTAAAACCCTTCAAATAATTTCAGGTAAAGGTGATTTGATGTTCCCTAGTCAAGTCATAGGAAGAGAAGGATGCATGAGCAACAGCACCATTTTGGTAGCACTACGTCGCATGGGTTACAAAGGTTTGATGACAGGCCACGGCTTTAGAGGGATAGCATCTACTGCTTTGCACGAGCAAGGGTATGACCATAAGCACATTGAGTTGCAGCTTGCACATGCCGAGCGTAACCAGGTGAGTGCATCATATAACCACGCCCTATATTTGGAACAACGCACAGCCATGATGCAACATTGGGCAGACTACTTAGATAAGCTCAAAGCTGGAGCAGAAATTATCCCCTTCAAAGCCGCATAAATTCCCCGTCCCAGCATCGCCAAACGAAGCTTTCAGGTTTACAATTATGCCCATGATATCTACGGTGTTATTGAACTGTGAGTTGACGGGGGTGTAGCGTGGAAAAGAAAATTTTTAATTCTATCTGGCCATATCTCAGTTTTAACGAAGTATTTGAGCAATACGAATATTGCACTAAAGAAAAATTATTCCATGAAGCGGCAGAAGGTAATTTGACGATTTATTTCGATCAAATGCCTTTGGATATGGTTGCAATGATAGGTTCTTTATCCAAGAAGTTTGTTGATCTGTGTCTTGGAATAAATGTCAAATTCAGCAAGGAAGAAGTGGAAGCTATGTTTCCGATATTTAAGGATTGTAAAACCGAGATTGAAGTTCAAAAATTGTCTTTTAAATTTTATACGCTCCTCCTTGATGCATCCGAAGGGAAGTCAGATGGATTAATGCAATTTATGGAAGGCTTATTCAATCCTGAAGATATTCCTGCTGATCAAGAAATGATTAAGCTAGGGCCACTTTCTGTTTATGCACCTATAGGATGGAATCACTTGGCCTACATGTCACCGACGGAACCTCCGTGCCCTATATCACGGATAACATTCATCCCGGTTTTATTAAAAAGTGATGATCCACCTATTTTCCTAACGTTATCCAAAGAAGCACGCTTTCGTATTGGCGTTTCTGATGATTCAAACGATGATTTCTTTATCTTTTATAAACCCAACTTTGACGTAGAACAAGAACTTGAAAACAGCAAGGGTAATATATGGAAATCAATTGTAGACAAAAAGTTTAATCTAAAAAATGCACTTGCAGACAACAAACTTTTAGTCAAGAAGGCGGATATTGATAGGTTGAACGGCCTAAGTCCAGACGAAAATCTTTCAGTACTATTCGAAAACCCAAATTTTCCGGAAGAACTAAAAATAGCAATTACTGCTTGGCAGTCAGTGCAATACAACAAACCTGAAGGAATAAAGCCCCGTAAACAAATCGAAGATTGGCTTGAAAAGAAACACCCGGAATTATCGGGTTCGGCATTTGATCGTATAGCAACCATAGCTAACTGGGGAAAAGAACCGGGGCCTCAATCAGCCACAAAAACGCCTGTAGCGGAGCCTGTGGCGAAAAAATCAGCAGTAAAGCAGCCAGCTACCAAGCCAGTGACGAAAAAGCCAGCAACAAAGGCTGTCAAGAAAACCAGCGCCACAAAAAAATAACTTAACTCCCCCAACTTTATTTGTGCCCGTTCCCTGATCGTCAAATATAGATAGGGAGGGCATAATTTCCTTGTAGGTATAAGAAAAAAAGCAGTTCCCCACCCCATCTTCTGTCAGTTCCCCAGTTTTAACAGCCAATACTTTTCCGTAAATTGCAATCCGTCAGCAGCTGCAATCATTCGAAAACATCCGAATAAGCTGCGGTGACGAACCTTTCTTAATTTGGAGAAATATTATGCAAGCACAGCAACAAAAAGCGAACGTAATTTTACGTCGCCAACAAGTCCAAGCTCGAACTGGATTAGGTCGTAGTTCGGTCTACAGTCTGATGAAGTTGGGGCAGTTCCCGAAGTCAATCAAGATTTCAGCCAGAGCAGTTGGCTGGCTGGAGTCCGACATTGATAGTTTCATCGCTTCAAAAATCTCAGCATCATTTAACTAATTGAAAAGGATATTTAAAATGCAAAACGTACTCGTAAACGTAGTAAACGCCCCCACTTCTTCAACTGTAGATCTGGAAGTTGTGTCCCCAGTTCCAACAGTAGTTCAGACACCTGCAACTCTGGAAGTTTTATCCCCAGCAACAGCGGTAGTCGAATCACCTGTAGTTATGGAAACAGCTGCTCCGGCCACTACCGAAGAAGAATCTCCAGCGACAGCCGAAGCTTCTTCTACCAAGAAAGCCAAGATTAATCGTGTGGCCGTGAAAGTAAAACGTAACAAGGATTCATTCCGCCCTATGAAGGCTACTGCTGCCAAGGTCGCAACCAAGGAAAACTTAGTCACAAAAACCTTGAAGTTCATCGTCCCTAGCAAGGATGGAATAACAAGTAACGATGAGTTTGTCGGTGTTCGTGACTTGGCAGTGGACTTGGCTGAGGCCGGTGGTGTTCCCTTGAAATTGGTTGGATTCACTAACGGTTCTTGGGAAGTAATTTTGGACTTGAAGCATCTTGCAAGTGTCGCAGTGGATGATGACCAGCTGCTTAGCAACACATTCAAATCACTCAATGAGACGATTACATCATCGACCATTTTGACAAATGGTTATGTGTCTCAGGCACGTCCTCGTTGGGAATTTGCGATCAAAAAAGATTTTGTAGCTGATCACGATACGTTTTGATGGCAGGTAGTAGCAACTGATTGAAGGGAGGGATGGGCCCGTCCTGAACTTCAAATCAGCCCCAAAGTAACATTTTTTAAATAACTTAAAATAGTTAAAACGATGACTACATTTGTTCATCGAAATGACATGAGGGCGGGTGCCCAATTGTCAAAACTAGTTCTACTAATTTAAGGAAATTATCATGTCGTCAATCGACGTTATTACAACAGGCGAAATTACTAAACCGCCAACTAATCAAAATCAGCCTGTGGCCAAGCTGAACCTAATGGACATCGAAGCTCGTGCCTTATTGCATGCCGCAGAAATATTCGATGAAGCTTTCAAAGTAAAAAAACAATCCGGCAATGAATTCTTTGCCTGCACCGAAGCAGGCACAATTGCCATGTACAAGTTTGACCTTGTAACAAGTGCATGGTCGCTAGATTTGAAGGAATCAAAATCATTCTACGAGACTGCAATAGCCATCGAGGCTCCAACGTGGGTGCCAGGTCTTCTGGAATACCTGACTGAAACATGGAAACATAAATCAGGTAGCGGCGTAATTAGCTACTTATCTTTAACTTTGTACGCACCGATCATGGATATAGCCAATTGGCTTTGGGACTGGCTAGACGACAATTATCCAGACGAAACAATAAGCCCAACAAGCTCCGATCCTAATACCTTGTATGGAGCTGAGTTGCTGGAACATAATTCAGAAGATCCCATTCTCCTATCATTTGGTGAACAAGCTGGATATGCCTCACATTTCCTGATGCCACATTTCTTATGCCTGGCAATCAGAAACGGCGCTGCTATCGACAAACTAGACTTCACCCTATTTAACGGTCACACCGTTTTCATTTGGCCTGATTACGGTGAGGCTGGTCAAAAGTTGGCCGGAACTGTGATCAAGAAGTTGTTCAAGACAAACCCCAAGGCAGATATTTGTATATTAAGCCCTTTGATGTATCAACCTTTGAGCGATTACTTTTGGAAATTCAAGCCAAGAAAAAAAGAACTGCCTCTCAATTACAACGCTACAGACGCAGTAGCAGAAGGTTGGTCTGTGAATGACTTTGGTGAAGTATTCGGCAGATTATGCCGCTTGGTCATATACAAGTTTGAGGATTATCAAGTCGAAAACTTCATGGTCAAAGAGGATGGCATTTACGAGGTTAATTACAAGGATGGTGAAGAGTCTTTTAGTAAGATTTCCTCACGCATTGAAGTCGTAGCTTTAACCCGTGATGATCACAGTAAGAACTGGGGGTTACAACTGAGATTCGAAGATCATGACGGCATTATCCACGAATGGGCCATGCCCAAAGAGATGTTGGCTGGTGGTGGAGATGCTTACAGGGAAGTGCTATTAGCCTGGGGAGCAGATATTTATGTTGGCAAAGGTAACAAGGACAAACTGACGCAATATTTTCTTGATGCCAAGCCGAAACCCAGATCGCTCTGTGTCAGTAGTATTGGCTGGAATGGTCATGTCTTCGTTCTGCCCCAAAAGACCTACGGCAAGAGCCATGAGAGAGTCATTCTGCAAACGGCTAATGCTAAAAAGACTCCTTCTTATGGTGTACGTGGCTCATTAACTGAGTGGAAAGATAATGTCGGTGTTTTATGCGTAGGTAATTCCAGAATTATCCTTGCCGTTTGTGTTGCATTAACAGGGCCATTTCTTAATCCGTTAAATCTGGAAAATGGTGGCTTTCATTTCCGTGGTGCAAGCAGTACAGGAAAAACTAAGACTGAATCGGTTGCTGCCAGTATTTACGGTAGTGGTGAGATGTTAAATAGTTGGAAATCTACGGGTAACGCACTTGAATCAATGGCCCGTGAACATAATGATACGGTTCTGTTGCTGGATGAGCTTGAACAAGTTGAATCTGATGAGGCAGGTAACATTGCCTATATGCTGGGTAATGGACAGGGAAAGGCCAGAGCAAATATTCATGGCGATGCAAAAAGCATAGTTACTTGGCGTTTGTTGTTTCTTTCTACCGGAGAAATTGGCTTAGCCGAACACATTGCTGCAAGTGGTGGAAGAATCAGGGCCGGTATGGAAGTCAGAATGCTAGATATTCCGGCAGATGCCAGAGCTGGTTACGGTGTATTTGAAAATATTCATGGTGCACCCAGTCCGGCTGCTTTTGCTGATAGTTTGAAAGCTTTATCTGAAACCTATTATGGATCTCCGGCTGATGCTTTACTTACTCGTATTACCAAGTCAGGAGAACTGGACCAAGCTGTGGCATATATCAGGCAAGTACAGGAGCAATTTGTTAAGCAATATGTTCCCGTAGATGCTCACGGACAAGTAACACGTGCAGCAATGAGATTTGGTGCAGTTGCTGGTGTGGGCGAATATTGCATTTCAATTGGCATACTTCCTTGGGAATCAGGACATGCTATTTGGGGAGTCCGTGAATGTTATTTAGCTTGGCTGGAATCACGTGGTGATAACTCTGCTTCTGAGGATATTAGGGCACTGGCACAAGTCAGGGAATATCTGGAACGTAATGGCGAATCACGTTTTACTTTAATTGAGCCAGATGGAATTGGAAGCACAGGTATAGTCCAGAGAACAATCAACAGAACCGGGTTCAAGAATGTCATGGACGATGGTTCACTCGAGTATTGGATCTTGCCGGAAATGTACAAAACTGAGATTTGTCATGGCTTTGATCCTAAGCTGGTAACAAGGGTGTTAAGGGAGCGTGGAATTTTGATACCCAATTCTCAGGGAGAATCACAATGCGGTAAACGTATTCCGGGCATCGGTGGCACAGCCCGTGTCTATGTAATTAGATCGAGCATTCTTCAGGATAATGACATTTGCCATGCGTTGGCAGCTTAGTTTGTTACGTTGATTAATGGGTGCCGTAACAGGTATTGAATTGTAACTTATTGATTATATGATTTGTTACGTTGTTACGTCTGTTACGTCGAAAATAGAGGATAGATGAGTTTGGGAATGTGCAGAAATATTTAGAGTGCTTAGAGGCTGATCAAAAAAATCAGAAGAATTTCATTTGGGATGTATATCTTTTCTAACGTAACAGACGTAACAACGTAACAACCAATAATTTCAATAAGTTATAAAGGTTGGCTTGTTACGTTACCTGTTCAACGACGTAACAAAGTGGGAAAATGTCAAAACTTAGCATTACAGGCATAATCATCTATGCGAAATGACAGTGGAGCTAATCGAGCATTTGCATTATTGGTGCTGGTATTTCTTGTCGCACTGATAATGGCTTACTTTGTTTTTAAAGTTAGCACCATAACATTCGTCATTCTTTTGCTAATAGCAGGAGTCATTCTTAAGTTTCTACGATGATTATGGGAGCTGATGATTTTGCAAAATTCTGCTAACAAAGATGGTGAAAAATGTGAAACGAGGTAAATCTATTGTTTGCCCTGCTTGTAATGCAATGACTGAAATTCCGGTCAGGTGGCATCTTCTGGAAGAAACAACATTTTCCTGTTTGAAATGCGGCACCAGATTAAAGTCGAATATAAGAATATTAACAATATTTTTCATGGGAGCATGGATTACATTGTCTCTGGCTTGCTTCCATTATTGGCCGATCTTTACGCTTGACTTAGGCGGATGTACGCTTATTTTTTTAATTCTTACTTTCCTCCAGTCGAATTTGCTTCGTGTATCTATTGTAGATAAAACACTTAAGCAAAAATAAACCAATTCTCCC
>Ga0364866_10537_pt1 | contig 11898 bp, 10 predicted proteins | sample ExccelAu500001D3_3_FD_206913 | JGI IMG/M metagenome (GOLD analysis project Ga0364866, IMG submission 206913) | Enriched cells from Trout Bog Lake Hypolimnion, Wisconsin, USA - BchlTB.Aug13.5000.01.D3 | ecosystem: Environmental > Aquatic > Freshwater > Lake > Hypolimnion/Profundal zone | place... | reverse complement strand
TCAAACTGCGATTGCCTTAGGATTTGATAAGGCTTGGGCAACGATTTTGGACTCCAACGTCACTACATTAGTTGCTGGTCTAGCCCTGTTGGCTTTTGGCTCGGGCCCTATCAAAGGTTTTGCGATCGTCCACTGCTTGGGTATTTTGACCTCGATGTTCTCTGCAGTTTTCTTCTCGCGTGGGATTGTTAACCTTTGGTACGGTAGAAATAAGAAAGTTCAGAAACTCGCTATCGGCCAAGTTTGGCGCCCTAAGGAGAAATAAGCCATGGAATTTTTCCGAATCAAAAAAGATATTCCCTTCATGCGCCATGCTTTGGTGCTGAACATTATCTCTTTGATTACTTTTTTAGCAGCAGTCTTTTTCTTGTGGCACAACGGTCTGCATCTTTCTATCGAATTTACTGGTGGTACGGTAATGGAAGTGAGTTATCCACAAACTGCTCCATTAGATTCAATTAGAGATAGCGTACAAAAACTGGGTTACAACGATACCCAAATTCAAAACTTTGGTAGCTCGCGTGATGTCATGATCCGCCTGCCGATTCAAAAGGATGCTGATGGCAAAGTGATCGCCTCTGCTGATCAAAGTACTGCCGTTATGAAAGCTCTGGACCCAGCAAGCTCTGGAGCCAAATTGCAAAGGGTGGAGTTTGTTGGTCCTCAAGTAGGTCAAGAGCTCGCACTCGATGGATTGAAAGCATTGATCTTTGTGATTATCGGTATTGTGCTTTACCTATCATTCCGCTTCGAGTGGAAGTTTGCTCTTGCCGGCATCATCGCGAACTTACATGACGTTGTCATTATTTTGGGATTCTTTGCTTGCTTTCATTGGGAGTTCTCTCTATCCGTATTGGCTGCAGTCTTGGCTGTTCTGGGCTACTCCGTGAACGAATCTGTGGTGATCTTTGACCGAATTCGGGAAAACTTCCGCAAGTATCGCAAGATGAATACCCGCGAGATTATTGACAATGCGATTACCAGCACCATTAGCCGTACTATGATCACTCACGGCAGTACGGAGATGATGGTCTTGGCTATGCTGATCTTTGGTGGACCAACACTGTTCTACTTTGCTCTGGCATTAACCATTGGTATTTTGTTTGGTATTTATTCTTCAGTCTTCGTGGCCGCTGCTCTAGCAATGTGGCTTGGGGTTAAGCGTGAAGACTTAATCAAAGGGGATCGCAAGCCTGATGATGCAGCTCGTAACGATGATCCTAACTTTGGTGCGAGAGTTTAGTGAAGGACATGATTCTGACGATCTAAGATCCTCAGAATATTTTGTGTAGCACCTTGGTGGTCTACTGCATATTGCTTAGCTGCCTTAGCCATCTGCTCAAGTTGCTCACTGTTCATTAGACAGGATTTGAGAGCCTCAACGAGTGCATATGGCTCACCCAAGAGCGCCTCACCCTCAATTTGCTTTGCAGCTCCACAGTCAATTGCATCAATCGCTGCCTGCTGAAAGTTATAAGTATGCTTACCCAACAAAACTGGACAGCCTGCTGCACAAGCTTCTATCAAGTTCTGACCACCAAAAGGCAATAGTGTTCCACCCATCACGGTCAAACTTGCCGCACTGTAATACATTGCCATCTCGCCCATCGAATCACCCAATAAGACGTTAACGCTATTACAAGCATCTGGAGTATCAAGCCACTCACTCCGCTTACAGAATGTGAGCCCCATATTGGTAATGAGATTAGCTACTTCTGCAAAACGTTCAGGGTGTCTTGGTATTAAACATAGCAGCGGAGGGACGGTCATTACATTACTCAGTAATAGTGCTTGCCAAGCCTTCAAGATGATGGCTTCCTCACCATCACGCGTACTAGCAGCACAAACCAGCAATCGATTGGAGGTTTCGAGTTTGGTCCGCCACTGCCAGCCTTTTTCTAATTGCGCGGGATCTAATGGCACATCAAACTTGAGATTACCAACCACCTCGATATTGCGCACACCCAACAGCTGATAACGTTCTGCATCAAATGCGGTCTGTGCCAAGACGCCAGCAAAAGCCTGAAATAAGGCTTGCCCTGCTTTGCCAAAACTTTGTACTCGCCTTGCGCTACGCTGGGATAAGCGGGCATTCACCAGAAATAAGGGGAGACCGATTTCGGCACACCGAAATACGACTGTTGGCCAGGCTTCGGTTTCCATAAATAAACCGATCTTGGGTTTGAAGGTTTTTAAAAAATGTTCTACTGGACCACAAAGGTCATAAGGTAAATACACTTGACGAATCTGGCCAGCTGCTATGGCTGATGCAAACAAGTGCTTACCAGTGCGGCGACCATTTAGAGTCATATGCGTCAGCAGGATTTTTTCACCGCGAGCTAGATAGGCTTCTATCAAAGGCTGAGCAGCACGAGTCTCACCAACAGAGACCGCATGAATCCAAATTGCACCTCGGATAATGGGTTTTGTGTAACCAAATCCTAAACGTTCAGATAAATGTCCTAGGTATTGAATCGAATGGCGGGCGCGCCAGGCCAGGCGGATAAAGGCTAAAGGTAGCAGTAAATGCCAAAGAAGCTGATAAACCGCAAACCAGACAATTGGTCTACCTGACTTCTGGATACTCACTTTTTCAGACGTTCAGTCAATTCGACTGCCTTACCTAAATAGGATGCTGGAGTCATTTCCAATAAACGGGCTTTTGCGTCGTCAGGAATCTTCAATCCTTTGATGAAAGCTTGCAGATCGGCTTGATTAATCCCTTTGCCACGAGTCAATTCTTTTAGCTGCTCATAAGGATTTTCTATGCCATAACGGCGCATCACTGTTTGAACTGGTTCAGCAAGTACCTCCCAGCAAGCATTCAAATCAGCTGCGATGGCGGCATGATTCACTTCAAGCTTACTGAGGCCACGTAAAGCACTGTCGTACGCTAGAAGGCTATGACCAAAGGCCGGTCCTAGATTACGTAAAACAGTAGAGTCTGTTAGATCACGCTGCCAACGTGAAATAGGCAACTTTTCTGCGAGATGGCGTAAGAGTGCATTAGCAACGCCTAAATTACCCTCTGAGTTTTCAAAATCAATTGGGTTGACTTTATGAGGCATGGTTGATGAACCAATCTCGCCTGCTTTAGTGCGTTGCTTGAAATACCCAACCGATATGTAAGCCCAAAAATCGCGATCCATATCGAGCAAGATAGTATTAGCGCGTGCAATGGCATCAAAAAGTTCAGCCATGCCATCATGTGGCTCAATTTGAATTGTGTAAGGATTGAAAGTCAAACCCAAACGCTGCTCAACCACATTACGTGAAAAGTTTTCCCAATCGAAATCAGGGTAAGCAGAAAGATGTGCGTTGTAATTACCTACTGCACCGTTCATCTTGCCCATCAAAGGGACTGAGGCAATATTAGCAATCGCACGCTCTAAACGCTTTGCAATATTAGCAAGCTCTTTACCCAAGGTGCTTGGGGAGGCTGGCTGGCCATGAGTGCGGGAGAGCAAAGGTACTTTGGCATGCTCGATTGCCAAATCAGTTAATACGGAAAGTATTTTTTGGAGTTGCGGCAATAGCACTTCATCACGCGCACCTCGCAACATCAAACCATGTGATGTGTTATTAATATCTTCAGAAGTACAAGCAAAGTGGATAAATTCACTAGCTTTTAGTAAATCAGGGCGGCCTGCAACCTTCTCTTTCAGGAAGTACTCAACCGCTTTGACATCATGATTGGTAACAGCTTCTATCTCTTTAATCCGCTGCGCATCTGCGTCAGAGAAATTCTTTGGAAGGGAGAGCAAGAATTCAGAATCAGCCGTACTGATTTTAGGAACGTCTGGCAAGCCAGCGGATGCAAGCGCCAATAGCCAATGAATTTCAACAAAAACACGCTGACGCATAAAGGCTGACTCAGAAAGCCAAGGGCGTAGAGCATCGAGTTTTCCGGCATAACGCCCATCTAGTGGGGAAAGCGCATTGAGGGTTGAAAGCGGCTGGCTCACGAATATTGCCTTTTTATCAAATAGGTCACCAAAGTCTAATTTTAATGCGTTCTTGAGTCTGCATCAGCCACTACCAACTAGCTATACTTAGACCCTATGAAAATTATCGGATCACTCACCAGCCCCTACGTACGCAAGGTACGCATCGTTTTTTTAGAGAAAAAGCTAGAAGCAGCTCTAGAAATTGAAAATGTCTGGGATACCAAGACCAAAATAGGCTCCTTGAACCCTCTGGGCAAGGTTCCCTGCCTCATTCTGGATGATGGTGAGGCTATCTATGACTCCCGGGTCATTGTTGAATACGTCGATACCTTAAGTCCTGTTGGCAAGCTCATTCCCGTAGAAAGCCGCGAGCGTGCCATCGTCAAAACTTGGGAAGCCCTAGCAGACGGCATCATGGATGCGGGTATTTTGGCTCGTTTAGAGGCTACCTGGCGTCCTGCAGAGCAGCAAAGCCAAGCCTGGATTGAACGTCAAATGGGTAAGGTAGAGGCCGCCCTCTCTCAGATGTCCCAGGAGCTGGGTGAAAACGCCTGGTGCCACGGCAATCAAATGACCTTGGCAGATATCGCCGTAGGCTGCGCACTTGCTTGGCTCTCATTCCGCTTTCCGAAACTTGAGTGGCAAACAAAATATGTCAATCTCGATGGCTTGTATCAAAAACTGATGCAACGCTCGTCTTTTATTGAGACAACTCCACCAGCTGCTTAGCCCATCTCTGAACTAGGCGGTAATGATTCCCCCGCCTAGACAAATATCACCGTCGTATAACACTGCTGATTGTCCAGGCGTAACTGCCCATTGCGGTTCAGGAAATTGCAACTGAAAACTCTGAGCGCCGTTTTGGCCGGCATGTATTTCACAAGCCGAGTCAGTCTGCCGATAACGCGTCTTAGCAGAAAAATTTCCTACTGCGGGTGCAGAGCCTGCAATCCAACTTGCATCCATTGCCGATAGTGCATTTGTCAATAACCAGGGATGTTCATGACCTTGAGCAACATACAAAGTATTATTTATAACGTCTTTACGTGCCACATACCAAGCGTCACCAGTCCCGTCCTGGCTGCCTCCCAGGCCAATACCCTTACGCTGGCCGAGTGTAAAGAAGGCCAGGCCCATATGCTCCCCAACCGTTTTCCCATCAACTGTTTTGATGGGGCCGGGTGTCCGAGGTAAGTAACGATTCAGAAATTCGCGGAAGGGTCGCTCACCAATAAAGCAGATACCTGTCGAATCTTTTTTACGTGCGTTGTGCAAGCCAATCTCTTGTGCAATTTTGCGAACTTCTGTTTTCTCAATTTCCCCGAGAGGAAAAAGCACTTTTTCTAGCTGAGATTGTGTGAGTCGATGCAAAAAATAACTTTGATCTTTGCTAAGATCCATTGCTTTTAGCAATTGCACTCCATCCTCTTGCCGACGAACACGCGCGTAATGTCCGGTTGCAATGGCATCTGCACCCAAACTCATCGCATGATCAAGGAAGGCCTTAAATTTGATCTCCGCATTGCAGAGTACGTCTGGATTTGGCGTTCTTCCAGCGGCGTATTCTCGTAAAAAATCAGCAAAAACCCGCTCACGGTACTCGGCAGCAAAGTTGACCGCCTCGACATCAATCCCGATGAGGTCTGCAACGGAAACTACGTCTAACCAATCCTGGCGTGCCGAGCAATACTCATCGTTATCGTCGTCCTCCCAGTTCTTCATGAATAGGCCAATCACCTCATAGCCCTGCTGCTTGAGCATCCAGGCAGCCACAGAGGAATCAACCCCTCCAGACATCCCAATCACGACTTTTGAGGGCTTAAATGGAGTTTTAGAGGTTTTAATAGGAGGGATCACGGAAGAATGGGGCTCACTCATGAAAAGTGCGAAAATTAGAGATTGCTTTCTGCTTGTATTGTAAAAGTTTAGGCTGTTTTCACCGAAAGTGGCTCAAAACTGTGCATTCTGGGCAAGAAATCGTAAATAGGTGCAATTTAGCCTAATTAATTAAAATAGAAGTTTTGAAAATACGCTTTTTGGAGACAAGTAATGCGCATAGGGGTCCCGCTGGAAATCAAGGCTGGTGAAACAAGAGTTGCCGCCACACCAGAAACAGTTAAAAAACTCATTGGACAGGGTCATCAAGTCCTCATTCAAAAAGATGCTGGTTTGCAAGCGAGTCAACCTGATTCTGCTTATGTAGCCGTTGGTGCAAGCATTGGAAGCGCAGCGGATGCTTTTGCTTCTGAGCTTGTCTTGAAGGTCCGCGCTCCGGAAGCCAACGAACTTTCACAAATTAAATCTGGCAGCGTCTTGATTGGCATGCTTGATCCATTTGATAACAATAATATTGCTGCGATGGCAGCTCAAGGCATTACCGCATTCTCTCTCGAAGCCGCCCCAAGAACTACGCGCGCACAAAGTATGGACGTATTGTCCTCGCAAGCAAATATCGCTGGATACAAAGCGGTGATGGTTGCCGCTAACGAATATCAACGCTTTATGCCGATGTTGATGACGGCTGCAGGCACTGTAAAAGCTGCACGTATACTGATTTTGGGTGCTGGTGTTGCTGGCTTACAAGCCATTGCTACTGCAAAGCGTCTCGGCGCTGTTATCGAAGCGTCCGATGTTCGTCCAGCTGCTAAAGAACAAATTGAATCTCTTGGCGCAAAGTTTGTTGACGTTCCATTTGAAACTGATGAAGAGCGTGAGATTGCTAAAGGTGTAGGCGGCTATGCTCGCCCTATGCCTGAAAGCTGGATGAAACGCCAAGCTGCTTTAGTAGCAGAGCGCGCGCAACAAGCAGATATCGTCATCACCACTGCACTGATTCCTGGTCGTAAACCACCAGTCCTACTTCATAGCGATACCGTTGCCAATATGAAAGCTGGCTCGGTAGTAATCGATCTTGCAGCTGGCAAGGGTGATAACGGATCCGGTAACTGCCCCCTCACTCAAGCAGACAAAATTATTGATGTGAATGGCGTCAAGATCGTGGGTTACACCAATTTAGCCAGTATGGTTGGTGCCGATGCCTCTGCACTCTATGCCCGTAACTTACTGGACTTCTTAAAACTTATCATTGATAAAGAAGCCAAACTGGTTATACCTACTGATGATGACATTGTTACTGCCTGCCTCATGTGTCGCGATGGTCAGGCTATTCGTAAAAACTCATAATAAAAATATTGCAAAGGAAATAAGATGGATTACGCTGCCTTTCAAAGCATCCTGACTGTTCAGAACATCACCGTTTTTGTGCTCGCGATTTTTGTGGGCTATCACGTGGTTTGGAACGTCACGCCAGCCCTTCACACTCCCTTGATGGCTGTTACCAATGCGATCTCCGGAATTATTATTGTTGGCGCCCTGCTTCAAACTGAAGTGATTAATGGCGAAGCCATTACCTTTACAAGCATCATCGGCGCAGTTGCCGTTTTCTTGGCTTCGATCAATATTTTTGGTGGCTTCATGGTGACTCGTCGCATGCTTGAAATGTTCAAGAAAAAAGCGCCTAAAGCTGAAGCAGCTACAAGCAAGTAAAAGAAAAACAGAAAAAAGATTCCATAGAGACCATACTCATGTCAAACCTTACCGCTATCTCCTACCTCATTTCATCGGTGCTATTTATTCTGGCACTAAGAGGCCTATCTTCACCAACCACATCGCGCCAAGGTAATACCTTCGGCATGATTGGAATGTTGCTTGCAGTAATCACCACTTTCTTTGTGGCTGACTTTAAGCCAGCCTTTTCACTGATTGCTGGTGCAATTATTGCGGGAGCTATCATTGGCACCATAGCTGCTAAACGCGTTCAAATGACCAAGATGCCAGAGCTAGTTGCTCTCATGCACTCTTTTGTTGGACTCTCAGCCGTCCTGATCGCAGTAGCGGCAGTATTTAATCCAGCGCATGAGCATACTGGCGCACAAAAGATTGAGCTATTTATTGGCGCCTTCATTGGAGCAATTACTTTCACTGCATCTATTATTGCTTTCGGTAAATTATCTGGAAAAGTCAGCGGCAAGCCTGTTAGCTTCTCAGGTCAGCACTTACTGAACTTGATTTTGGCACTTGCCATGATTGGAAGCGGCGTTGCATACTACATGGCTGATAGTCACGCTGCCTTTATGGCAATGTGCGCAATTGCACTAGTACTTGGTGTGACCTTAATCATTCCAATTGGTGGTGCAGATATGCCAGTTGTAGTATCCATGCTCAATAGCTACTCTGGATGGGCTGCAGCAGGTATTGGTTTTACCCTCAACAATCCAGTGTTGATTATTGCTGGCGCTTGCGTAGGCTCTTCTGGTGCAATTCTTTCTTACATTATGTGTAAAGCTATGAATCGCTCAATCCTTGCCGTGTTACTTGGTGGTTTTGGCGCTGAAGCAGGAGCTGGTGGTGGCGATGATGGCAGCCCTAAGAATTACAAAACAGGCTCGCCAGAAGATGCGGCTTTTCTTATGGAAAATGCAGACACTGTCATTATTGTTCCCGGCTATGGATTAGCTGTTGCACGAGCGCAGCATGCCCTCAAGGAGCTGACTGAGAAACTCACCCATCATGGCGTTACCGTCAAGTATGCAATTCATCCAGTTGCAGGACGTATGCCTGGCCATATGAACGTTCTCTTGGCTGAAGCTGAAGTGCCTTATGATCAAGTATTTGAGATGGAAGATATCAATAGCGACTTTGGCCAAGCTGATGTTGTCCTAGTTCTAGGCGCTAATGACGTTGTTAATCCAGCCGCAAGAACTCCTGGAAGCCCAATCTTTGGCATGCCTATCCTGGAAGCCTTTAAAGCCAAGACAATCATCGTAAATAAGCGCTCAATGGCTGCTGGTTATGCAGGACTAGATAATGAACTCTTCTACATGGATAAAACCATGATGGTCTTCGGTGATGCCAAGAAGGTCGTTGAAGATATGGTCAAATCTGTGGAGTAATAACTCAGCAAGGTTTTTTCATAGCAATAAAGGCCACGTTAGTGACCTTTATTTTTATACTTCAGTAATTGAATTAGGTAAGCGCTCTTTGGATGTAGTTCGCCCTCATCGGCTTCAATACGAAGAACGCTAATATTGCAGCAGTTGCATCTAATGTGATCATGATGGCGAATACTGGCATCCAACTTTCTGTTGCGCCATGAATATACGCCGCAATCGGTCCACCAATAATTGATCCAACACCCTGGGCCATATACAGAAAGCCATAGTTCGTAGTGGCATGTTTTTGGCCAAAGGTATCTGTCAAGGTAGATGGGAAGAGCGAGAAAATTTCACCCCAACCAAAGAACACAACACCAGACATTAATACGAATAGGACAGGGTCTGAGCGAGTCATCACCCATACAAACATGGCAACCGCCTCAAGACCAAAGGCGATAGTCATCGTATATTCGCGCCCAATCTTATCGGAGATCCAACCAAAAAATGGACGGGTAAACCCGTTTGTTACTCGATCAATAGTTAAAGCTAAAGGTAGAGCTGCCATACCGAAGACCATGGTCCCTGTGATACCAAAATCTTTAGCAAAGGCACCCATCTGAGAGATCACCATCAAACCAGAAGTTGACATCATGGACATCATTAAAAACATAAGCCAGAAAACAGGTGTCTTAAGCATTGTTTTAGGAGCAACGCCAGATGCGGCGGCCTGGACTTGGCTGGTTGTTTGAGCCCGATCGGCGTGAGGTACTCGAATACCCTGCGCAGCCAATAGACCAACTGCACCGATGACATAGCCAAAGAACGTTAATGTTCCCTGCAATCCAGATGATGCCAAACTATCTGCAATTGGAAAGGTCGTTAGCAATGCGCCGATACCATAGCCTGCTGCAACCATACCCACAGCGAAGCCGCGATTATTTGGAAACCAACGAACCATTAAGCCAACTACACCGATGTAAACAATGCCGGTACCTAGGCCGCCGAAAACTCCATAGGTGATGTAAAGATTAGACACTGTAGTTAGATTAGCTGAGAGCACCCAACTCAATCCAGTCAATATAGTACCCACTGACAATAAAAGGCGCGGACCAAACTTTTCCACCAAGAAACCCTGGAATGGTGAGAAGAAGGTCTGTAGCACAATCAGAATAGAGAATGTCACTTGCAACTCAGTCAAACTCACACCGAGCTGACCCATGATAGGCTTAGTAAACAATGCCCATACGTACTGCGGACTTGAAATCGACATCATGCAAATGACGCCCAGTGCCAGCTGAACCCATTTTGATTTCAATGGATTACTAGCGGTTTCTACTGTACTCATTTCTTACCTCCCATTAGTGAATCAAGCTTAAAACTGATACTCTCATCTTAGTGATTTACTGAGGGTAAGTACGCATATTTGCCCCATGATGGTGCTTATTGAATATTCTAGCTACCAAAGCAAAATGCCTGGTCTTTTGAACCAGGCATTTTGAATTTCAGCAGCTAAGGGCTACATAGGGAATCAATTACATCATTCCGCCCATGCCACCCATTCCGCCCATGCCACCCATATCAGGCATGCCACCACCAGCAGATTCATCCTTAGGCGCTTCACAAATAGCGCAGTCGGTAGTCAATAACAAAGCCGCAACAGAAGCTGCATTTACTAATGCAGTTTTGGTTACCTTGGTTGGATCGATTACACCCTGGGCTACGAGATCACCGTACTCACCAGTAGCTGCGTTGTAACCGTTATTACCTTTACTAGCCAATACCGCATTCACAACAACGCTTGCTTCATCACCAGCGTTAGAAACGATGATACGAAGTGGCTCTTCCATTGCACGCAAAACGATGCTGATACCAGCGTCTTGATCAGCGTTATCGCCTTTCAAACCCTTGATACCTTGCATGGCACGGATCAAGGCCACGCCACCGCCAGGAACAATGCCCTCTTCGACAGCTGCACGAGTAGCATGCAATGCATCGTCAACGCGAGCTTTCTTCTCTTTCATTTCAACTTCCGTAGCAGCACCAACCCGAATCACTGCAACACCACCTGCTAATTTAGCAACGCGCTCTTGCAATTTTTCTTTATCGTAGTCACTAGTTGCTTCTTCGATCTGTACACGAATGTTTTTCACACGCGCTTCAATCGCTTTAGCATCACCAGCGCCATCAATGATGATGGTATTTTCTTTACCAACTTCAATGCGCTTCGCTTGACCCAAATGCTCAAGCGTTGTTTTCTCGAGCGTTAAGCCAATTTCTTCAGCAATGACAGTGCCGCCAGTTAATACGGCAATATCTTCGAGCATCGCTTTACGACGATCACCAAAGCCTGGAGCCTTAACAGCACAGGTCTTGATAATGCCGCGGATGTTGTTCACTACTAAAGTCGCCAAGGCTTCGCCTTCAACATCTTCGGCAATGATCAACAATGGACGGCCAGACTTTGCAACTTGCTCGAGTACTGGGAGCAAATCACGAATGTTAGCAATCTTCTTGTCGAACAAGAGAACGTAAGGGCTTTCTAAAACAGCAACTTGTTTCTCAGGTTGATTAATGAAATAAGGCGAGAGGTAACCACGATCAAACTGCATACCTTCTACCACTTCAAGCTCGTCTTCTAAAGACTTACCATCCTCAACAGTAATCACACCCTCTTTGCCAACCTTTTCCATCGCTTCAGCAATGCGCTGACCGATACTGGTATCGCTGTTAGCAGAAATTGAGCCAACTTGAGCAATTTCTTTGGTAGTTGTACAAGGCTTGCTGATTTTCTTGAGTTCTTCAAGAGCGGCAGTCACTGCTTTATCAATTCCGCGCTTCAAGTCCATTGGATTGTGGCCTGATACAACATACTTCATACCTTCACGCACAATAGATTGAGCCAAAACAGTAGCAGTAGTCGTTCCGTCACCTGCGATATCAGCGGTTTTAGAAGCAACTTCTTTAACCATCTGTGCGCCCATATTCTGGAGCTTATCTTTGAGTTCGATTTCTTTTGC
>Ga0364866_11008_pt1 | contig 11954 bp, 3 predicted proteins | sample ExccelAu500001D3_3_FD_206913 | JGI IMG/M metagenome (GOLD analysis project Ga0364866, IMG submission 206913) | Enriched cells from Trout Bog Lake Hypolimnion, Wisconsin, USA - BchlTB.Aug13.5000.01.D3 | ecosystem: Environmental > Aquatic > Freshwater > Lake > Hypolimnion/Profundal zone | place: USA... | reverse complement strand
TGAATCCAGTTGGTGTTTCCCGACGCAAACGTCATGGTTGACATCGGCGGATTAGGCGTCGAAGGCCAGCCGTCCGCAGCGGGAATCCACGCCACCTGGATGGCGCCCACGTTGCCATAACCGTCGGTGGCGGTGGAGGGATCGAAGAGAATATCGTAACTTATCGAGGTAAATTGGGTGAGATTCAGCGTGGCGGCAAAGGAGTGAGTCACCATGACTTGATCTCCGGTGGTGGTCCAGGGGATCACCCATTTGGCGGAGCCGGAGCCTGGCGTGTTGGTGGCTGAACCGGTCAACGCGTTGTTGGTGCTCCAGGTGATGACCGGAACCGCGGTCCCCCAAGCTTGGTTGACATAGGAGGCGGTGGTGTTCGAGTTGAATTGGTCAATGACGTAATTGGTTTGGGCGGGGCAAACCAGCCGGCCCAAGGCAATCGCCAGCCCGGTAAGCAGCAACAGAACCATTGCCGGGCGATGCGCAGCAGATGAGTTGACCGAATTCATGGCGCGGGTTTGCTAGGCCGGAGCCATATCGTTGAATAAGACCTTGGCCACAAATGGACACAGATGTTTAACCACAAAGAGGGCAAGGAACGCAAAGAAAGAACCGCCAACGCTTTCTTTCTCTGTGCTCTTGGTGTTCTTTGTGGTGAATCGTTTCGCTTATCTGCGTCCATCTGTGTCTGGTGCCGATCATCGGCTCTGTGGTTGAACTGAATTGGTCCGGCTTAGATTGGCCAGCTTGTCGAAGAGGGTCACAAAGCATTTCACGTCGCTGCGTTGATTTCGTTGGTCGCCTTCCTTGTTCCGCGCGTTGAACCGGTCCAGGAACTCGCCGCAGCCGGACCAAACCGTTTCGACCATGCCCAACATGCGCGGCTGGGTTTGCGGTGTGGCGCTCGCCCGAAAGTGAAGCACATCCTCAAGCTGGGTGGCCGCGACCTGGGCTCGGTTCCATGGACAAGTGACCACGGGAAAGCCCTTCAAAGCGAAATAGATGGCCGTTGGGGCCGGGCGATCATAGTGCCAATCGCAAATCACTACATCCTTGGGAATCAGGTCAATCGCGCGGTCGGTGCCGCTGAAGCTGGCCTCCCATTCCCCCAGCCCGGTGGTCTTGCCGTCCAGGAGCCGGTCCCCCCAAATCCAGAGCGCCCGGTTTTTCTGGCGCAAGTGGTCCCGTATCAGGCGCACTTCACCCGCGAACAGCTCCGCCTTGTCCTTGCCGGAACAGCGCGGGCATTTGTCTTCGCCCAGGTAAAACACCTCGTCCATGCCGGCATGGAAGGTGTCGGCTTCGAAGGCATCGCAAATCTCGTCCACCGCGGCAAAAACGACCTCATGAACCTGCGGATGAAGCGGGCAGTAGCTTTTGCAGTAAAGGCGGTCGTCGTTGGGCCAGACATAATGCGCCGGGAACTTTACCCACGGGGTTTCGTCGAACTCCGGGTGAACGCGCAAGAGCGTGCCACAGGTGCTCCTCTCCGACTGGTGGCCCAGCAAATTGATCTGCGGAATCAAGTGGATATCATGTTTCTTGCAGGCCGCCACCAGTCTGGCCGCGTCATCTTTTGACAGCCCGGCCGGATCCTTAAGCTCGGGACGGCTGGTGAATTGGTAGTTGTAATCCACTCGCAAGATCAGGGTATTGACGCCGCGCGGCGCAAGCTCTTCCTCAATGAAACGGATGAACTGATCGAGCCGGTTGGTCGAGGGGGCGCCGATGCAAAATCCTCGCACCGGCAGTAGCTTATCCAGGGAGTCCTGCCCGGCCGAAGTAAATGCCAGGAGGAGGCTGCAGGCAAGCACCAGAGGCTGAACCCTCCGCCGGAAGGCGGCGTCTGTGGAAAACATGGCTAGATTCATACGTCATGATAAACCGTGGCGGCGGCGATGTCTTGTTCAGGAACGCCAGAATTTGGAATCAGCGCGGCACCCGACCCGCCTTGGCTTTCGGCCCTGACGCCGTTTCTGGAACAAAGTTTGCCGTTCACAAGCAAGAAGTTGGGTTGCCTTGGAGGTATTCTGCAAGTTTGTGATGTCGAAGTTTATCGCGGCCGTGGCCGCCTGGTCACTGGCGGCAACGACCCTGGCCGTCAGCGAGCCGGCCATCATCCCGCTGCCACAAAAAATGGAACGGCAGGAGGGAGTGTCTGAACTATCGCAAGACACGCGGATTTACACCGACCCGACTTCAGCCGACAGCGGCGATTTTCTGGCCGGGCGTCTCGGCCAGGCCACCGGCTATTCCCTTGGAATCAGCCGCAAGACGACACAGGCTTTGGAGGGGAAAATCGAGGGTGGCATCTTGCTGAGCACCAGCGGCACCGATGCCGCGTTGGGCGCGGAAGGTTACGACATGGCCTTCGCGCGCCTGTCCGCGCTGTCGGAAGTCGCCTGGTCCACCAAGGAAGCGCGCAACTTCGACGATTTTAAACGCCGGCTGAAATCCCACGAGCAGCGGCTTGACCGGCTGGGAGTGAATTACCGCCGTTCCGCGCTGGATGACGGCACCTCGGCAACCAAAGTCGGGGAATGACCGCCCATGCCCGTGTTTCCCGCACCCGGCCACTTCAAGCCTGCGCCTCTAGCTATCCGGGTTGACGCCGTTTTTGGAATAAAGATTGCCGTTCGTGAGCAAGAAGCAAGCTTGGCTCCGTAGTAGTATGCATAACTAAAACCGCAAAGAACTTATCTAAGCTTATGCGCATCGCATTGCCAATCGCAAAGACACAATCCGCACTCACGGCGACACCTTTCTTCCAATCACTTCAGCCCTGATCGCACAATCCACCAATCATCAACCATCAACCATCAACGTCCAATTAAATAATATGCGCTACATTAAACTAGTCCTCGTGCTCCTCGCCGCCGGATTCGCGCTGACGCCTTGCGCCCGCGCCCAGATCGGCTATCTGGATGGTCCGTCGGCCATCAATTACAACGCAAACTCCCTTAACACCGCGACCTTTACGGTCTCAGCCAGCGCAAACGTGTTGGTGGTCTTGATCGGCGACCGAAACCAGGGAGGAACTGGCTCCGACCCAGGCGCCCAAACCAGTGTTACATGGAACGGCCACGCGCTGACTTTGGCGGTTACCGGCAATACCGGGGTCAGCACCTACGACGATAACAGCATTTATTACCTGGTCAATCCGCCCGCCGGAACCGGCCCGGTTTCGGCCTCGTGGTCCATGGGGAGCGTTCCCCAAACTTGGTGGATGGCCTACACCCTCACGAATGTCAACACCGCGGTGACACCCAAGACCGGCAGCGGCGGCAGCGCCGGCAGTGTATGGGCCTGGACCAACACGATCGCCGGCGCGCCCTACGGCGGTTGGGCCGCCGTCAACGCTTCCTGTAGCGGCGGAGCTGAAGCACTGATCGCCGTCAGCGGCGGGACGATGCAAACCACCACGTTAAACACCAGTGGCAATGCCGGCATGGTCATGGGTGGGGTGGCCGGCATTCCCGCGGGCAACAACGAATTCATTCTGACCAACACCAGCACTGCCACCGCCAAAATAGCCTTGGCGGAGGCCATTTTCACCCCCATCGCTCCGGGGACACCAGCCTGGGTCAGCGTGACAACCAACGGCGCCTCGGCGAATGTGAATTTGTCCTGGACCGCCTCTGGCGCGGCGAACTTCATCTTGGAGCGCAGCACCAATAGCACGGGCGCTTACACGGACTTTACCAACATCCTGCCGGGCACCACCACGAGCTATCTCGACACGCGCGTTCTGGGCGGCACCAAATACTATTATGTGGTGATGGCGGCGAACGGCGTCGGCACCAACAGCTCGGTCCAAACCAACGCCACGCCGGTTGGCGGACCCGCCGCGCCGGTCTTGGGCGCGGGGGCTTCCGGGGTAAGGTCGGTCACTCTGAAATGGCTTGCCCCGGCTTTCGGCGGAACGAATTACCTTGTCAGCCGCGCCACGAGCAAGGGCGCGGAGACCCAGATTGCCGCGACCACCAACACCGCCTATGTGGACACCGGCCTCTCCAACGGCGTCATGTACTTTTACACGGTCACGGCGGCGGGTCCCGGTGGCAAAAGCCTGCCTTCCAACGAAGCCAGCGCGGTGGCGATGAATAACAATTGGTATTTGTTCGACAATTTCAGCCTCGATACCATTGGCGCCGGCCTGAACAATCTGACCGGCAGCGCGGGTTTGGGCCAGGGCTGGACGAATATCGGCGGCTACAATCCGATCATCGTCACCAACGACGGACTCACTTTTACCGACCCGGCTGGGACCGCAAATTTTGCCGAATATGCCAACGAGGCGATTGCAAACGTCGGCGATTATGAAGGCGGCCTGAATATTCCCGGGACCAGCTCCGCCGCCACCGTGTTCCTGCAATTCAGCCTGCCGGGAATTCAACCCACTGCGGGCAACCTTGCCATAGGCGCCCAAACTGTCGCCATGAATTTTGAAATTGACAATGCCAATCCGCCAACCACCCTGACAGGGACTTCGGCCACCGGAGCCAGCGCGCAATTCAACTACGACAACTACAACGGCGGCGGACTTTTCCGGGTCAACGGTGGCGGCATTTTCTATTATGCGACGATTTCTCCCAATGACACGCCCTATGTGCCCATCCCGGGCAATATTTACAATTTCTGGTTTGAGTTCAACGCGGCGAAGGGCACCTACCAGATTTATTTGGCGGACGCCAGCATGACGGGGACAAATCTGGACGCCGGCGGCCTGGGCGTCGCGCCCACACTGATGTGGGGCGCCACCTCCACCACGGGCACGGGATCCGTCTATAATTATGGATTCCGCAACATTGCCGGGGGAGCATCGGCGGGACAACCGATTAACTATGTTGCGACCGGTCCCGGCGAAATTCTGGGAACCGTCCCGCAGAACGAGTTTGCCAACCTATATGTTGATCGCACCTCATTTAACCTGACGAATCCGGTCACGGGCGCGGCTCCCTCCGGCGTGGGAATCCTCGTGCAACCGGCGCCGGCGGAGGCTTTTGCGGGATTCAGCGCCTCGTTCACTTGCGTCGGCTCGGCGGGAGTTCTTTATCAATGGTATCAAAACGGCTCGCCCATAACCAATGGCGGCCGCTTCTCGGGCGCCACCAGCGGCACGTTGACGATCAGCAATGTGGGCGCCAGGGATGCCACCAGTTACAACTGTGTTGTCAGTAGTGCCGCCGGCACCGCGTTCATCAACAGCGTCTCCGTGCCGTTGACACTCGTGTCTCCCAGCGGGCCATTTGAAAGGGCGCTGACCAACTCAGCTCCGCTCTATTACTATGCCTTCGATGACACCGGATCCCCCGCGACCGGAACCGAGGTCGCTTATGATTATGCGGGCGGCGACGATGGCATCTATGGCGCCAACGCGCAGAACGGCTTTAATGCCATCTCCGGGCCGACGCCCGCGACCGGGTGGCCGGGTTTCTCCGCCAACAACTTTGCCGCCAGCTTTGGCTCATATGACGAACCCAATGGCGTGACCATAAATTCGCCTTGGAACCTCAACACCAACACCGTGACCCTCAGTGCTTGGATTTATCCGACCGCTAATCAAGCACCAGGGGCGGCCATTGTCTGCTGCAGCGGCTTGGGCACCGGCTACGGCAAGGTGGTGGACGTCGAGGGCCTGAACTACACCACCAACGGGAGTGGCGACCTCGGTTATACCTGGTACTATGACACGAATACCATGAATTGGGACTCTGGTTTGCAGCCGCCGCTCAATCAATGGTCCTTTGTCGCCTTGGTCGTGACCCCCACCAATGCGACGATCTACCTGATGAATACCAACGGCGTGGTTCCCAGCACGTTCGTCTATTCCAACCACGTGGCGCCCTTTACCGCCGCCACGATGATTGGCGATGATCCCGGCTATACTGCCGACGGCTCGCGGATCTTCAACGGCTCCATAGATTCCGTGGCGGTTTATGGGCAGGCTTTGAGCGAAGCGGCGTTGGTGCAAGAGTTCACCAATGCCTCGGGAATCACCAGCTATCCGATGTTCAATACGGTCGGCCCGGCGTACCAACAACCTTACCCGGGCCAGACCGCGCAGTTTTCCGCCCTGCTCGTGGGCGGCTGGCCGTCGCCCACCACGTACACCTGGCAGGTTAATGGAGTGAATCTGACGGATGGGGCCAACAACATCGGCACGATCAGCGGATCCTCCACGCCCACCCTCACCATCGCGAATCTGTCCACCAACGACGCTGGCAACACTTATAGTGTTGCTCTGGTGACAGCCAACGGCAATCCAAACGGCGCCTATACCAGTAGCGTGCCTGCGGTATTATACGTCCAAACACAAAACCCGGGCCAAACCATCTATACCATGGGACAGGAATCCATCGGCCAGGATTGGAATACGCCTGCAAGTTGGAGCGACGACAACGCGGTCACAAATTCCATTTACGCGGAGCCGCACAGCACGTATGTGATTCTGCCAGGCGATGCGCAATTCAGTCCGGTCACCAGCAGCAACAGTTTCCCCGGCGATGTGCTCCAAGTCCAGGGGGATGGCAACTTGATTGACGCGGACTCCGCTGGCTTCCCGACCAACACGACCATCGGTGAATTGCGTTTCAAAGAGGTTGGCACGACCGCCGTCACCAATTTCGGGACGGTTTATAATACCGGGGCCACCATCACCTTCCCTGACTTGCAGTTACAGGGCGGCCAAGTTCTCAATGCCGAACTGACCTTGATTACCGTGAACGGACAAATTGATGTGCTGTCGAATTCCGTGATTTACGTTGACAGCCTGGCGACTGGCAGTCAGCCGATCTGGATCAACGCGTTCATGACCGGCACCGGCACCCTGACCTACGACTACCTCGCCCCTCAGTACGCCAGCAATGCTCTCGTCATCGCTTGCGCGAGCAACACCTTCTCCGGCCAGTGGAATGTTCTCCAAGGGGCGGTCCTGGGGAATGCGCCTGGTTCCCTGGGCACAAATTCAATCACCGTTGCCGCCTTGGGCGCTTTGGAGACAACTTATGATCTCCATTCCCCGGCCGCCAGCCTGACACTTGATGGCCAGATGTATTTGTACCGGAACGACACGTTCAACAGTGTGGCCATCAACGGCACGACGATTCCGGCGGGAACTTATACGTTCGCCCAGCTTAACAAACTCTATCCAGCAAACTTCCCGGCCACCTGGCCGGTGCAGTTGGGGTCCGTCACCGGCACCAACACGGGCGTGGGCAGCCTCACCGTCTTAACCAGCCCGGCGCCGCAGCCGCTGCCCGCCACGATTGACACCGTCTCGCTCGCCGGGGGCTTGCTCACTCTGGCCGGCTCTGGCGGCGCGCACTCGGGCACATATCATGTATTGACCACCACCAACCTCTTGGTGCCGATGTCGGCCTGGTCGGTAGTCACGAACGGATCGTTCAACGCGAGTGGGAACTTTACGGTGGGACCGATATCCGTCGGCACCGCGCAACAGTTCTACAACTTGGTATCGCCCTGAGCATCGTGCCGACGGCGCGTTTGTCATCGGGGCAAACGCGCCGTTTGCTTTATTTGCTTTATTTGTTGCTTTATTTGTTGCTTTATTTGTTGCTTTATTTGTTTCTTGCAAAACCCCGCGTAGGGGTTAATTTTAAGTATCTCAACGTTTATCGTGGGTAACTCTTTAACTCGCGGGCTGAAGGCCCGAAATATGAAAGCCCAGGGCAAGCGCAGTGAAACGAGCGCCGCCCTGGGTCACGATGGCCAAAAGAACTCAAGCCCTGAAGGGGCGGCACATACAGAGGAATCCGTGGGATGCACTACAAAGCGATGGCCCCTCACCCCGGCCCTCTCCCCATCGGATGGGGAGAGGGAGAAGGCTTGGCCTCCGCAGGGTTGTAGTGCAAGCCGCGAACTTGGCAGTAATCAACGCATAATTACGGTTCGTCCCGTGTCGCAAGGTGCCTTTTGTTTCGCCCTTTCAAGGCTTGTTAAAACCTGGGGATCTCCATACCCAGGGCGTTGCCCTGGGCTGTCATGTTCCGAGCTTTCAGCCCGCACATTGGAACACCTGCTACAAACATCGCGAAACCATCTTTTTGCACGGTCCCTAACTCCAAGAATGACCAGATTGATGGTGGTGCTGGGCCTGCTCACCGGCGGTGTATTGCCGGCGCAAGTAATCAACTTCGACGTGCCTGGCGGCGAATCCGGAGGAGTCAACTATTCCGGACAAGGAGCCTGTCCTGATTCGGGCCATAATTATTGGAACCCGGTTGCGGGTAATGGCACCACCGCCGCGGGAACCTATTCCGACGGGGTGACCGCCTGCCCGATCACGTTCACCGAGGCGGAGAGCAAAAATTATGAAGGCGACACGGCGGGGACGCAGGGCACTCCCCACGCCTTGGAATATTGGTGGGCGGATGCCAGCAATTTGTCCGTCCAAACCTGCACCCTCAAGCAGGTTCCTTCCGGCGCCTACAATCTGTTTCTCTATGGCAAAAATGGCAATCAGAATTATGCCGACCGTGGCACCCTCTTTACCGTATCCGCGGGCGGGACATCCTACGGGAGCAAGAGTACTGTAAACAGCATCACAAGTTCATTCACTGCTGGTAATGACTATGTGGAATTCACAAACATAATTGTGGACGCAGGCGGTGTCATCTCATTTACATTCACGGCCAATACCAATGTGGTGCGCCCCTCCGGGTCCAGCGACTACAGTGGCACCAATACGCAGGGCAACTTCAACGGCCTGCAACTGGCGGCAGTTTCCTCGAGCGCCACGCTGGCTCAAGTAACCAATCTTCCCGCTACCAACATCACCGAGAACGCCGCTTTGCTGGCTGCGGTGATTCTGAACGCCGGGGGCAGCGCTGCCGTGGGGACCATATTCTATGGCGCCACCGATGGCGGCACCAATGCTCTCAACTGGGCAAACAATCTCAGCCTGGGTCCGGCGAATGGATATGTCGCGCAGGCAGTGTTCAATCTCTCCTCGAATGCCTCCTATTATTTCACCGCCCAAGCCAGCAATGCCGCCGGGGTGTCGTGGGCCGTGCCATCAGGATCGTTCACCACGCGCACGAGCAACCCCGCTCCGGAAACTGGGCCGTCGGCGCTTTCCCTTTGCCTGTCCAACGGATGGCAAATGCAGCCGGTTTCCGTGGTTGCTGATCCCGGCAACCTTATTTCACAGACCAACTATCCCACCGGCGGCTGGTTGCCAGCCACGGTGCCCGGCACGGTGTTGACCACCTTGGTGAACAATGGAGTTTATCCGGAACCGCTTTATGGCACGAATAATGACACCATCCCAGACAGCCTCTGTCTCACTTCTTATTGGTTTCAGACGGTTTTTTATCTTCCGGCAGCCTATGCGGGGAACCGGGTGTGCCTGAATTTTGCGGGGATCAACTATACGGCCAATGTTTGGCTCAACGGGACCAATGTTGGCGGCGCGCAAGGCGCCTTCGCCCGGGGAAATTTTGACATCACCTCTTTGGTCAACATTGGCGGCCAAAACGCGCTGGCGGTTTTGCTCAGTCCGCAACCCGACCCGGGGACTCCGCATACAAACACCACGACCTTTATCTCCAACAATGGCGGCGTCACTGCGTCGGATGGTCCCACGTTTCTGTGCAGCGTCGGATGGAATTGGCTGCCCACCATCCACGATCGCAACACGGGAATCTGGCAGGATGTCACGGTGTCCGGGAGCGGGCCGGTGATCATTCAAAATCCGTATGTCGCCTCGCAGTTGCCGTTGCCCGCAATCAATACCGCCGCGGTGACGGTCCAGGCCACGCTCAGCAATGTCACGGCCACGGCGCAATCGGGCATTCTCGCCGGAGTCATTGGCGGCATTACCTTTCAGCAATATTTCTTGCTGTCGCCATACGCGTCGCAGACGGTCACGTTTAATCCGACGAACACGCCCTCCTTGCAAATCGCGAATCCCCGGCTTTGGTGGCCGAATGGCTATGGGCCGCAGAACCTTTATACCTTGCAATTGACGGCCTCCGTGGATGGCCAGATTTCCGACACCAACAGCGTGTCTTTCGGCATCCGGCAAATCAGTTATAACCTGCCCGGTTCAAGCAACCTGGCCCTGGTGGTCAATGGCGTTCCCATTATTGTCAAGGGCGGCGCCTGGGGCATGGATGAAGCCATGAAGCGCAATCCCATGGCGCGGCTTGACGCGGAAATCCACCTGCACCAGCAGGCCAATCTCAACCTGATTCGCAACTGGGTGGGACAGAGCACCAGTGAGGACCTTTTCACGTTGTGCGATCAATATGGCATCATGGTCTGGGATGAGTTTTACCAGCCCAACCCCAGCGACGGTCCCAATCCAAACAACGTCCCTTTGTATTTGGCCAACGTGCAGGATACCATCTTGCGCTACCGCAACCACGCCAGCATCGTGCTCTGGTGCGGGCGGAATGAGGGGGTTCCCACCCCGACCTCGGTGCTGCTGGGGGATTCCAACCTCGTCGCCACACTGGATCCGCCGCGCTGGTTTCAACCCAGTTCCGGCTCCGGCAACGGTGTGTATTCGTATGGGCCCTACTGTTGGCAAACGCCGGAAGCTTATTATTCCGTGGACTATCCGTTCAAGGACGAGATCGGCTGCGGCGTCTGTGTCCCCACCCTCGAAGCCATTCAGGCGATGCTGCCGGCCGGCGACTGGGAGACCATCAACAACGATTGGGCGGACCATGATTTTCTCCCCGGCACGCAGAATAATGGCGTGCCATACGGCCAGGCCATAAACATCACCAGCCGCTATGGCCCGATTGGCAACCTGGCCGATTTTGCGCGGAAAGGTCAATTGGCCAACTACGAAGCCCACCGCGCGGTATTTGAAGGCCGGTTGGCCGAGATGTTCCAACCCGTGACCGGCATTATCAACTGGATGACCCACCCGTCGCATCCAAGCTTTATCTATCAACTATACACTTGGGACTTGGAACCGAACGCCTCGTTGTTCGGCGCGCGCAAAGGCTGCGAACCGGTTCATGTGATGATGAACCAAAACAACTGGCATCTGATGGTCATCAATTCGACGCCGCAAACCTTGAGCGGCCTGACGATCAACACGCGGGTGTATAATCTGGATGGGAGCCTCCAATATGCGCAAACCAACAGCCTCACCGCCGCCGCCAGCACCTTCACGGATCTGGGGGCCATCGCCTTTCCGGGCGGATTGTCGGCCGTGCATTTCGTCAAGTTGCAACTGTTTGATTCAGCGAACCATCTGGTTTCCGACAATTTCTATTGGCGCGAAATGGTGCAAGACGATCTGCAAGCGCTCAATACGCTGCCCATGGCCACCATCAATGTCCAAGCGGCCTGGCAACTGACCTCCAGCAACTGCCTCATCAGCGTGACCTTGAGCAATCCCGCCCCGGTCGTGGCCTTGATGACCCATCTGCAATTGCGCCAGGCCAGCTCCGGGCTGCGGGTTCTGCCGGTTTTCTATTCCGATAATTACCTCTCCCTGCTGCCCGGCGAAACCAGGACGGTCACGATCCAAGCCGCCAGTGCCAATTTGGACGGCGATTTGCCATTGCTGTCGGTGGATGGCTGGAATGTCACTGTCAACCCCAGCTCTTCATCCGCGAATGTCGTGGGCGTGGTCCCGGATACCGCAGCCCAAGCCGTTAATGGAACCTCGGCGCCCGGGGCTGGGGTGACCAGAATCAACTGTGGCGGCAGTCAAATCGGCTTCTATGCCTTTGCCGACAGCCAGACCAACTTCGTGGCGGACACCGATTACGATACCGGCTCCACCACCAGCACCACCGCCGCCATTAATACCAGCGCGTCCAACGCGGCGCCGGAAGCCGTCTATCAATCGGAACGCTACGGGGCGAGTTTCACCTACACAATTCCCGCTTCCGGTTCAAACACCGTGCGCCTGCACTTCGCCGAAGTGAAATTCGCCCCGGGTGGACGCCAGTTCAATGCGGCCATCAACGGCC
>Ga0364866_11007_pt1 | contig 11959 bp, 7 predicted proteins | sample ExccelAu500001D3_3_FD_206913 | JGI IMG/M metagenome (GOLD analysis project Ga0364866, IMG submission 206913) | Enriched cells from Trout Bog Lake Hypolimnion, Wisconsin, USA - BchlTB.Aug13.5000.01.D3 | ecosystem: Environmental > Aquatic > Freshwater > Lake > Hypolimnion/Profundal zone | place: USA... | reverse complement strand
TTTGTGAGGTTACTCAGGGGTGCAACCAACCAAGGCCCAAATGATTCAATAGAGGTTCCCGTAGTGGGGAGTTTTGCAGTGGTCGCTGATATGATCTCGTCCATTTCCCGCGACGGGCCCAAGGCATCCTTGTTTGCTTTTTTGGGCATTGCGGTGATGGTGGCACTTCTTTTTCGTCGGCCAAAAATCATTCTGTTAATGATGTTCTCATTGATCATGGGAGTAATCTGGCTTTTAGGTTTCTTAATTTTTTCTGAAACTAAAATTAACTTTCTAAATTTTATTGTTTTCCCCATTACGTTTGGAATTGGAATTGATTATGGAGTAAATATTTTCAATCGCTATCTACAAGATCAAAAGAAAGACATCGTACAGGTAGTAAGGGAAACGGGGGGTGCAGTTGGGCTCTGTAGTTTCACGACCATCATCAGTTATAGTTCCCTTTTATTGGCCCAAAACCAAGCAATGGTCAGTTTTGGTTTATTAGCAGTACTGGGTGAAGTAACCTGCTTAATTGCTGCTGTTTTTATGTTACCTGCGTACCTGTTGATGCGTAAACAATCAGCGCCGAGTCATATCGAAGTGAAGCAAGAAGAAGTAAGGAAGGCTGCGTAAGTTTGCGCAGCTCATCTAACCGTTCGGCGTTAAAAAAGAGTTATTACACAAAATCTCCTTAAAAATCAACCTACTCAAGCATTGTGTCAAGCGGCTCATTTTCTTGGCGTCTCATGGCAGCATTTTGATAGTGCGAGCGATAGAATAATTACACTAGAATAATATAACATTTTTGAGGATGATCATTGGATATAAAAATTGTTTCCATGATGGAAACAGATGGAAAGAAAAAGAATGAAAAAAACAGTATGGATGCTGTTACTGACGTCAGCAGTTGCACAAGCGAGCCAAACCAATATTCATAGAGGTACGAAACTTTGTGATTTTGCGCCAAAAAACACCAGACAAATTCCTATTGCAAAAAACTTGGTGGATAGCACCGGGATCACTGAGTCTGATTTCACAAAGGCCATCGATACCGTGATTGCGATTTATTCTCCGATCGTCAAAGCGCACGGAGCAAATTTGGTGATCAACCGTTTGTGGGCTGATGCGACTGTAAATTCAGATACTTCGGTAGAGGGAACGGATTGGATTGTGAACGCCTACGGCGGACTTGCTCGTTTTCAAAATATGACCTACGATGCTTATGTAGCCGTTCTTTGCCATGAGCTTGGTCACCACTTAGGTGGTTTCCCTCACTATCCCGGCAATGATGCGTGGGCTTCAAATGAAGGGGAAGCAGATTATTTTGCTACCATGAAGGGCTTTAGAACCGTATTTGTGAATGATGATAATACGACTGTAGTGAGCGCGCTCGCCGCCCCACAAATAGTTAAAGATCAATGCTCTGTCCAACATAAAGACAGTAAAGAGATTAGCCTATGTATTCGCGGCTCCATGGCAGGACTTACTTTGGGATCAATTTTGAATGATCTTGGCGGTAATGCTACACCAGTGAATTTCAACACACCCGATAGAAGAGAAGTCGTTCAAACGAATGATAATCATCCAGAGGGTCAATGCCGTTTAGATACTTATTTCGCGGGCGCTACCTGTGGAGTTTCCCAGACTGAAGAGCTCGGAACAAACAATCCTACTCAAGGTGCTTGCGCAGAAGAAAAAGGCGATCATTTTGGTTTTAGGTCTCATTGTTGGTATAAGCCTGGAAGTGCTTCGCTTTAACATAGGTTTTCGTTTTGCAGTAAAAACTATAATCAATTGATGTTGAGCGAATAGCTTTCACTAAAAGAGCTATTCGCTCTCATTAAAGATCCGGACTTGAATCGTTATTATGTAAATGGTCATATTCACTATTTAATTCACTGATCATCTTATCTTTAAACTGATCTTGCGTAAGGTCTTCTGTCTTTTGCACCTTCATTTTTTCAGCCAAATGTTCCGTCGCTTTATCAAATGAGATCAATCCAAAGGTAAGTTTTTCTGTAATACGTTCGGCAAACACTTTGCCGGAAAAGTCATCTTTCTCCACGTTTTCATAAGCACCTTCTTTAAACCCGTGCATCGTTTTTTCTTTAATGTGGTCTTTCAGAATTTCTTTTGCCTTTTCCCTAAATTTTGCCGGAATGTTACTCATTATTTTATTGTATATCTGCGCTATCTGAGGCGATTCCTTAATTACTCCTTCAGTTGTTTCCTCAACTACTTCTGAAGTAGAGCGTCCGCTTCCACTGAAAAATTTGACTTTGGTTGCGACCCCTAGAAAAACGGCGTCAATGACTGCTTCGGTGTAAATTGCATGACGGGTTTGATCCAGTCCGTTTAATGTCTTCATGACATTGGTGCTGGGAGTGTAGCTACCGACTTCAACTCCTGCACGGAGTTGGTTCTTTTTATCATTCACCACATCAAGTTCACTATTAATATGGGCTGCACTCACTGCTGCAGTAGTAGCTAAAATTGCGGCACTCGCAGCGCCACCGGTAAATACCGTTCCTGCTGCCATCAGTAAAGTTAAAGAACCTTTGTATAGAGCCTGGTTCCCGCTGATGACATTTTGATTACACTTTTTTGAGCTGCAAATAATCTTAGCGTAAAGTTTTTGGTCGTCAGGCTTCAGTTGGTGGACCACTTGCCCAAACAATTGAGGATAGGAAGCATATTGTTGGTAGAGTGCCCCCATTTGATACTTTCTATCGCCACTCACCCCACACTCTAGTGCACCTATTTGATGTCTTGCTTGGCTCACGAGTGCCACTTCTGGAACGAGCACTGTGGCCATCACTCCTGTTTTCTCATGGTAGTTGGGCAGGCCATTATTAGAACAGATTTTGAGCTGTGAAAGTGCCGTCTCGCGGAATTCACTCTTTGCGTCTTTGATTAGTGTAGGTAACGACAGAGTCTGGATATCTGAGTAATCTTCGCATGTTCCTTTTCCAAATTTTTTCAATTTCTTTCGAACTGAATCAGTCATCGCATACGGTCCCGCTACTGGGTCTGTAAAAAGTTTATCGAGTTCAATGTTCAATTCTGCTGTGACTGAAGCCTGATTCTCACTATTACCGCTTCCCTTAGGATCTAGCAAACTGCAGATATTCACGAGTTCTTTGAAGTGACTTCGAAGTGCTAAACTCACTTCCGGATCACTCTTGCTGAGAAAATGCTGTTTTCCATTTCTTAAATAATCTGATAGGCCATCCTGAAGTGCTTTAGCTGATTCCTGGCCGTTACAGATTTCTGATTTCGAATCGAGGTCGAATTTAGAGCAAACTTCTTCTAAGTTTCCACTTTTAATTGCCCTAAGCTCATCTTCGTTCGCTACAAAAGGTAATGCAGAAATGACCTTCGAAAATATCTTTCGATTCATTTCAGAAACTAAATTTTTTCTCATCAGATCGCTCATGGCATTTGCTGACTCCATGTACACACCTTTAAGTTTGGAAGGTAAAGCGTCATTGGCGCTGGCACAAAGTCCTTTTTGAAATTGTGCGTCTGCGAGCGCATCTTCTTTTGAGCAACTTCCCAGTTTTGATGGATCCAGCATTGCATTGTTTCGCCTTGCAATTTCGTAGTTCTTTGAACCGCTTAAGTAAGCATTTTTTGCACTGAGTAGGGCTTTTGCTAAGGCGTCTGCATTGTTTTTAAAGTCAGAATAGAGTGCTTGATCCACGTTGTTCAATGTTTTATTTTTTGCTACAAGATCCATCGCTTTTTTTAGTTTATTAAAGCGATCATTCACCTGATTTATGCAACTCGCACTTTTTTCTTGGTTTGCTGAATTTGAATACTTGCCATCTGTCAATTTCTTGCAAGTTTCTGCTTCTCTTTTAAGATTGAGGACTTCTTTATTTAAATCTTTTTGGTAAAATTGATGAGCACAATAATTTTTAAGACTCACATCCTGAAGGCTTGCAAGCGTGACTTTAGTTTGTTCGAGTTTCTTGGTTACTCGGGCTTGATTGATTGAATAATCTGTTTCCCGGTAATGAGTGACGAGTGCAGTACTATCGGTAGGATTATCAGTACTGCCACCATTCCTTTTTGTATAATTATTGTCTAGCTTGCTGGATGAGGCAAAGCCAGCAGAGTAGATATTACAAGCCGGTACAGAGCCTGACATGCGGAATGTTTTAAACTTACTTTCATTTTGGATTACTAAATTCCCATTTGCATCAAAGGCCAGGCCACCTGTTTCCTTCATGCAGTCTGGTAGTTCATCAGAATAGGTCTTCAGCGCATCACTTTGTGATTTGATTTTGTTTTGCGTATCAAAAAAGAAGTCTTGCGCCCAAGAGGGATTATTACTTTTAGATTCAAATCGCGCGCAATTCGAATCTTCAGCCACAGCCGTACTCATGGAAAGAGTCATACTCATCCATGTGCACCATACTGAAATTAGCAGCGAAGTTTTGTTCGACATATCCTATAGGATATATCGGAGTTTCTTAAGATTTCCTAAATTGCGTCACGCTTTTGACTTATTCAAGAGGGCTTTCAGCAAGATACTCTGATTGAGGTTGTATTACGGTTGGCAAGTGAGGTGGCTGTGCCAACTGCATGGAGTATGGGTCGAATTCCATTTTTGGTTCCACTGCGTGTTTCACATGAGAGATGATACCCATTTTTTCCAGTCCTCTAATCATCATATAGGTAGTATCCATCTCCCACCATTTTCTGCCATGGGCTGCGCATCGGGGAAAAGCGTGGTGATTATTATGCCAACCCTCACCTGCAGCAAGGAGCCCTACCCACCAACAGTTTCTGGTTTCATCGTTGGTTTTGTAAGTTTGATAGCCCCATTTATGGGACGCTGAATTCACAAACCACATGATGTTCCACATCAATGCTAATCTGAAGAAAACTCCGCAAAGTACTAAACCCACGCCGCCAAGGGCGTAAGCGAGGGGAATGGTTGCAACGGCAAACCAGAGCCAGTTTTTATTCAACCATACTAAGTATGTATCTTTCGTTAAATCAGACGCATATTTTTTCACTTCGCTTCCAGTGCTTTCTTCAGAAGTAAAATTGAAGAGATGTAATACATGGGAATACCAAAATCCTCGTCTTGAATTATGTGGATCCCCTTCTTGATCGGAAAAGTGATGATGGGCCCGATGAGCAGCAGCCCAATAGATAGGTGCGCCCCCTCCCAATGCCGCACCAATGGTAACTAAAGTATAAGTTAACCAATTTGGTGACCTAAATGCCTGATGGGTAAGTAAGCGATGATACCCCATATTGATGCCGAGAGGCGCAACAATAAAGACTCCCACCATGGCCACCCAAAATAATGACCACGTAAAAAATGGAATTGCCGCTAATGCCAAAACATGGACAGTGAGTATCCAAAACACATTACTGCGATGAATAACGAAGGGTTTCTTTAGTGCTTTTTCCATATGAATCTACCTCATCAATAGAATAACTTAAAAACTGCTCATCAATGGAACAGATGCGAGCAAGAAGAAAAACTTACGGAGCACTTACACAATTCTGACTCTAGTGGCAGTTGAGTAGATTTGAAAATTGGCCTGTAATGACTCACTGGCGATCAGTGCTGAAAAATGTGGCACGGATTGAATAGAGATGTATTATTAAATGATGAGTGTTAAAACGCTAGCGACCTTACTTTTCGTCTTTACTGTTACTGCTACAAACGCTTCCGCACGAGAATACCGTTTTTTTGGGTATCACCTCCCTGCGCCCCCTGCTAAAGGAAGCGATGTGGATCGTCAGGATTTCACTGAACTGCATCAATATCAAGATGAGCGAACCCCTGCCGAATGCGCAATAGCTCAGACTGAAAGTCATTTAACCTTAGAGGACGCTTTCGGTCCAAGCACTGGTGTATTAACAGCCGCAGAAGTGAAGAAAGTAAAATTTCTCAGTTTTCGGATCATTGCTAAAGCCGCTATTGCAGTTCTTTATTATAAAACGAAATTTAAACGTCCTCGCCCTTATAATGAAGACAGTACTCTTGTTCCATGCGTTCAAAAGCCAGGCCCACATGATATGGCTTATCCAAGCGGCCACGCCACGACAGGATATGCTTTGGCACTAGCACTCGCAAAAAAGTTCCCCGCAAAAAGCGATCTGATTATGAAACAAGGCTTACAAATAGGTAATAATCGTTTACTCGGTGGCGTTCATCATCCCTCTGATGTGGCGGCCGGGCGTGCTCTTGCAGTCCAAGTTGTAAATCATATGGCTATCTGAGATATTTTTTCATGTTTTATGCCTCACTCGGCCAATTTCCTTGTGTTTCTATCTGCGCTCATTCATGAAGCACCGGGCTGTTCATTAAATAATGGTTATGTAACAGATTAATACTTGATCAGACATTGGAGAAATGGCGCGGCTGTCATGTTTCTAACGTTCCATGATTGCCTCTTTTTTATTTATCTGAAAAAAAGTTGTCTAAGGTTTTATCCACCCTTAAAGTTTTATTAAATGATTTTTCAACGGCGAAAAGATTTTTTTTCACCGATGTAAATCGAGAGGTTTTAATGAGCTTTATATCTTCTTTTGTCCTGTCTGTTTTGTCACTCGTTTCTTTGAGCACAGCAAATGCAAGCCAAATCACCGGATTAACCGCCACCAACCTGAGTAATAGTACTAATGCGAGTACGTTGGTAGATGGAGTGGCGAACTCGACTGTTACTCCGTGGATTTCTTCCAACCCATGGAGTGCTGCAAATTATCCGATGCGCGCGGTGATTAATCTTGGCAACAATTATAACGTTTCACAGATTGCATTATTTCACGGAACCGGCACTTCGGTTGGTGTGGTGGGAGTGTACTATCTTCCTATTGGCGGCAATTCAGGATCCGTAAGCCAATACAAATTAATCAGTAATCACAGCTTGGGTGCATGGAATGAATTGGAAACGGTCACTCAATCCGGTACCATTAAAACTCACTATTTAATGGTGACCTTTGCATCGTTGGCAAATTACGGAAATATTTCAGAGGTAGTGGTGAATGGTACGTTGGTGAAGGCGCCTACGCCGACTCCAACTCCAAAGCCGTCACCAACCGCCACTCCTAAACCCACCCCCACTCCAACTCCAGTTCCAACTGCTACTCCGACCCCCGTGCCAACAGCAACTCCTGCGCCTACCGCAACTCCCGTTCCAGGGCTTTACGGTGCGCAAGCTTCCGTGCCTATCAATCCGAATGGATTTGCATATGGTCTAAATGCGGGCTGGTATAATTCTAATCTTTCTGATTCAAACGTTTATCAATTAGGAGCGAGTGCCGGTGCACGCTCCACTCGTAATGGTCTTTGGGATACTTTTTTGCAAGAATTCGGGGATACCATCAGAACCGCTGATTTCTCATTCATGTACAACACTTTAGGAATGAGAAATACCATCACGATGGTGGAGCTCGATCAGGGGCTAGAGTATGGTGGCAGTACTCCTCAGTTTCCTGCGCCTGATAGAGATCCGGCAACTTATCCCGGACCAAGCGGAACAACGGCGACAGTTCAAAGTAATCTTTGGGCTGGCATGTACAACTCAATTTGGACCGATGAAGCCAATGGAGTCGTCAATCCTCAAAATACTCTGGCGGTTTATCTCTCTAATTTAATACAATATTACGGCCAATATATTCAATATTACGAAGTGATCAATGAGCCAGACTTCACTTATAATTGGCAGGCGGCACAGGCAGCCAAGGGTACCCCAGGAAATTGGTGGGAAAATATGCCAGTTGCGGGTGATACTCCCAACATCAACACACCTGTTCCAAATTACATTCGTGTACTCCGAGTAGTATATGCAGTGGTGAAGCATTTCAAACCAGGTGCTTACGTCACACCGGGTGGAATTGGATACGCACCATTCTTGGATTGTTTACTTCGTTATACAGATAATCCAGTCGATGGAAGTGTGACCGCGACTTATCCAAATACAGGCGGCGCCTACTTCGATGCAATCTCATGGCACATTTATCCCGAATACTTCGACAATGTATGGAGTAATGCGACCGGTGGATTTGTTCCAAAGAGATATTCAGATAATTTTATTCAAATTGTCAGGAATCAACATCAAGCACTTCAATCTGTGCTGAATAATCGTGGATATAACGGAGTGACTTATCCTCGAAAATTGGAACTGATGTCTGAAGGAAATATATCGAGGGTTCAAATTAACCCAGATTCACAATGTGCAAGTGGTGGGTCGCAATGTACCGGTGGAACTGCGATGCAGGAAAACTTCACGGTGAAGGCACTCGTTGAAGCTCAACGCGACAATATGGCCGGCTGGTGGTGGTATGATACAGGCGATACTGCAAACGACACCAACACCACAGGGGATGTTTACGATTCGATCATGGGATTCTTTAAAAATCTCACCACTGTTTCATCCGTTTCATCAGCCGTGATGACCACACAGGGCTACACTCACTTGACCATGAGTACACTGCTGAACGGTTACCAATACGATGCGGGTTTATCTGCTTCATTGGCGATGCCGACAGGAGTAGATGGTGGCGCGTTTACGAATGCGTCCAATCAGCATATTTATGTTCTGTGGGCGGTGACTACTATTGATAACAGTGAAGCTGCGAGCGCAACTTACAGTTTCCCTGCGCCACTGGGAGTGTCTACTCTCACTCGCTATGAAGTACTCTACTCTCAAACAGCGACAGGAAACATGACTTCAAACGTAGCACCTATTAATATTCCGTTGACGGGGGCTCCGAGTTTCTTTAAATAAGCTGGGGTCCTGGTCTTACTCCGAATGGAAAAACGAAGATGGCATTTGCGGATGATCCCGACGGATATGAGATTGAATTTCTGCAAACTCCGATTGAATAAAGTGAATTTCTTACTTTAACTGCCGTAAAAGCGCCTTTCAAGTATTAGTGGTTCTTATTGATATAACGTGTTGATATTGCTGTAATATTACATATATGTGCTTTGGTCAATAACACTTGACTAAATTAATCAATTATGTTAAAGTGCTGAAATGTTTTACTCACGCTATTTCAATTGTCTCATGATCAGCATTTGTTTCGCCTCGAGCGCACACGCTAAAAGTAAAAACCCAGTCATCCATCAAATTCATCATGACCTGCTCGGTTGTATCGATCGCTTTCATCAAACGGTCGAAGAGAAATTAAATCTAATTTTATCCGACTATCATCAAAGTGAAAAAGAAAAAGAGAACGCGCTAAAAGCATTAGACGAAAAATGGTTTTTATTCGGTTGGGCGGATAAAATTTACGATAAGGCCGCGCAGGGCAAGTGGGACTGGGAACATCCTGATCAGGTAAAAACGGAATCAGGAAAGATTCGAGCCTATTCTAAAAGAATGCTCGAGAAGCAACGTGAGTTTCATCAATTGAAAGATGTCTTGAATGAGGACACTTCCATTTACCCGCGCCTGAATTCACTCTTCGCTAAAACCGACAAACTTCAGACGCTGGATTTAAATGAATGGCACAATATTCGCGCGCTCATGCAGAAACGTGAGCAGGCTTATTACGATTTTATCGGTGACCAAGCACGCCAACAAGTGTACGAACGAGGCTTCGTGAATGTCATCGTTTGGAATAGGACGATGGGTTTAATTCAAGATCACTTTTACAGAAACGTGTCATGCGTAACTGTGATTGACCAACAAAGGATGTTAGTGCCGAAAAGCATGATCGATCAACATTCATATCAGTTAGTGGAAGACCAATCAAAAGTCTCCACCGAAATATAAAGGTTAAAAGGGATAGATGAGTACACTCAAAGGAAAAAAAGTCCTTATTACAGGGGGCGCTTCGGGCATTGGCCGCCTCATGGGGCAAGAATTAATTCAGGAAGGTATCGAGCTCCTGGTGATTTGGGACCTGAATGCCCAGCTCTTGCAAGAAACGAAGACCCACTTTCAAAAATGGAAGGTGCAAGTTGAGATTTACCCAATCGATATTACTGATACTGAAAAAGTGATCACTACGTTCCAGGAAATGACGGCAAAACTGGGAACTATCGACGTAATCATTAATAACGCCGGAATCATTGTCGGCAAAGATTTTATTCACCACACACACGATGAAATTGACCGTACTCTTCATATTAATAGTTCATCGCCGATGCACATCGCAAAAGCTGCTCTACCGGGCATGCTTGCGCAAAAATCAGGACATATAGTCAACATTGCCTCAGCTGCGGGCTTAATTTCAAATCCAAATATGTCAGTTTATTGTGCAAGCAAGTGGGCAATCATTGGTTGGTCGGATTCACTGCGAATTGAACTTGAACGGAACCAATCGGGAGTAAAAGTAACCACCGTAATGCCCTATTATATTAATACAGGTATGTTCGCAGGTGTGCGCTCCCCTTTTATTCCTATTCTAAAACCTGAATATGTTGCGAGAAAAATCGTTTTATCGATTAAGACTGACAAAATATTTTTGAGGTTACCTTGGATCATACAACTCCTTCCTTTGATAAAAGGAATCCTTCCCACTCGTGTTTTTGACTTCATCGTGGGTCGTGCACTCGGGATTTACAATACGATGCGAACTTTTAAGGGTCGATCCCCCTAGTCCCTGCTCAATTATCCTCTTGAACTTCAGCAGAAGCACTGTAGCATTAAAGATATAAGCATTGGCCTCTGCAATGCTTTAACTGTGAGCACCTAACGTGCTTACTAACAAAGGAGAAACAAAATGGCTAAGAAGAAAGCTGCTAAGAAAAAGACTGCTAAGAAAAAATCTAAAAAATAGTTTTTTCTTGCAAATAAATTGCAAAAAAGGGTCTCGTGAGAAATTACGAGGCCTTTTTTATGAGCCATGCTCTCACGACAAACTGGTTTTATGTTTATCTAAATCCGAAAGGTACCTTTTCGAATTTACATAAAATAAAGTTGCATTTATTTCTCCAGTATTACTGAAAGACCGGAATGGGCACGTGGCCATTGAGGAGTATTAAAGACGGGTAAATCGGAGATTTAGGTGTGATGGTAGCCCCATTGATGCTGAAATTCGTAAAAGTAAATCCGGATGCAGTGTGAGTTGAATCTACTTGATCGAGTAAGATGAGTGGAGAACTCAAATCTCCCTGATGGTCCATGTGTATGTTGGTAAAAGTAAAGTTTTCAAAGTTTAAAGGGTACGGCGTTGAAGGGCCACCCGATCGAATCATCCTCAGGTCTAAAAAACGGGGAATGGGCACGTCGATATAAATATCTGAGACGGTTACATTTTTAACCAAAGGGTTGTTTTTTTGGCCAGGCTGCAAGTCTACTGAGTTCACCACCGAGCCCGCTCTGGCGGTAAGGGCGCTTCCCCAACTATGGTGAATCAAGTCTGAGTTCTTAAAGGTGACACCACTGATTGAGTGGGGCCACCAGCCTAATTGCAGTACTGAACCCCCACTCATGGGGAAGAAAATGCTGTTTTGGACGGTAAGATTTGCGGTTGCTCCGTCTGCGCACACTTGGTCGTCGTTCACATGATAAAAATTATTACTCAAAAGATCGTTCGATCCTCCCACGTGAATTGCGTCATTATTAAATTTCCAGCCGTGAATCATCACATCTTCAATCACTGAGTTCGATGCATGTAGTTCGATCACATAATTCGAGGAATCAGTGAGAGTAATCCCCTCAATGGTGTGCCCTGTGGTTTCATAACTCGATCCATTTGCTGTACCGGAGATCTGGAGCATAAAATCAATCAATTTCCCACTTCCATCAACCTGATGAAATGGATAAATGTCGTTTGTTAAAATACCCCGGCCATTAATCTTGATGGGGGCTGCACCAGTTCGATCGGCATTAAAATAGCCACGCACGTAAGCGCCATCGGCTAGATAAATTTGATTAACCGTTGTTGGAACCACCCAATAACCAATTTGATGGATCCCTGGAGGAAAGTATACGACCGATTTTGAAGGTGGAACCCTAAATGACGGGTAATCAGCAGCGTTAGCTACAAATAC
>Ga0364866_11006_pt1 | contig 11964 bp, 7 predicted proteins | sample ExccelAu500001D3_3_FD_206913 | JGI IMG/M metagenome (GOLD analysis project Ga0364866, IMG submission 206913) | Enriched cells from Trout Bog Lake Hypolimnion, Wisconsin, USA - BchlTB.Aug13.5000.01.D3 | ecosystem: Environmental > Aquatic > Freshwater > Lake > Hypolimnion/Profundal zone | place: USA... | reverse complement strand
TTGAATGGTCCAATTGCTGCCGTAATAATATGCGCTAAAAGGATGGGTATCCACGCCTGTTCCAGCACTCGCATTGTGCGTCACGATCAGGATCGCGTTAGGATCGCCATTGCAAAGTTGATTTTCAATGGTCGTTAGGTAGGGGGAAAGGGTGGTGTTGGCAGTGGTGGCCACCTGGATAAAGGCAGCGGTGGGGCTGTTGCGGCCCGCGCCCGTGACGTGGATCGCGCCGGCGCCGATGGTCAAGGCGGAGCCGGAGGTGCTGGCCGCGTACACGCCCGTGCCATTCAGGCCGGTCGCGATGGCCTTGACGGCGGAGCCGGCACTGTCGGCGGTGGCGGCGAAAATCCCTTCCCCGCTGGCCGTGTCCGCCGTGATGGCCGGACCGCCCGCGTAGGAATCAGTCTGGAGGCTGCCAGCGCCTTTGAGGACATGCAATTGAGCCTGCGGATCCGACGTGCCAATGCCCACCGCGCCGCTGCTCAGAATCGTCAGCCGCGGTTTGTGACCGGTGTACAACGCCAGATCAAACTGGTCAACGCCGCTGGTGCGCTGGGAAGCGATTCCCTCGCCACTGCCGCTGGGTCCGGTGCCAAAGAGCAGGGCGTTGGAACTGACGGTCCCGGTGTTCAGACCATAAGTGCCGGTTTGATCAATATTCAGGCCGCCAGCAATTTGTTGGTTGCCAGCCTGGTCCAATTGCAACAAGGGCGTGGCCGTGCCGGTGGTGCTGTAGGCGGCCACTTGAAAGAAAGAACCGGGAATATCACTGGCAGGTATGCCGAGGGTCAGATAGTGGGGCTCCATGAACAGACCCCAGCGACCGAGGCCCGCTTTGTAACTGGGCGCGGTGCTGGCAAAGGGATTCCAATCGCGGACAATGAGCGGGGAATTGTCCGCTTCCAGATGCAGGCCTTTGATGGCGTGCAGGCGCACACCATTCTGGGCCCGAATGCTGAATTCATCATTGGCGGTGGAGGCAAAAGCCGCGGTTTGCGAATCCGCCCAGACAAACGCGCCGGGATGGAGGGCTTGCGCCTGCTGCCCGGCGGCGAAACTGAAATTCCCGTTGGCCTGATTATGATCTCCCCCGGCCACAAACGCGGATTGGCCGCCGGCGACATTGTACTCGCCGCCACCCACGGCCGCTTCATTGCCACTGGCCGAGTTGACGCCGCCCCCGACCACCGCCGCGTTCTGGCCGTTGGCCGTGTTGGCAAAGCCTCCGCCAATGGTGGCCTCGTAGCCCCCGGCGGTGTTTTGGGAGCCCCCGCCAATCGTTCCCCAATCGCTGCTCACCAGGTTTTGATCACCGCCGCCGATCGTGCCAAAAAACGCGGTAACACTGTTGCTCGAGCCGGCTCCCGGCACGTTCCCCGCACCGCCACCGCCAATGGTCGCACCCTCCACGCCGCTGGCGACAAAATTGACGGAGGCGCCGCCAATCAAATTGGGCTTTTGGTCGGCATTTTGCTGCACCGAGAGGCCCGTTAGATTTTGCGCCGTGATCGCATACGGCGTGGGGGTCAACGGTTGGAGCGGTGTCAGCGCGGTGAACGCGCCACTGCCATTAGTGCGCACGGCGAGACTCAACCAGTTGCTGCTGCCGGTGAAGATCCCCGCGCCGAAATCCACCGCGACGGTGAACAGCCCGTCGGTGACAGGAACGGCCGTATTGGTGACCGGTCCGGCCAGAACACGGCCGCCGACGCTGGCGTTATACAACGAAAACGTCAGATCGTAGTGACCCGCAGCCGGATTGGCGCCGCTATTCAACCGGCCTTGGTAGGTGAACGCGGTGCCTTGGGCCAGGGCAGTTGATAGCGGGTAGGTGATGGTTGTTAGCAGCATCCAGGCCGCACGCAGTTTGACGTGGGTTTGCATGGTTCCGTTCGATTGGGTTAATGTCTTGCTTTGCGGCCTGATTACTGGTGCAGGCGGAAAAACAGATTCGCCGTGGGCGGGGCATTCGTAATGCTGTTATTGACGATGTTGCCAGCGTAGTTGCCCCAGGTCGGCGCGGCGAGATTGGCGTTGGTTTGCAACGTCCAGCCCGCAAGTGAGGGCGACCAGGAAACCACGGCTTGGTTGCCAGCGTAGCGGATGCTCAGCAGGGGTGCGCCAGGCGTTTGTACGGCGTAGAGCGACCAGAAACCGCCGGAGAGCGAATAGTTGCCACCGGTCAGCGCCCCACTGGCCTCCGGCTGGCCGATGGTGCCGCTGACGGCGTACACGCCGCCGGTGCTGGTGCCGCCGCCGCCGGCGACTTTATACCAGTCGATGGAGTAATTTTGGGCGCTGGCGGAGAACGTCAGTAATAACCACGTCAATATGTGTTGCATCAGGTTGTTCATAATTCATTCGCGGATATATTATTTTGGATTTGCTTCAATCAATTTCCTACAGTCGCAGGTCCGTTGTAGCCAACGACTTGCATTGGCTTCGTGATTTTAGGAGTTTCGGAACTTCGACCGGTTCTTAGATGCAGGATGCCGCCAAAGGAAACGGCGGCGAGCCCGGATGCCATGGTATTGTAGGGGTTCGCAAAAGTCCCGGACTGAGGGCCGGTGAAACTAAAGTCCACCCAGGTGTCCAAAGCACTCCGTATCTCTACAACAATAGTATTGTCCCCGATTGAGAATGGGCGGACGTGGATGGTGGTAAGCGTCTGAGTGCCATCCATCCATTTCAGGTTGGGCGTGGTAGAGTTGCTGCCCCAGAAAGATGGGACTTCACTTGGAATCAGGTCGGGGCTACTTTCCGCCCACACAGAATCCGTATTGGTAACCCCAGTGGGGCTGGTCACTTGCACATAATCATGATTGGCATCTTGCTGGACGTGCCAAATGACCAAACCGTAAGTTACCGGATCATAAGTTGTATGATCATTACCAACATCCTGATCGTAACCGGCTCCGTAAACCGCATTTGATGAAGTGCGGTACTCCAGAATAAAGAACTCATTCGTGCCCTTCACCGGATCATACAAGATGATGGGTGCGGTGGGGTCACCAGCCTGGGCGGCGGGAATGGTGGCGATTCCACCGGTTGCCATGGAATAAATGCGCGGCTGGCACCAGCCGAGCTCCAGGCGGTTCCACGGATCCAGATAATAATAAGAGCCAATAAGCGAAGTTGTGTCGAAATAGCAACTCTGAGGGGTAAGCGTCTGGCTTAAACACTGTAACGATTTATCTGGAAAAGCGGAATAAATGTCCTTGGCCCCCCACGTCTCCTCCAGTTCCTCACACCACACGATGAAGGGACACTCAGCCGGAAGCGCGGCTCCATTGGTTGTGGTGGTTCCCATAATTGAAACGTTGGGGTAACCATCACCGGAACCCCAATCGTAACCCAGGCCCGGGACCGATACCGTTGGTGACATTCTTGCTCCGCCAGAATTCCAATCGGCATCGCTGACGACTAGCATAATGGCCAGTTCGTCCACCGTGATATGGCCGGTCTTTTTTAAGTCGTAGCTTGAGAAATCAAACTGGCCCGAAAGCATTGCCTGAGCAATGATGTTTGAAGCATAAACTCCGTCCTTGGCAAATTTATCGGTTATGTAGTCGAAATTAGTGCGCGACTCTGTGGCGGAAAGGGAGAGCATGATCGCCCCGCCGGGGACCACCGAGAAGCCACCATCGGAACATGCCTGATAGTAGCCCCGCATGCTTTGGGGCTGAGAAGTGCTGAAAATCAGGTTCGAATAATAGGATAAAGATTGCGGCAAGGGAGCCTGGCCAGCGAAGGTTACGAATATGGCTAACAACGGGCGGGTTCCACTTGCCGGCTTGCCATTTACGTTTCGATTTTGATATCCAAAATCAGTCAACGCCGCCGCGCGCAGGGGCTGCATGTGCCAGAGGCCGGCAACAGCCACAGCGACCAGACAAGCTTTGCCTCGCAATCCGTAGCAGTTCTTCCAAACTCTGCCTACTAAAAGTTTCATAAATTGCGTTTTAGGGTTGATTACTGATGCAATCTGAAAAACAGATTCCCCGTGGGCGGGGCATTGGTAATGCTACTGTTCACCACACTGCCCGCGTAGTTGCCCCAGGTTGCCGTGGCGAGATTGGCATTCGTTTGGAGCGTCCAGCCCGTCACCGACGGGGACCAAGAGACGATGGCCTGGCTGCCAGCGTAGGTGATGGTGAGCAGGGGCGCGCCGGGCGTTTGGACGGCGAAAAGTGACCAGAAACCGCCGGTAAGTGAATAGCTGCCGCCAGTCAGCGCCCCGCTGGCGTCCGGTTGGCCGATGGTGCCGCTGACGGCGTACACGCCGCCGCTGCTGGTGCCACCGCCGTCGGCGACTTTATACCAGTCTATGGAGTAGTTTTGAGCGAAGTTGAGTAAGGGAGTCAGCACGACAAGAAGGATCAGGAAGTTTTTCATGGTGATACGATTTATTTGGGTTGAGGCGTTAATTGCCAATGATGGATTGGCCGTTGACCGATAAAATTATCATCGGTTTTGAAACCTTAATGGTTTCGTGGGAGGAGCTAGGCTGAGTGCTGGCGTCAATCAACACGGTACCACCGACAGCCACGGCGTTGGTGCCTTGGGCGAGTGTGGTATAGGGCGTGGCTCGGCTTCCATTCTGGATAGCACCGGTGTAATTAAAATTCACCCAGCCGGGGGCGCTAAAGTTGACGGGAACGGAGGCGTTGCCATTGGCCACAACTTGGAGTGTATAACTCGTTCCGGGCAGGAGGGTTGGCGGCAGCCAAACTTCCGTGCTCACGATTTTGCTGCCGGTTTGCACGCTGGTGCTGCTCCAGTTGTAGGTGCGTCCGTAATGAATGTTGCCGTTGCCATTGTTCAGGCGCACCAGTGAATAATTGCTATCCATCTGCAAATCGTCGCCATAAGCGGCCCCCTGAGAAATGCCGTTCAGCCCGGTGCCGGCAAGATGGTAGGAGCCGTCCGAATTCATGGTGATGCTTTGAATGACTGGTTTGCCGGCGGCCAAGGGGCCAGAGTCCGGCGAGTAAATGTACAAATCGGAACCTTCGGGGGAATAAAAAACCGTACCGTCAGGCAGGTCGAGCATGGCAGTCTGATAGGTAGCCACATTATCCGAGGAACCAGGCGTGGGATTCCCCGGAGCTGGGATGTTGGTGTTAAACGCATTGGCAGCATAGTCATATTCATAGAACCAGGTGGGCGCGCTATAACTTGTGTAGGAGCCGACGACGCTTAAAATTTTACCATTAGCCATCATGGCACCACCGGAATCGGCGGTTCCGAGGTTATTAGGAATGGGAGGGCCGGCCATCCAATGGCCGACGTTGGTGCTGCCAGAAAGCGTGTAAAGGGCGGTGTAAGGGTTGCCTCCAATAGCGAATGCATTGCCGTTTGGCAGGAGGAATTCCGGCCCGACCTCAGCATAGGGTGCAAGCGGGCTGACCAACTGCACCGGAACCGTCGCGTCAGCGATCCATTTGCCTTGGGGTGGATCCAAATAGGTGATATAGCGCTCCGATTTTTCCGGGGTGCCAACGCCGACGGTCAATTCACTTCCGTCAGGGAGTTTGACAAAGCTCTGTTCATCAGTCGTGGCGCTCAAAGTACTTTTCGGCCCTTGGGAAAGCGTATTGGACGAAGGATCGAAGATCACAGTTTGGCCGTCAATTCCGCCGTTCAGTGCCGCAGGAACTGGCAAAATGAGCACGCGTCCGTCCGGCAAGGTAAAACAGGAAGAGTCAACAAATCCCGACTGATTGCCCCCCGCACTGCCAAGCACATTGTTGGTGGATATCAAGCCAAAAGGGACAGGCACGATCGTCCAGACATTCAATTGAGGGTCATAAACCTCCGCGTTGGTGGTACCCGTGCCGTATTCTCCACCCGCCACAAAAACCCGACCGTCGCGTAGCACTGCCGACGAGTAGAAAAGACGTGTATAATGCATTGACGCGAGATTTGACCAAGTTCCTTGGAGATAACTACCATGATTGTCCGGCGTGAGCTTGTACCATTTGTATCCGATATTGCCGATGCCGTCGTTGTCGGCGGCCAAGACTGTGCCATCCGGTAGCAGTAGCATCAAGTTGACCGCCCCCGGCGCGTTGTGTGTTAACCAGCTCCAAGTTCCGGCCAGCAGATCAGGGGACGACCACCATCCAAACAGGAGTAGCCAGAGCCCCAGGCAATGCACTACACCTGAAGATAAAGAGGGTTGTGTGCGCATTATTAATCACTGACCAAGGATGGTCGGGCCTCCCACGGATATAATTTGCATTTGCTTGGAAATCAGCATGGCTTCGCGAGTGATTCCGGATTTTATATAGAGATGGTTGGTGGCACCAAAAGGCATGGCATTGACGCCTTGCGCCAGTGTGTTGAAAGGATTCGGCTCCGTGCCGTCCTGAGTGCCGGTCCAATTAAAATCCACCCACTCGTCGCCTGAGGTAAGGATCTCCACCGTTATGCTGCCGTCGCCCGGCGCAAAGGGTCGCACGTGCAAATGCGTCCGCGAAGGAGTGAGGTTGGCTGCGGTCGCATCACCATTAAACCAGGTTAGTGCGGGAGTTGTCGCGTTGCTCCCCCAGAGCGTGGTGGCCCCCAAAGTGAGATTTGGCGGGCCTTCGTTCCAGTCGGTTTGTTGTCGTCCGTCGGTTACATTATTGCTTGTGGTAGTCAGCAAATTGTAGCTGGAATCCGTCATAATGTGCCAAACGGCCAGTCCGTGGCCATCGGTGTTGGCGTCATAACCGCCACCAAAGGGGCTCGTTTGCGTACGGTATTCCAGGATCCAATATTCGCTGGTGCCATGGGCTGGATCATAAAGAATGACCGGTGCAGTGGGATCGCCAGCTTGCGCCGCAGAGATGGTCACCACCCCGCCCGTGGCCATGGATTCAATTCGCGGTGTGCACCACCCCATCAAAAGGCGGTTCCACGGATCGAGATAATACATGTTTGTAAAGGTTCCGGAAGGATTGCTTTGGGTTGACAGAAAATAACTCCAGGACCGATCGCCATAAATGTCCCAGGCCCCCATGGTTTCCTGCGTTTCCTCGCACCAGACCGCGAAGGCCGGGGCGCTCCCTATAATCGCCACATTAGGGTAGGAATCGTTGGGGCCGGGACCGTAATCGTAATTCTGGCCGGGCACCGATATCGGGCCTGATCCGGCCGGCGGCACCTGCCGGGAACCACCGAACCCCGTCTCGCCTGTGTCGCTGGTGACGATCGTAATCAAAAGCTCATCCGGGGTGATATGTCCGTCATGGTTGGCATCGTAACTGCCAAAGTTAAACTGCCCTGAGAGCATTACGTGAGCAATGATATTGGAAGCCCACACTTCATCTCGGATGAAGGGCGGATATTGATTGCTATAGACGAGAAAGCTCTGCGAGGCCGGCAGGGTCAGCATGACCGCGCCGCCAGTGAGCGAAAAAGCTCCATCGGAGTTGGCCTTAAAATAGCCGTTCATGGTCGGAGTCGGCGAAGCGCCGAATACCAGATTGCTATAGTAAGAAAGGGAATACGGCAAGGGAGTCTGGCCCTGAAAATTCGCAAAAATGACCAGTAGCGGACGAACCCCAATGGCCAACTTTTCGCTAATGTTATTGTGCTCATAACCGAAATCCGCCAGCGTTGCGGCGCGTGACATCTGCATCTGGCTGAACCCAACCAGCGCCAAACCGGCCAGTGCGGCCATGCCTTGGACCCTAAGCGCGACCCTAGGAATAGCCCATTGCTCCGATCCAATCCGGAGCTGGATTTTGCGCGGATACCCCTTTCGCCGGGCGTACGCCACCGAAGGCAGGAGGAGCCCGCAGGCAACGAATGCTGCTTCCAGCCACCTCCACAGGGCCAACCTCTTCAGAGTGATTGCAATTGTTTTCACGTTCCGCCTTTCAGGTGTGAATTGGGTCTCATTTTATGGTGCCTTCGCGAGGATGAGTTCATTGAAGCGTGACCAGCACCAGCACCATGCCTTTGCCTGACTTTAAGGAGGTCATGGCCTTGCCCAGAATGGCGCCTTGAGCCTTCAGGTGGTCGCTGACTTTCATCGCCCGGCCCGGCATGCCGGAAGTAGTCAGCAGATCGCCCGGATTGATGGCTCCGTTGGACGTATCCGCCTGAACATAGACGCGTCCGGACAGCGCCACATTCTTGCCGCCGTCGAGCATCCCTTCCTGGTGCATTTGGATGCCGGCATGGATACCGTTGGCGCCGCTGACCACACCGGCCACATGGGTGTCGTAAGGCTGATCAGTGAGTTTCAATTGGCCCGGATTGGCTTCGTCAATGACCACCACTTCGCCTTCGGCCACCGATTGGTCTGCGGTGGTGATTTTGAAGGGTTCCGCTAAATCCGAGCCGCCAGTGATAGTGATGTTGTTGCAGACCGGATCTTCGATCGTCCCGGCAATATAAGTGGACGTGTGCGTCCCTGGCGTGCCGATGCGGACGATGCCTGACTCGGTGGCATTTCCCGCATTCCCGAGGTAAATGTTGTTGTTGCCGGATTGTAGATTGTTGCCCGCGTTCTGGCCCAATGCCACGTTGTTTCCACCGCTGGTGAAATGCTGGAGCGCAAAAGCGCCGACCGCCGTGTCATTCGCGTCGCTTTGACAGTTTTGGAGCGTGCCGGGTCCAACGGCCACGTTGTTGTCGCCAGACGAATGAGCATATAGCGCGCTGGCACCGACGGCCACGTTGCCGTTGCCAGTTGCATTAAGATCCAGCGCCTGGTACCCCACGGCGGTGTTGTTGAAGCCGGTCCCATCAAAAGTTAATGCAAAAGCTCCACTGGCGGTGTTTCCGCTGCCGGTTGACGTGCCTAAAAGCGGACCGTTCAAAGCTCCATAGCCGGTGGCCGTGTTGTTGGTCCCGCCGCTATTTTTCAGCGCATTACCACCGACTGCGGTATTCTCAGTGCCAGCGAGATTTGACAGGAGGGCACCCGATCCAACCGCAGTATTGTTCTGTCCCGTCATGGCGGCATTGCCGGTATTGGGCCCCACAAAGAAGCTACCCGCAGCCGCACCAGGGTTGGCAAAGGTGGAGGCCGTGACGGCCCCACTCACCGCGAGGTTGGCGTCAATGGTGGTAGCGGCTAGCATGGTCGTGGGCAGATTTACCGTGACGCCACTACTTGTCCAGTAGAGCGCCAGCGTTTGCGAACTTGTGGAAGAGATGACTCCCAGGCCACCCCCCTGCTCGCCATAGAGTACGGGGCCAACCACATACTGGTTATTGGCAAAAAGCCTATATCCGGTGTCAATATCGGTCGTGTAACCATAGACTCCCAAGCCGTTGCGCTCCGAGAAATCGGGAAACTGGCTTGGGCGCTGCAGGATGAAGGATTGACTGGTCGTGAGACGCAGTCCCTCTTTGCTGTGGCTCTTGAACACCAAGTCCGCCCCGTCGGTAGTGCCGACAAAATTGGCCCCGGCGGAAGTCCCCGCATTGCCGGTGGTTTGCCAGAAATTAGAGGCGACCAGGCCGGTCGGAAAATTGACCGGGACGTTGGTCAAACCGGAGCCATCGCCGGTAAACAGGCCGCCCGTGAAGGCGCCAGTGACGTTGCCGGCAAAGGTGCCGGTGAGGCTCACTCCGGTCGCGCCGTTGGTGAGGATGCCAGGAGGCAGTTCCGCGCTGGGAATGGTGCCCACAATGTTGGCGGCGGAGACGGCGTTCGCGCTGTTGGCGGTTTGCGCGGTGGTGGCGTTGCCGGCATTGGCCGCATAGGCGGCGTACGGCGCGGCGGTGAGGGGTTGTGGCGGATTCAACGCCGCAAAACCATTCGTGCCGTCGCTAAACCAGATGCCCAACAGCAAATTTGGCTGGGTGAACAGCGCGGCCGGGATGGGGACAATCATATTCGACAGCGTGGTGTCGCCCACGCCCACGGTGAATAGCCCATTGGTAACGCCCACGGGCACGGCCAGAAAGGGCTGACTGCCGGGGTTGCCCGTGCCGTCGTTGCTCCAGAGGGTGGGATAGACGAGGTCGGGCGGGGGTGGGGCAATGGTCACGGTGGGTACGCTGGTATAAGCGGAACCGCGGGTGTTGAGCGTGATCGAGAGCACCGCGTTTGCGTTAAGGTGGGCGATCGCCGTGGCGCCGGAGCCGCCGCCGCCGGTGATAGTGACCACGGGCGCGCTGGTGTAGCCATAGCCGCCAGCGGTAACGGTGATGGTATTGATCAAGCCGCCGACCGGGGCACTGGCCGTGGCGGTGGCCGGAGCGCTGATATCGTGGCCGGTGCCGAAGAGCGCAAACTTGAACTGGCCCACGCCAGTGAAATTGGCGCCGTTGTCCATTATCGTACCTTGGTACGTAAATATCGTGTTCTGGGCGGCGGCTTGATGCACGCCGGCGCATAAGGCCAGTCCGGTGAGCAGGCGAATCAGTGTTGTTTTCATAGATTGGTTGGTCAGGTGTGCGTTGGTTTCTCTTTGGCCGGCAATCGCCCGCCACAGGTCAATGCGGAATGCCGGGGCCAAAGGGGCAAATTATCTTCAAGAAAGATCAAGCGACGGGAATTGCCCCCGCTGGGAAGGGGAGGACCGGGGAGAATGAATACATGGAGAATGAGTACACGGGCCCCCTAAACCTTCTGCTGGCTGAAGCGGCGTCAACGCCGCAGGCCACCGCGCGTCGGGCTAGCTCGGATATTTCATCGTTGCTTTGGCGGACGCAGGTAAAACCGGCATGGCGCAGGTTTCCCAACCTGCTGTATCGCCGATTTCCAAATCGGCAGACTGCGGTCGGGTCGACCGCACAGGGTTGGCGGACAGCACGCGGGTTTGGAAACCCGCGAAACAGCAGACTTGGAAGTCTGAGCTACCGGCTGGCCTACGAAATATCCGGCCTACGCGCGCTGGGCCTTGACTTCCCGGAAGAGCCACGCGCGCGCGTGGGCCCAGTAATTCTTGACCGTGCGCTCGGAGAGGCCCAGGGCCTGGGCGGCTTCCACATTGGTCAGGCCCACGAAATAGCGCAGTTTTACCACCTCGGCCTGAACGGCGTGGGTGGCGGCGAGTTTATCGAGCGCCTCGTTCACGGCAAGCAGCTCCTCTTCCTCGGCGGGCGCGGCAATTTCGAGGCCGTCCAACTCCACCCGTTGCTGGTCGCCGCCGTGGCGCCGGGCGCGCTTGGTGCGGGCTTTGTCAATCAGGATGCGGCGCATGGCCTCGGCGGCGGCGGCGAAGAAGTGGGCGCGGTTTTCAAACTTGGGACTGGCGTCGCCGACCAACCGCAGCCACGCCTCATGCACCAAGGCCGTAGGTTGCAGGGTTTGATGGGGCGATTCGCCGGCCATTTTGGCTCCGGCGAGTTTGCGCAGCTCCGCATAGACCAGCGGCAGCAATTCCTCGGCGGCCTTGGGGTCGCCCTGCTCGATGGATTCCAGAATGCGTGTGACGTCACTCACTGACGACGTTTACCCGATTTGCCGGGGCGGCGCCAGACAATTGGGTTTCTGCCTCCGGCGGGTGTCCGGTCGGTGCGAAACGCACCGACCGGACGTGTTCCCCGGCCCCGAATTTGCGATGTGGTCTTGGAGCCATCGGCAATTTCAGCCCTGCCCATTCCGTTCGTGAGCCGGTCGGCCCACCGTTAACCAATGCGGGATTTCCCGGCCAAAGGGGCAAAATAATTTATTTAAAATGAAAGCGACGTTGAGCGGGTCATTCTTTGGCGGGACCAGGATTGGCGTCATCCGGTTCCACTTCCAGCGTGACCGGGCTGGCATTCGGCGTTGGGTTGGCTGGCGGATATGGCGGCAGGTCCCAGTCGAGGTGCATTTGGGCCAGTTCCTGCCGAATCAGGCGCAAATCCCAAAGGTCCACTTGCTGGTCATTTTGGAAGGCGGCCAACTGGGTGCCGTCGGGACTGAACTGGCATTCTTCCATCGGGATTGGGCCCGGAGCATCCAATAGCGCCAGAGTTTTCTCCGTCAAGGTCTCCAGCAGTTGGAGTTTGTGGCCTTGCGTCCGGGCC
>Ga0364866_10580_pt2 | contig 11996 bp, 8 predicted proteins | sample ExccelAu500001D3_3_FD_206913 | JGI IMG/M metagenome (GOLD analysis project Ga0364866, IMG submission 206913) | Enriched cells from Trout Bog Lake Hypolimnion, Wisconsin, USA - BchlTB.Aug13.5000.01.D3 | ecosystem: Environmental > Aquatic > Freshwater > Lake > Hypolimnion/Profundal zone | place: USA... | reverse complement strand
TTTCGGGCAGATCTCCCCCAAAAAATTAAAATCGCCAACGAACTCGGAAACTATTCTTTTGAATCGATCCACATCAAAAAGGACGGCACTCCCTTTCCGGTATTGGTCGATATTTCAATTGTTAAAAACGGTGACGGCCTTCCATCGTACCGCACCGTAAACGTAAAAGACATCAGCGAACAGAAGGAACGAGAAAATCAAAGGGCATTCCTCGAAATGCTGATGATGTCACTCAATGAGAGTCTTGATTTTGAAATCACCGTTAATAAAATCGCCGAACTCTCGGTTAAAGGTTTCTGCGACTGGTGCTTCGTGGATCTGATTGGAAAAACCTCTGAAATGAAAAGATCAGCGGCCGCCCATCGCGACCCTTTAAAGCAAAATAAAATCCAGGAATTCAAGACCCGCTACCCAATCCTCAACCATCCCCAATCCCATGTCCAAAAATGCATCCGCCTCAAAAAACCAGTGATCGAGACCAATCTCACGGGAGCCCGCATTCAAAACGCCCTACAAGACGAAGAACGCCTGGGCGCGGTGTTGGAATTAGGCCTCCAATCTTTCATCATGGTACCGCTCATTGCCCGGGATAAAGTGATCGGCGTTCTCTCTTTCGTTTCCGCCAAACGAAACTTTTCCGAAAATGATTTGCATTTTTCTCAGGAAATCGCCCTGAGAGCGGCACTCTCCATGGACAACTCCTTGTTTTATCTTGAGGCGAAATCGGCCATTCGCTCGAGGGAAGATACCCTGGCCATCGTTTCGCACGACTTGAAAAATCCGATCACCGCGATCAAACTCACGACCGAAAACCTCTCCCGCAATTCCCTGCCCAAAATGGACCTTGCCCCGGAACACCGTGAGAAAATTGAAAAGCACATTCAGAACATCCAGCGCTCCGCCCGTAAAGCCGAGCGGTTGATTTCAGATCTCCTGGATTTCGAAAAGATCCAGTCTGGAAACCTCCGCCTCGAAAAAACAGAGGTTTCCCTGGCCGAAGTCCTCGAAGAAACACTTCAACTCATGAACCCGATGGCCAGTTCGCAGTCGATTCAAATTTCGGTTTCCATCGAAAAGCCCTCGCCACTTCACGTGGACCGACTCCGATTGATCCAGATCCTGGGCAACTTGATCGGCAATGCGATCAAGTTTTCACTGCCGGATCAATCCGTAAAAATCACGGTGAATCAGGTCCATCCATCCGAAGTTTTATTCTCGGTCAAAGATGAGGGAACCGGAATGGATCGCGAAACCACCGAACACGTCTTTGAACGTTACTGGCAAAAGGACCGCAGTCAAGGAACCGGACTGGGTTTATCCATCGTCAAAGGACTGGTTGAATCCCATGGCGGACGAGTCTGGGTCGACAGCCGTCTCGGCGAAGGGAGCACGTTTTATTTTACCCTTCCCGCATTTGAAACCACAGCTCCGGGCCTGACCCTCAACCCAGATGAACTCAAAGCGACCTCGGTCGAGGTCAAATCAAAACGAGTTTCAAACGAATCCACCTCCGTTATTTTCAGCTGATTTAAAAACGCTTTTTCCGAACCCGAAAACAAACCCAACGTAGTTCGGGCCCCCATGGCCAGGGTGATCACCACGAGCGAAACTCCTCCCACCGGAATTCCGATCAAAGAACTGGTCGCACCCACCACCATCGCGCCTCCCAATAAGGCATTGAACGCTGAATCAGCTGATTTACGAAGGGAAGGCCGGCCGTGATCCGTGGGATAAAACATCAGCTTCGCGGTTTTCTCGATCACCTCGTCTTGAATGGGAATTGAAATGCCATCATGAGTGGCGGACTCCAACCGGGAGACGAACCGGGTTCGGGCATTCACACAGATTTTTGAAATCAGCTTCCATACCTTTGCTCCATGCAGGTTCTTGATCGATGATAGAGCATTCTTCTTCATGGAAACCGAATCATCTCCATTTCCCAACCGGCTGCTCAAAACACTCGAAAGGTCGTTTTCATTGAACACGCATTTTTCGGAAACATATTCGGGGTCGATGCTGGTTTTTCCGGCTTGGATCAAAGTGCGTAAGGCGCCCGAAGAATAATCCTCAGGTTCATCCCCGAAACCGATCGCTCGATTCAATTCGCCGACTTCATCCACCACCGCAGCTTGGGCAAACATAGCCAACTGGGAAGCTGAATAATTCAAGGCCGGGCCCTGCGCATGGGCAGCCGACTGGCTCAAAATCATGATTAAAACCAACCCAAAACCAAAGTTCGCTCTCCATTCAATTCGTTTCATTTTTACTCCTGTTCATCCGGCTACCCGCCGGATTCGTTTTTCTAGATTCGTATTTACGCGCCCGGCCTTATCATGTAAACTCTATGCATTAGATACTGAGCATAGGAGTTTCTTATGGACATTGAATTATATGGATTACGGATTTTTGACCAAGTGATGAAGCAAAAGAGCTTCTCGGGAGCGGCCCGCGCCTTAAAACTGACTCAACCCACGGTCAGCCAACAAATTGCCAAACTCGAACGAGAAATGAAACAAAGGCTGTTTGAGCGGGTCGGCCATGACATCATCCCGACCCAACCCGCACAGACTCTCTTTCTATTCTCCTCCCAAATGATCGAACAGATGGACGAGTTCACCCAGCAGGTTCAGGAGAGCCAGAGTCAACCCAAAGGCAATATTCGTTACGCCATGCCCGAAAGCTGCCAATGGACCCCGCACTATCGAAAGATCATGAGCCAAATCGCAGTGTTTCCGGATCTGAAGTTTGAAATCGAAATCCTCCCCAATGATCTCATCGCAAAAGGCCTGGTCGAAGGGCACTATGATTTTGGTTTCCTCACCGGCGAAAGACTGAGTCCACAACTTCGTTTCGAAAAATTTTCGGAAGAAGCCTATTCTGCAGTTGCCTCCAGAGCCGAACTTCTCAAGCCCCTCCAATCGGGAGACGTGGAGAATCTGCGTTTAGTCACGTATCCAGGCTGGGAATTATTTTTTACGACTTGGGCAAAATCGCATGGGTTATGGAAACCACTCAAAGACAAACTGACGAAACCCACAGTCAGAATCGGATCCTTGGCTGGCGCCATCCACGCAACGCAAGAAGGTGCAGGGGTTGCGATCATTCCCACTCATTGCATAGCCAAAGAACTCGCTGCGAAAACTCTTATAGAATGGAAATCGTCCAAAGGGACCATCGCTTCCAGTCCGGTTTACCTTGCGAAAAGAATCGGTGAGAACTTTCCAAAACGAGTTGAACTCGTGGTGAACTTGCTGAAACAAGCCAAGCATTCCCTTGGCTGACGCGGTCCAGGTCTTCGGCTTTTGACATAAATCAAAAGTCACGTCCGCCCGAATTCAATTCTAAAACATTCTCTGAAGGATTACTCATTACTAAATTCTTTCTATGTAAAAAATTCAGTTCTTGCCATAAAAACGTATCAATTCATTAATATTAAGGTATTTTACAGTGACCAACCGAAACTGAGTCTGAGAATGAAACAAGTTACTCACCATTTCACAAGCACCCTTGATTCCGGAAAAACGGGCGTCTCCCTTTTTCGTTTCTCTGTAGGCTTGACCGCTTTTTTCCCACTGATTTCACTTCTGGGCTGGATTGCCCACATCGAAAAGCTCACTAGCTTTGCAAATGGTTTTCCAGCGACGGCACCGAATACAGCGATTATGCTTTTGTGCAGCATTGGTTCGCTGATCTTTCAGACTGAATTCAGGGCACAGCGACACGTAAAATTCGCAGGCCGACTATTAGCGATCTATACGATGGCCATCGCTTTCACTACTTTAGCCGAATACGCAATCGGTCATGCGATCCATTTTCCAATCGTTTACCATTTTAAGGAATCTCCTTCACCGGAAGCTGCAGGGACAATGATCCTGGCTGCCGGGGCACTTCTACTCGCTTCAATTCAAAACGGACTTTGCATCACCCTCTTTCAGGGACTGAGTCTTTCGATCGGAGCGATTTCCGAATTTTTTATGATCGGGTATCTGACTCAATCTTCAGTGATGTTCAGTAAGTTTACCCGGATTTCAGCTGTCGGTATTTCAATTCCAACCATGCTCAGTTTGTTATTTCTCAGCTTTGCCTTGCTCAGCTCTCAGCCCCGACAAGGATTTATGGCCCTTGCCTTCGGAAAATCAGCGGGAGGAATCGTGCTCCGAAGATTGTCCTGGATTGCCATCGCCCTCCCCTGTGCGTTAGTCGTCTTTCTAAGAATAACCCGAAGTCTGGGACTCCATGACGAGGCAATCGAAGATGCGTTTGCCATCATGTTTACCATCATTGTTTTCTTTCTATTTACCTGGAGTGTTGCAAAAAAACTGGAGTATTTGGACAGTCAGCGAAAATCCCAAGAAAGTGACCTCCAAAAATGGAAAACAATTTTTGAAAATGCAGGCTGGGGGATTGTGATTGCAGAGGTAGGTAAGAATACCATCGGACTCATGAACCCTGCATACATTCGGATGCACGGATATGACCGATCCGAAGAGCTCTTTGGTAGACCCATCCCCGAGGTCTTTGCTCCCGAGAACCGCGATGAACTTCCGAGCCATATAGAAAAAGCGTACCAATTCGGACACCACACTTTCGAATCCATGCACCTGAGAAAGGACGGCAGCCGATTTCCGGTACTCATCGACATTTCCTTGATCAGAGATAAGAGCGGGCTCCCCACCCATCGGGTGATCAATATTCGCGACATCACGCTTGAAAAGCGAGCCGAGCAAAAACAAAAAATCCGGAGAGAATTCTTGGAAAGCATATCTTTAACGTTAAATGAATCCTTGGATTTTGAAGGCACGATTCAAAAAATCGCGCAACTTTCAGTGATGGGTTTCTCAGATTGGTGCATCATTGATATTTTAGAATCGAGTACCTCTCCCTCTAAAAACTATGCTTTTCATCGTGATCCGAACAAGAAGATTCAGCTGGAGAACTATCGGAGCCTTTATCCTGCAACCCCACAGACCTACCTGTCGGCCTATCTGACGATCGATGGACAAAAACCCAATCTAGTCACTGACGTCGACATTCAAAAACTAAAAAGACTGGCCTTCTCCGAGGGGCGGATCAAGGCGATCTTGGATCTTGGCCTTCAATCTTATATCCTTTGCCCATTGATGGTTCGAAATCGGAGAATCGGTGCGATTTCTTTTATGGCTTCGGAACAAAATTTCGAACCATCAGACGCATACTTCGCACAAGAAATCGCAAACCGGGCCGCTCTTTCGATCGAAAACGCCCGACTCTTCCTGGAAGCGAAAAGTGCAACCCGAGCGCGAGAAGACACTCTCGCCATCGTCACCCATGATCTTCGAAATCCAGTCGCTTCGATCAAGTTGAATATCGATATTTTTAACCGCAACACTCTTCCCATTTTGGACCTTTCTCCAGAAAAAATGGCTAAAATAGAAAAACAGGTTTTAAACATCAAACGTGCCGCGAGTCGGGCAGAGCAACTCATTTCTGATCTTCTGGATTATACCCGAATTGAAAAAGGAAACCTGCGACTCGTTCAAAAGACAGAAAACATCAATGATATTTTTGAAGAACTGCAGGCAACGTTTAGCCCAATCGCTCAGGAACATATGATCCAACTCGTCGTTTCAACCCAGGATGTGAATCAGGTTTATTGTGACCGCCTCAGAATCCTGCAAACACTTGGAAACCTGGTTAGCAACGCCATCAAGTTCTCCGCGCCCGGTGGAATCGTGGAAATCCGGGCAAAGCCACTGAACCAGCACCAGGTCCTTTTCTCAGTCAAAGACTATGGCCACGGAATGGACACCGAAACGATCGAGCATATTTTTGAACGCTATTGGCAACCCGAACACACCAAATCCCAGGGAACTGGATTAGGCCTCTCGATCGTAAAAGGAATTGTGGAAGCACACGGGGGAAAAGTCTGTGCAGAAAGCGCCGTCGGTAAAGGCAGTACGTTTTATTTCAGTCTTTCCATGGCCGTGACGGCGGTTTCGGGCCTCACTTTGCTCCCTAGCTCATTTCAAGCCAAAGCCCCACCCGCTTCAGGGAACGGAATTTCGCAACAAAACGACTGAGGATTTTTTGCCCACTTGCAATTGGGTCCACTGTTCGTCCTTGGGTGCGGATGCAATAAAACTCGGAAGATAATCCTTCAACACCAGAGCATAAGGACAATGGGCCACCGATCTTTTACCGATCTCGTTGGGATCCACATCCACGGTCTGGGAAGGGGCAGATAGAATCAACTGTCCGTGCATCAAAGCCCAATGGTGCCCCACCAACAAGACACAAGGCTCGACACCCGGCTTTCGCAACAGACCATCTTCGCCGATCCTCACCTCGAGATCAAATGCATCCCGATCTGTAGAATGAATGTGCGCAGCTCCTGATCGCCAAAATGAAAGTGCGATCAACACCGATGCCATTTGAAGATAGGTCTTCCGAGAAATTCGGGCGACCCAGGCAAACCTGGGTTCGAGTTTTTCGACTCCGATTAAAAACCAAAAAAACACGGCAATGTAAAACGGAAGAATAAACCTCGCTTCTTTATGGACCAATAGGTTGTGCACCAGCAGAAGGGACAGGCAAGGCAAAGAGACAAAAAGCCAAAGCGTCCTTCTCGATTTGGACGTCCAACTCACGACGAAGAGTACAAACATTGAAATCCAGGCCACCGGCCCGAGGGTCAGAAGCATCGAAATTACATATTCTTTTGCAGGACTATGGCCAAATTTTTCGGAGACCGCTACCCCGGTCGTCAGCTGGGTGATCAAACTATGAAAGGGCTGCCCCCAGGTCACCCAGTCCAGGCCTCCCATAAAAAGAATGCAGCAAAGATAACCTAGAGAAAACTCAACCCATTGCTTGAACCTGGCCTTCTGGATCAACAAGAAAATTCCGTAACCGGGCATCAGCGACAAAGTCTGCAGGCGAACCAGGAACACACAGCCCATCAAAAGACCGGATTTAAAACTCGTGGGGTTTTCGAAAACCGTGGGAAGAACCAGAGTCAGAATGATGAACGCAATGGAGTCGGTCAATGTGTTCGGTCCCCAAATCACAAACGCCGAATGAAGCGAAAACAGGCTCAAACCCACAAAATGAGAGAACGGAGTAAATCGAAGTTTCTGCAACCAACGATGAAAGGCGACCAACGATAGACTGGAGAGCAACGCCACAAACAAACGACTGGCATAGATCGGAATCGGTCCACCATTGACACCAAAGAGTTTTAAAACCAAAAAGAGAGGAATAAAAATGGAAGGCCCGGTCCACGGTCGAAATCCGTCTTTCCATTCCCAGACCATCCGACCATAGCCCCAAACCACGTGACTTGCGGGCTCTAGCGTCTGATAGTGCTCATCCGGCCAAACCGTATCGACTCTCGCCAAAGCAAAGTAAAATCGAAACAGGATGCCGAAGATCAACACCCAATTCAGGGGCTGCCGTAGAAAATTTTTCATGAACCGGATTTCTGCAAGCCCAATTTAGAATTCGCTCTCAGAAATGGAGGGAAGATCACTCATTTTCAATGACTTGACCTCTTCTCCATCTTTGGTCAGATTCATCTTCGTCACCGCACCCAGCGCATTGACCTGAATCTCCATTCCGTCTACCTCAAAGCGATCTAAATAATAGATCTTCCACGTCCGTTCATTCGCAGCCCGAATGGCGGTGACATAGGTTTTTTTAAAAACATGTTTCAAGAACGAAGCTCTGAATTTAAAATCCACGGGGTAAACATCCCGTGCATTGGCGGCATCGTACTGAGGAGGATAAAATCTGGCTTTGAGGAGATCGGTATCTAGAAAACCTCCGAGGTTTTTCTTGGGAATGAAGATGCCTTCGCCGAGCTTGGGATCAAAGTGATCAATTTCACGCCCGTTTTCGGCATAGATAAAATTAAGGATGGTTTCAAACACCTGATTGGAGTTCGGCACACGCGACGTATTTTCGGCATGCTCCAAAACCACTTCGCCGGAAACACCCGAGCCAAAAACCTTCGGCAGCTTGACTACGAGGTCTAATACTTTCTCTTTAACAGGTGCAGCATGCACGCTGCCAGAGATGAAAACTGATATTAGGCAAAGACAAACAGAACTGAATTTTTTCATAAGAATCCCCAGCCAAAAATTACTACAGGGAGCCATAAAGGTGAAGTTTATTATCCTCTGCCTGGCCCCCGAGGACTCCGGTCCTTGATTCAATTTCTTCTTAAATCTATAGGGTTTTAATTAGGTTCCAGGAAGGGGTTCCTGCGCTACGACGAGGCAGGAGCCGAGGCGTGTGGTGCCGAAGGCACGCCGGAGCAGGATGCGTAGGCGAACAATAGGCGCCAGCTCGAAGAGAGCAGGTAAAGAAGATATGGATGACTGGCTTTTTTACCGAGTGCTGGTTAACTCAATAGGGAACGATTAATTACCCTAGAAAGGACAGTCATCCATGAATAAAACGTTACTTTTTGTTGGTTTAGAAGTCGACGATAAAAACTTTCACATAGCTGCATCGTCAGAAAGTACTGAAATAATTGAATTTCAAACCCGTCCACGCCTCGACTCTTTGGTTTCAAAGCTACAGGAACTTGCGGATAAGGGTTATGAGCTTAATGTTTGCTATGAAGCAAGCTATTTGGGGTTTTCTCTCTGCAGAGACCTTCGCAAAAAGGGGTTCAATTGTGAAATTGTAGCTCCTTCATTAATTCCGCAAACCCCAGGCCCCAAAGTGAAGACGGACCGCCTTGATGCAAAAAAACTGGCGCGTTTTTATCAAACAGGGCTATTGACCATAATTCATGTCCCTACCGAAGTAGAAGAAAGTGATCGAGATTTAGTACGAACCAGAGATTTTTTAGCCAGCCAAATTCGAGCACTTAAACTCCACATTCTTTCCCACTGTCGCAGGCGTGGATGGAATTATCGACAAGATGCCGGTCAGGGTTCAAATTTTTGGACAAAAGCCCACCGAGCGTGGCTAGACCACAAAATTGCTTTGGAAGTGATTGCGAGCACAAAAACCTCATTTAAAGTGCTACTGACCCAAATGATTCAAATGGAACAACAACTCGTTTCAATTGACTTCGAAATTGAATCTCTCGCTGAAACTGAAAAGTACAGCAAGAGAGTAGATGCTCTCGTGTGTTTTCGGGGCATCAAAACTTTAACTGCGATGGTATACATCACTGAAATTGGCGATGTAGCGCGCTTCTCTAGTCCTCTAAAATTGGTCTCGTATCTCGGTTTAGATATCTCTGAATACAGTTCCGGGGCAAATCAAAGGCGCTACCATATTACCAAAATGGGAAATGTCTATGCACGAACCGCGCTCATTGAAGCTGCCCAGCATGTTGGTCTCCCACCCAAAATAAGTCGAGATTTACGAGATCGGCGAAAAAATGCAGATCACAAATTTATAGAAATTGCAGATCGTGGAATGAATCGACTTCACAAGCGCTACCAGCATCTCATTCACCGAGGGAAGCCAAGTAACGTAGCTAAAGTAGCCTGTGCTCGAGAGATGATCGGATTTATTTGGGAGTCGCTTAAAGCGGCCGCATAAAAGACACGGTTAAAGCCTAAAGATCCAAACGGAGCATTAGCCCGAGTCTGGTAGCCCACGTTCCTGCCCTAGGCATCAGTGCCTGACGAAAGATAGTGGATAGGCCAGGTTCGAATTCAACTAAATGCGTTACCCAGCACGCGAATATGAGGTTGAAAGCACTCGAAGCTCAAATTCTGATGGTTCCAAAGGAGATCACTTTAGCCTTGTAAGCCAGTCATCCATATGAGGCAGGATGCCTGTCCCCTTCCTGTGCTCTAAATATTGCCCTATGGTTTTAAGGAGGTTTTCCTTTCAAGGTCTGGAGCCAGCGGGGCCAAGGAGAAAATAAAAAACCCCAGCAAACAATGTTTGCCAGGGTTTTAATTTTTTAATGTCTTCTACGCCTAAGCGTAAATAGATCTACTCTTCGTCTTCGTCATCATCAGACGCTTGAGCAGGCTGTGGTTCAACCGGAGGATTCGCAGGCTGATAGCCTGGAGTCGTCGGAGCACCGTCCATTTTTGGAGGAGTTTCCAAAGATGCGCTCAAAGTCTTGTCATTTTGAACCGCTTCAGCACCCTTATCCAAGAATGTGTTGAATGCGTTTTCAGAAGTGACGAGTTCAGACATCGTGATATTCACGACTTTGCCAGCAGGACAATCACCAGCCATTGAACTCCAAACCATCATGTCGATAGTCGGTTGATCAACTGGAGCATGTGGAACTACGCGAAGGACATCGCCTTCACCCAGTTTGCAAGTCGGCATTGAACCATCTGCATTTTGAATCGCGCCCTTAGGAATCACGCTGAAGTTTCCAGCGATGATGAAAGAGTGATTCGGATCTTTCAACTTGTCGTTGAAATCAACCGTCTGATTGTTCTGACGAGCATTCATCTCGGCCTGAACTTGATCATGCAATTGCTTCTTCTGCTCTTCGGTCATGCCTGCATTGGCTGCAGTTGAACCTTGTGGAGCTTGAACTTCTTGATCTCCGTACGCCTGAGTGTACGTCTGCGCACGCTGAGACATCATTGATCCAACGATGTAATCAGTTAAGAAGTAGTATGGATCGTAGTAATAGTAGTATGGACGCCAGTAATAGCCGTACCAGTTCCACCAAGGGTATACACCCCACCAGAAATTAGAATAGGCCCAGCCGTAGTGCCAGCCCCAGCCCCATCCGCCCCATCCGTATGGATGAAACCAATAGTGACCGTACCAACCTGCAGCATGATGTCCTGCATAGAAATGGTAAGGACGTCCGCCCACGTGTCCTACACGTGCGTTCGTTCCTGCGTAACCAGAGTGAGCAACGCGTCCGCCAACCGGCTGATGAGCTCCCGCTCCGCCGTGTCCTACTTGTCCGCCAGTGTGACCACCGGTTTGTCCACCAGTATGACCGCCGCGCTGTCCACCGCCGCCACCGCCACGCTGTCCACCACCGCCACCGCCGTGTTGTCCACCGCCGCTACCGCCGCGACCGCCTCCGCCGCCACGACCGCCTCGTTGCGCATTCGCATCAAATGCGAATGCAAGGACCACCATCGCAACCAGAGTCATTACTCCGGCTTTCAGACCTTTATTTCGAATCATGATTCCTCCCAAATTAACTTCTGTTAAAAATAACCGAATATAGGGCGAACATATTCCAGTCCCTAGCTACAGTCAAAATTTTTTTAAACTAGTTTAGTTAAAAAGCTTTTTAATCGGATACTGTCTACTCTTTAGCCAAGCTTGAAATTTTTTCAGACCATGACGGAACCAGATAGCACGCATCACAGAACACGGCTAAAGGGGGGGCACGAATCGTGCAGCCCTGACCAGGATGCCGATCCATTCAATCAACGTTAAAGCCCTGTTATTTGCACTCTTTTTAAGTGTGGCGAGCACCGGCTGCGACCCAAGCGACCTCAATATTCAACCCGTTTTTAAAGGTAGAATTACTTCCAAAAACCTCCCCGTAGGCTCGATCCAAACTTCGCTTTGCGCCCGATTGAAGTTCAAGACCGAAAACGGGATTCAGGAAAAAACAGAAGCACTGGGCCCCCTGCAGACTGACCCGGCAGGTTATTTCTCGGTCGCAGTCAGCGGCAAAAAGAAGATTTCCCAATTCATCCTGGGAGCCAAAAAGGTGGATTGGCTCGACTACCAAGTTTTTCTCTGCGCTGGACGGTCGTTCAGTGCCGCATTTTTTCCAGCCGAGTATCCCCATCAAAAACCGACACTGGACGAAATCATGTCGGGCAAAATCCAAATCATCCCCATTCAGTTCCGACTCGAAGGCCTGGATCTCGAAATTTTTAAAAGTGCGGTGATGGCTTCTTCCTATCCGAGGAATGATGACTACGAAAACTACTTGAAATTGAAAGGCGTTGAATTGAAACCCCGATTTTCGCCTCAACAGCTCGGAAATTTTTCTCGGGCATTTCTCTATCTGGATGACCGCGATTCCCTCCTGCGCCATTGACGTT
>Ga0364866_11001_pt1 | contig 12008 bp, 9 predicted proteins | sample ExccelAu500001D3_3_FD_206913 | JGI IMG/M metagenome (GOLD analysis project Ga0364866, IMG submission 206913) | Enriched cells from Trout Bog Lake Hypolimnion, Wisconsin, USA - BchlTB.Aug13.5000.01.D3 | ecosystem: Environmental > Aquatic > Freshwater > Lake > Hypolimnion/Profundal zone | place: USA... | reverse complement strand
GAGCGCCAAAGGCGCGGGCGCATACCAGCCTAGGGCGGAGCCCTAGGTGTCTGGCCCACAGGTTGTTAGGGCTGAAGGCCCGAGGCATTCCTCATGGGTTTGATGCCTCGGGCTTTCAGCCCTAAATGCTTCTTTTCTCCAAGTCCTTGGGCGTTGCCCAAGGCTGGTATGCCTATGGGCCTTTGGCCCTCCATGCACAGCGAACTCACACCGCCCTTCACTGCACCCACTTAAAGGAGGGCTTCTAGGGAGTGTCGTCACGAGATGCGTATGGCAGCCACAAAGGATTTTTGATGCCATTTTCCGTCAATTTTTGGAGGCAATATTGGGAATCTTGACCCAAAAATTGACGGAAAATGGCGCAAAAATCCTTTGTGGCTGCCATACGCATCTCGTGACGACACTCCCTAACCCGAAACTGCTCTAACGGCTATGAATCCTTCGGATTCACCGGCCCTATCGCGATTCTCTCGATGCGTTGAATGTCGATTCAGCCGGGCTGGAAAGTTGAGAGACGAACGACTCTCCCTCTCTCAATTACCGGGACCGCGTGAGCGTGCCGCTGCCGCTCAGGATATGCGTCCGCTCGTCGTGAGGCAGGGAGGATTTGACGCTCACATCATAGCGGAAGGCGGCATGCCGTCCGTCTTTGCCCGCCCGCAACGCGAATTTTTTGATAATGACAAGTTGAGCCTTCCCTTCCTGGGCGGTTTGGCGCGCCTCGGCTTTGAGGACTTCGCCGTCCCAATCCGCCGCCACGGGCTCCACGGTGATCGGGTTCAAGTAGGCGTCGGGATTGCTGCTCAAGGGAGGAAGCGCACTCACGCGCAGCGTGCCAAGGTCAGGGCTGACCTCAACCAGGTAAGTCACCTCCTCTTTGCCGCCGTTATCCTGCCGGGGGAGAATAAACGTCCCTTTCCACGCACCCGCCAGCGTCTGTGTCTGGGGAGCCGCGCCGCCGGGTTGGAACGGTTTGAGAGGAACCTGGGCGGGGGCAAGGGCCGGAAGGGAAACCGCCAGCAGGGCGGCGAGGAAAAAACGGGGGATCATGAAAAGACGGAGGCTAGTTCTTGGAAGCGGGGGAAGCCGAACCGGCGGCGTTCTTGGGCGGGTCGAGATGGATGATGGTTTCGCCTTGCTTCATCACATCCAGCCGGTCTCGGGAAATGATCTCCAAATAAGCGGGATCATTTTTGAGCAACTGTTCCTCGCGCGAGCGCCGGGCGTAGAGGGCTTTTTCGCGGGTCAGGTCCCGCTGAAGCTGGTCGAGCCGTTCGTTCTGCTCGCGGTACTGCTTGAAGATGGGGACTGACATGATGACTCCCCCGACGCACACCCCCACGATGATGACGAAGATCAAGAGCCGGTTGAGCACCTGGAAGCCGCTTTCGCTGCGTCCGCGCTCATATTCGCCATAGGAGGTTCCGTTCACTTGCGGTTAAATGGCTGGGGGTCGGAGTGGCATGTTTCCTGGCGCAATCAAATCAAAGGCCGGGGGGAAGACAAGGATCGCGACGCGACAGTAATGCGATTGCCCGCCACAAGCCAAGGCAAAAAACGGGCGGCACTCACAAGGAATGCCGCCCGCTTTAAAACAAGGCTTACGTTTTAGTGCATTTTGCCGCCGTAGATGGCGTTGTCGCCCAGCAACTGCTCGATGCGCAGGAGTTGGTTGTACTTGGCCACGCGGTCGGTGCGGCAGAGCGAACCGGTCTTGATTTGGCCCGCGTTCGTCGCGACGGCGATGTCGGCGATGGTGGTGTCTTCCGTCTCGCCGGAACGATGGCTGATGACGGCGGTGTAACCGGCTTCCTTGGCCATTTCGATGGCGTCGAGGGTCTCGGTGAGCGTGCCGATCTGGTTGACTTTGACCAGGATCGAGTTGGCAACGCCTTCCTTGATGCCCTTGCGGAGGAAGTCAACATTGGTGACGAAAAGATCGTCGCCGACGAGCTGGATTTTGTCGCCGAGCGCTTCGGTGAGCAGCTTCCAGGTCGCCCAGTCGTTTTCGGCGCAGCCGTCTTCGATGGAGATGATCGGGTACTTGGCCACGAGGGCTTTGTAGTATTCCACGAGCTCCGCGCCGGTCTTCTTGCTGCCGTCGGATTTCTTGAAGACGTAGAGGTTGCTCTCGGCGTCGTAGAATTCGCTGGAGGCGGCGTCGAGGGCGATGAAGATGTCTTTGCCGAATTCATAGCCAGCGTCCTTGACGGCCTGGGCGATGGAGTCGAGGGCGTCTTCGGCGCCGCTGAGCTTGGGAGCGAAGCCGCCTTCGTCGCCAATGGCGGTGGAGAGGCCGCGGGCCTTGAGAACGGCCTTGAGGGCATGGAAGACTTCGGTTCCCTGGCGAAGGGCTTCCGAGAAGCTCTTGGCGTTCTTGGGAACGATCATGAATTCCTGGAAATCGATCGGCGCGTCGGAGTGAGCGCCGCCGTTGAGGATGTTCATCATCGGGACGGGGAGCACCTTGGCGTTCGGGCCGCCGATGTATTTGAAGAGAGGAACCCCGAGTTCGGCGGCGGCGGCGTGGGCCACGGCCAGCGAGACGCCGAGGATGGCGTTGGCGCCGAGCTTGGATTTGTTGGGCGTGCCGTCGAGTTCGATCAAGGTCTTGTCGATGGTGATCTGGTCGAGGGCGTCAAAGCCTTCGAGGGCAGGAGCGATCACGTTGGTGATGCTGCCGACGGCTTTCAGAACGCCTTTGCCGCCGTAACGGCCCTTGTCGCCGTCGCGGAGTTCGTGGGCTTCGTGTTCGCCGGTGCTGGCGCCACTGGGGACCGCCGCGCGACCGACCGCGCCGCTGACGAGTTTCACATCGACTTCAACAGTCGGGTTGCCGCGCGAGTCGAGGATTTCGCGCGCGATGATTTCGGAGATGTAGGACATAATTCTAGTCTGGTTTTGTCTGGTTTTAAAAAAGAAGCAGCAGTTTTGAGGGCCGGAGGGGCGGGGTCAATTCTTTTTGTGCCGCCGGAGAGGAGAATCCGCAGATTTCGCCGATTGACACAGATTTGAGAGACCTCTTTTCTGCGCTTTTTGCGCCTCTTTGCGGTTAAATTCCTAGGCTTTGTCCGCGAGGAGTTTCTCCAGCAGTTCGTTGACGCGGTTGAGCATTTCGCGCGGATCTTCAAGCAGTCCCGCCGCCACGCGGGCGTTGTCGAAGATCTGCTCGGCAATTTTGGCCGCCAGCGGGGCGTCGCTGTGACGCATTTTTTCCAGCCGGGCCATCATGGCGTGGTTCGGGTTGAGCTCCAGGTCGGGCTTCGGCTCGAAGGACGCGCCTCCGTCGCGGTTCATGGCCTTCATGATGCGCCGCATGCTGGAGGTCATGTATTTGTCGCTTTCGAGCGCCACCGCCGGGCTGCCCACCAGGCGTTTGGAGGGGCGGACTTCGTTGACGCGCTCGCCGAGCGTCTCTTTCACGAACGCCGCAAGCCCCTTGGCCTCCTCTTCGGTCATGGCCGTGAAGGTTTGGTCGAGCGAAAGCTCGGCTTTCTCGGCGGCCTGGAGCGGTTTGCCCTCAAATTCGCGCAGATGCTCCATCACAAACTCGTCGCGCGGGTCGTAGAGGAAGAGGGCTTCAAACCCCTTGGCTTTGAGTCCCTCGAAGTAAGGGCTGGCCTCGGCGGATTCGCGATTGGCGGCCAGGATGTAATAAAGGGCGGTTTGTTCGGCGGGCATCCGGCCCACGTAGTCCGCGAGGGAGGTCTGCTTGCCTTTTTCCGTGAAGCTCGACTCGAAGCGGAGCAGCTTCGAGAGCCCTTCGCGGTGTTCGTAATCGGTGGCGACGCCTTCCTTCAAACAGTGGCCGTGTTCGGCGAAGAATTTGGTGTAGTTCTCGGGGTTCGACTTGGCTTCCTCGTCCAGGAACTTGATGAAGCGGCCCGTGAGCACCCGGTTGAGCTTCTGCATGAGGGCGGAGTCCTGCATCGTCTCGCGGGAGATGTTGAGGGGCAGGTCTTCGCTGTCCACCACGCCGCGCAGAAACCGGAGCCATTCCGGGAAAAGCCCCTTGGCCTTCGCCTCGATGAGCACCTTGCGGCAGTAGAGATGGACCTCGGATTCCGACCGGTTCATCCCGAGCGTTTCGAGGCTGTGGCTGGGGACGAAGAGGAGCCCCCGGATGTTGAGCGGCGCGTCGGCGTTGAAGTGGAGCCGGTAGGCGGGCGCGCCGGTGTCGTGGCCGATGTATTCGTAAAACTCGGTGTATTCCTCCTCTTTAATGTCGCTCTTGTTGCGGGTCCAGATGGCCTGGACAGTATTGACGGCCTCGCCGTTGAGCGTGATCGGGAACGGAACAAAGTTGGAATAACGCTGGATGATCCCCCGAATGCGGTCGGCCTTGGCAAACTCCTCATCCTTGAGGTGGAGGAGGATCGTTGTGCCACGCGGGAGTTCCCCCTCGGCGGGGACGATCTCATAGCCGGTTTTGCCGTCCGACTCCCATTTCCAGCCCGGCTCGCCCGGCTTGCTGGAACGGGTGGTCACGGTCACGCTCTCCGCCGCCATGAAGGCCGCGTAAAACCCGACGCCGAACTGGCCGATGAGATGCGCGTTGCCCTGGTTGGCCTTGAGCTGTTCGAGAAAGGCGCGAGAACCGGAGTGGGCGATGGTGCCCAGGTTGTCGATCAACTCGCCGTGGGTCATGCCAATCCCGGCGTCGGTGAACGTGATCGTCTTGGCGGCTTCATCCGTGGTGATGCCGATGGCGAGCGGCGCGTCGGGCTCGACGATTTCCTCCCCCGAGGTCTGCAAAAATTTGAGTTTTTCCGAAGCGTCCGCCGCATTGGAAATCAACTCGCGGACGAAAATTTCTTTGTCGGTGTAGAGCGAATGGATGACGATATCGAGCAACTGCGCGATCTCCGCCTGAAACTCATGCTTTTCGTTGGTACTCATATTAGGAGCCCGCCAAGTTACAAGGTCGGCAGGGAGGAGTTCAAGCCTGGAAGGAAGCACCACCCCACCGTTGCCGTACAAAATAAGTGGGACGGGCTCCCCCGATACCCGTCCCACTGCACCGGACCCCATTTCCGGTGAATTGTTGTCTGATGATAGTTTCGCACAAAACAGAGCCTGTGAATGGGAAATCGCCGCCCCAACCCCCTGAATGACCCCTCATGGAAAAGACGAGGCCCTCACTTCCCCCAGAAGCGGCAAAAACGCGCTTGAAAAATGCCGCCGTCTGCGGATGCTAGCAGCTATCGACACCCCCCTTTCCATTTCGCTTGCCGATCACCTCACGCCGGAAGAACGGGAATATCTCGTTCAAACCGTCGAGGCTTTAAAAACCTACACGCAATCCAATCCCGACGACGACCAGTCGCTGGAGATCCTCAAGGATGCGTATTGGAAGCTGGGCATGCAGGCCGAGGGGCTGGCCGCCACCCGGCAATTGGCCGACACCTACCTGCGCCAGGGCCAATATTCCGCCGCCCTCCTGGAATACGAAGGGATTCTCCTGCACGAACCCGACGCCGACGACGCGCAGGCCGTGATCGCGGAACTCGAAGCCAAGCTCAACCCCACCGGCGCGAAAGCCGAGATCGCCCTCGATTTCGGCGCCATCGAAGAACCGCCACCCGCCATCCCCGAACCATCCAGCGCTTCGCAGCCGGCGCTCATCGCCACCGCCGACACCCGGATGCCCGACAACGTCCCCAAACCGGCTCCCCCGCCCCCCTCGCTGGAGCAGGACGCCAACGAGCCCCTGGCCCGGTTTCTCATCCAATACCGCATGGCCAGCCGGGAGATCGTCGAAAACGCCCTCTGCCGGGTGCGCCGCCTCAACGCCGAGATCCAGGCCGACCCCAACACCCCGTCCGTCGCCGCAGGCTTGCTCGACGAGATCATCAAAGCGGGCGTCGAAGCCGAGCCGCTCCTCTCCGCCATCCTGGACCGGACGAAGTTTGCCTACGCGCCGCTGGAGCATTACGACATCGACCGTCAAATCGTCAAAATGCTCCCCGAGCCGCTCACATTGGGCCGCCGGGTCGTCCCGTTCGACCTCGTCAGCCGCACGCTGATGGTAGCCATCGACAATCCGTTCGACACGGCGGTCAAGACCATCGTCCAGCAAAGCGTGGACTACCATGTGCAATGGCACCTGGCCATGCCCGGCGTCGTCCACCGCATCCTGCGCGAAAGCTACCGACTCGCCGGTTAAAGAACCCTCCTTCCCATGGCCGCCAAAACTTTCGGAGAACGGATCGCGGATATCCTCATTGAGGACGGGCTGCTCCTGCCCGCCCAGCTTGAGGAAATCATGGAACTGCAAAAGCAGCAGGGGGGCCGCATCGTCAAGCTCCTCACCGCCAAAGGCTACGTGACCGAGCAGGACATGGTCATCTCCATGGGCCGCTGCCTGGACGTGCCGCCCATCAACCTCGCCAAGGTCCATCCCCCCGACGACGTCACGGGCCTCATCCCGAAAGAGATCGCGCGCACCCACAAGCTCGCCCCCGTTTGCAAGCTGGGAAACAAACTCTTCGTGGCCATGGCGGACCCGATGAACGTCCTCGCCATCGACGATCTGCGCCAGCGCACCAAGCTGGAGATCGTCCCGATGATCACCACCGAGAAAGCCATCGACGACGCGCTCTCCGGCGTCAATTCCGGCGGCATGGCCATCGACGACGTCATGCGCGACGCCGCCGAGGAAGCCTCCAGCGGCCTAGAGGAAATCAAGGAAAAGAGCGAAAACCTCGACCTCGACAAGCTCCGGGGCGAAGGCGAGGAAGGGCCCGTCGTCAAAGTCGTCAACATGATCCTCGTCCAGGCAATTAAAGAGAAAGCCTCGGACATCCACATCGAGCCGTTTGAGAAATCGATCAAACTGCGCTACCGCGTGGACGGCAACCTCGTCGAAGCGAGTTCGCCTCCCAAATCGCTCCAATTGCCGATGGCCTCGCGCATCAAGATCCTCGCCGGGCTCGACATCGCGGAGCGCCGCCTGCCGCAGGATGGCCGGTTCCGCATCCGCGTCGCCGGGAAAGAGATCGACCTGCGCATCTCCTTCCTCCCCACCGTCTACGGGGAGAAAATCGTCATCCGTCTGCTGGACAAGAGCGCCCTCTCCGGCTCCGTCAAAACCCTCGGCCTGGACGAGCGGACCCTCGGCCTCTTCCAATCCGCCATCGACGCCCCCCACGGCATGATCCTTGTCACCGGGCCCACCGGTTCGGGCAAAACGACCACGCTCTACTCCGTCCTCCAGGAACTCAACAGCCCGGAATACAACATCGTCACCGTCGAGGACCCGGTGGAATACCAGCTTTCCGGGGTCAACCAGGTGGCCGTGAAGCCCGAAATCGGCCTCACCTTCGCCAGCGCCCTGCGCTCCATCCTGCGCCAGGACCCGGACATCGTCATGATCGGCGAAATCCGCGATCAGGAAACGGCGGACATCGCCGTCAAAGCCGCCCTCACCGGCCACCAGGTCTTGAGCACGCTGCACACCAACGACGCCGCCGGGGCCATCAGCCGCCTCGACGACATGGGCATCGAGCCGTTCCTCATCTCCTCCTCCGTGCTCCTCACCTGCGCCCAACGCCTCGTCCGGCGCATCTGCCCCAACTGCAAGGAAGAGTTCGTCCCCGAAGCCGACGTTTTCGAGAAGCTCGAAGTCCCGGAACTGGTCGGCGAAACCTTCTACCGCGGAGCCGGTTGCGAACGCTGCAAGGGGCGCGGCTACTCGGGCCGGGCCGCCGTCATGGAAGTGCTGCCCGTCAGCGAAGCCATCCGCCGGCTCATCGTCAAGCGGGCCGCCGCCTCGGTCATCAAAAACCAAGCCGTCCAGGAAGGGATGAAAACGCTCCGCATGGCCGGGATCGACAAAGCCCGCGAAGGGATCACGACCCTGGAGGAAGTCCTGCGCACCACCGCCGAAGACCATTAAAAAAATTAGGAAGCCAGGAAGCCAGGAAATGAAGAGAAATCAGGCAAAAGAGAGAATTGAAAATGCCTTCGTCTTAAAATTCCCCTGTCTTTCTCCTGGTTTCCTGGCTTCCTAATTAATCCCATCCTCCTGGCATCACTTCTGCTGCATACTAAATATTTTCTGAACCATGGCCCGCATCGACACGTTCTTTCGTTTCATGATGGAGCAGAAGGCAAGCGACCTTCATCTCTCCACCGGCAACCAGCCCATTCTGCGCATCAATGGCGAACTCGTCCGCGTGGACGCCCCGCCGCTGGAAAACGACGACCTCAAGGCGCTCGTCTACGAAATCGCCCCGGAGCTCAAGATCAAGCAGTATGAGGAAACCGGGGATGTCGATTTCGGCTACGAATACCCGCAAATGGCCCGCTTCCGCGCCAACTTCTTCAACCAGAAAAACGGCATCGCCGCCGTCTTCCGTCTGATTCCCAGCAAAGTCTTCACCCTCGAAGACCTGGGGCTCCCCCCCGTGCTCAAGAAATTCGCCATGCTGCGCAAAGGCATGGTGCTCGTCACCGGCCCCACCGGCTCGGGCAAATCGACCACTCTGGCCGCCATCATCGACTACGCCAACGTCCACCGCAAGGAGCACATCATCACCATTGAGGACCCGATCGAGTTCGTCCATCAATCCCAGAACTCGCTCGTCAACCACCGGGAAGTGGGCGTCCACACCCGCTCCTTCGCCTCGGCGCTGCGCGGCGCGCTGCGCGAGGACCCAGACATCGTCCTCGTCGGCGAAATGCGCGACCAGGAGACCATCGAACTGGCCCTCACCGCCGCCGCCACGGGCCACCTCGTCTTCGGCACCCTGCACACCTCCAACGCCCCGAAAACCATCGACCGCATCATCGACGTTTTCCCCACCAACCAGCAAAACCAAATTCGCACCACGCTGGCCGAGTCCCTCAAAGGCGTTGTCGCCCAGACCCTCTTCCGGCGCATCGACCAGCCGGGGCGCGTGGCGGCCCTGGAAATCCTGATGGTGGACAGCCCCATCTCCAACCTGATCCGCGAAGCCAAGACCCACCAAATCCCCGGCATGATGCAGGTGGGCAAAAAGAAAGGCAACCAGCCGCTCGACGACGCCATCATCGACCACCTGCGCGCCGCCCGCATCTCGCCGGAGGAAGCCTACGAAAAAGCCACCGACAAAAAGAAATTCCGCGCCCTGCTCAAAGAACCGCCCGACGACTGGGATGAGTAGCGGGGAAAAAGGAAGACGATGGAGGATAGATGATAGAGATAAGCCATGAAAAAACCTGACCTCGACGCGATCCTCACCAGCATGATCGAATCCTACGATGGGATTTCCGATCTCATCTTCGCCGTGGGCCGCCCCTTGCAGGTGGAGGCCCAGGGGGTCCTCAAGCCCGTGCGGACCTCGCACAACATCTTCAACCTGACGCCCGCGCAGATCGAACACATCGCGCTAAGCATCATCCGGGACGATCGCCGCCTGCTGGGCAACCTCCTGCGCAGCGGCTCCTGCGACTGCGGCTACGGCATCGACGACCGCACCCGCTTCCGCGTCAACATCTTCCGCCAGCGCGGCAACTGGGCCATCGTCATGCGCCGCCTGCAAACGGAGACCCCCTCCATCCGCAGTCTCAGCCTGCCCCCCATCTTCTTCGACATGGTGGAGGAAAAAAACGGCCTCGTCCTCATCACCGGGGCCACCGGCAGCGGCAAAACCACCACACTGGCCAGCATTCTCAACGAAATCAACCGGACCAAGCCGGTTCACATCGTCACCCTGGAAGACCCGATCGAATTCGTCCACCGGCACCAGAAAGCGACCTTCAACCAGCGCGAACTCGGCGCGGACTTCGACACTTACCCCAACGGCCTGCGCGCCGCCCTGCGCCAAGCCCCCAAAATCATCCTCGTGGGGGAAATGCGCGACCGCGCCACGGTGGAAATCGCCCTCACCGCCGCCGAAACCGGCCACTTGGTCCTGAGCACCCTGCACACCGTGGACGCGGGCCAGTCCATCAGCCGCATCCTGGGCATGTTCTCCCGCGAAGAGGAAAAACAACTCCGCCTGCGCCTCTCGGAAATGCTCAAGTACATCGTCAGCCAGCGGCTCGTCCCCAAACGGGACGGCTCCGGGCGTTTCCTGCTCATGGAAATCATGGGCAACAACCTGCGCACCAAGGAAGCCGTGGCCCTGGGCGAAACGGAGGGACGCGACTTCTACACCATCATCCAGGACAGCCATCCCTTCGGCTGGATGACCTTTGACCAGTGCATCAGCCACGCCTATGAAACCGACGCCATCGACGAGAACACCGCCCTCGTCTACGCCACTCGCAAAGGCATCGTGCAGAGGCACATCGACCAACTCAAAAAAGAGCGGGGGGAAATCAAGAATGTCAACTCCGGCTTGCGGCTCGACGGCTCCAACCTGACCTTGCAGCCCCCCCCGAGAACGCCCCGAAACGCAACTTTTTGGGACTTTAGCCTATGTCTTCCGAACTCTTTGCCCCCGCCCGCGAATTCACCGCGCTCCTCTGCCTCGATTCCCCCGAACTGACCGAAAGCGTCACCGGGCAATTGACCCCGCTCGGCTTTGTCATCCAAACCGCCCCCACGCCGAAGGACGCGCTCACGGGATTGCACACCCAGATCTGCGACCTCGTCGTGACCTCGGAGGACTTCGGCGGCGCGGACGCCTTCTCCCACCCTGTCCTCTCCGAACTGGCCGAGTTTCCCCTCGACCTGCGGCGCTCCTCTTTTGTCATCCTGATCGGCCCAAACCGCACGTCGCAATCCGAAATCCAGGCCTTCTCGCTGAGCGTGGACATGGTCTTGCGACCGGAAGACACCCCAAAGCTCAAGGGACTGGTGGGACAAGGGCTGGCGCGCAAAGAAGCCTTTTACGCGACCTTCCGCGCCATGGAGAAACTCGTCCAGGAGGAAAGCTAGAGCATTTTACCAAAAACTATAGCCGCGTCTTGGGGCGGCGAAGGCCGTTGCAAACCGTTTGTCCCTTGGGCTGTGTTTACAAACACAGCCGCTGCGGGCCAAGCCGCCTTGCACCAGCCTTCGGCACTCCCAAGCCACTGGCCACATTTTCTTCTGTTGCAGGGCGGTCCAGAGCGCCAGGTAGTAGTTCCCTGCGCGAATGATTAACTGCTGGAAGTCGGCGCAGGTCAGGGTATGAAGCGTGCAGTCCAGCAGTTTGATCGTGACCGGCTGGTCGTTGGGTGTGCCCTTGCGGGTGAGGTGCGTGTCGAGATCGTTGAACTGCCGCCGGTCGGCGTCTTCAATCGCAATGGTGATGTTGAGCGCGACGTCGTGATAGCCTTTGGCGAGGTTCTCGTCGAACGTGTGCTGGATCTGCGCCAAGGCCGTCTGACGGGCAGCGTAGGCGGCACGAAGCGTCAGCTTGAACGCAGCGGCAAACGCGGCCTCGTCGGTGTAGTCTTTGCCATGTTCTGCGGGCGTAATATTGGTGCCATCAAAGCAGATGCCAGACGCAATGGCTCCGGCATTGTATGTTCCAAGCGTCACTCCGTCGCTACACCGGATTTTGGATAAACTTTCGGTGCCGCCGTAGTTAGCCACCCACACGTTGCTGCCGTCGAAACAGATACTCCGTGGAGTGGTCCCCGTGGCATACGCTCCCACAACCGCCCCCGTCGCCGCCGTTATCTTGGTTACGGAATTGTTGCTGGGGTTTGTCACCCAGATGTTCGTGCCATCGAAGCAAACATCGCAGGCGCTTGTGGCGCTCGGCATCGTATAGGAACCCGTAATGGTTCGGTCGGAAACCTTCACCTTGCTGACGGTATTGCTCGCCGTATTGGCAACCCACACGGAACTTCCATCGAAGCATATACCGCCTGAAGTGGTGTTCGTTGCCGCGCCGCCTACAAGCGTTCCGCTTGGAGTAAAACTTTGAACTCCGTAGGAAGAGCCTGCGGTGCTTGTCCACACGTTGGTTCCATCAAAGCACATCCCCACAGGCCCTGTACTACACCCAAAACCAAACTGGTTAGGCCATTGCAAGAGAGCCAACTTGGATAAATCGGTGGCGTTCACCGTTGCTCCCGAACCGCCAAAC
>Ga0364866_10783_pt2 | contig 12036 bp, 10 predicted proteins | sample ExccelAu500001D3_3_FD_206913 | JGI IMG/M metagenome (GOLD analysis project Ga0364866, IMG submission 206913) | Enriched cells from Trout Bog Lake Hypolimnion, Wisconsin, USA - BchlTB.Aug13.5000.01.D3 | ecosystem: Environmental > Aquatic > Freshwater > Lake > Hypolimnion/Profundal zone | place... | reverse complement strand
TACCTGTACCACCGTGCCCGAATTGGCAAAAGGATTGTTTCGTTTGGAGGGGCTCCAGCCGTTTACTACTATTTCGTTTGGTTCGGTGGCACAAGGGGCTATAATGCCACCAGGGCACATACAGAAAGAGAATACCCCGCGACTGTCGACCTGTTCAACTAAATTATAATAGGAGGGCGGTAAATCAGGTCCGCGATGTTCACAATGATATTGTGCCTGATCAATAATTTCTTGCGGATGCTCTATCCTCACACCCAAAGCAAATGGTTTTGCCTCGATTAATATATGCTGATGGTGCAGCATTTCAAAAATATCGCGCGCCGAATGTCCGGTAGCTAAAATTACTGCACTGGCATTTATTTTCTCGCCGGGGGTTATTTCAACACCTTTCGTCTTGCCGAAATCTACCAATAGTGCCGTGACTTTTGTATCAAAACGTATTTCGCCCCCGGCATTTAAAATGCTTTCGGCTATAGAAGTAATGATCTGCGGCAACTTATTGGTGCCAATGTGGGGCCGGGCATCGACTAAAATATCTTCCGTCGCTCCATGAGCTACAAATGTTTTTAGCACCGCGTTAACGTCGCCCCGTTTGGTGCTGCGGGTGTACAACTTACCGTCCGAATAGGTGCCAGCGCCGCCCTCGCCAAAGCAATAATTCGATTCGGGGTTAACCACACCCTGTTTATTGATATTGGCCAAATCGCGCCGACGTTGTTTTACATCTTTACCGCGTTCTAAAATAATGGGTCTTAATCCCATTTCAATACATTGCAGCGCGGCAAACAAACCCGCGGGACCAGCACCTACAATAATAACAGGCTTGCCATCTTTTACACTGGGATAGTTAACCGTGAAAGTTTCGGGAGTATAAACCTCATCTATAAACACTTGCACCTGCATACGGTAAACCACCTTGCGCCCACGCGCATCGATAGACCGTTTCAGCGTTTTTACGAACGATATTTTTTGCGGAGATATATTTAGCGAACCAGCCGCTAATTTCTTTAAGATGCTTTCGTTTTCATGCTGCCCCGGGAGGCAAACAATTTCTGTTTCTTTGATCATTTCCGATGCCGGGTTTTTATCCCGGATGGGGCAAAGTTATAAAAGTATCATTACAAATGCGGCGATGTTTACGATAGGGGTGCAATTCAACTTACCGCATAAGCACGGCCTACGGAACCTAAAACGGCGACGGTGTTTTTTTTCTACCAACCAGACGTCCTTACGGGACGAGTTTCGTTACACACGTCCCATCAGGACGTCTGGTTGGTAGCATAAAATTAAAGAGTTATTTGCGTTCTGTAGGAACGCTTGATATTGAAGCAGCAATTTGAATTATATCCTGCTATAGGCAATCGAAAAAAGGTCTGTTTTATTTTTTTAAATTAATAATATGCGTATAAGCGGTTTCGGGTGTAATATCGGGGAAGGCGCTGGTTAATGTGAGGGTGTGGCTTGTATGATTAGTTATAATATATTTTGCCGGATTTCGCCAGGCGGGGTAATCATATTTAAACTCGAGGGTATCGTGGGTCAATACTATATAGGTTGCGGTATCTAAATTGTTATTTTCGGAAAAATAGATGGTGCCGTTTGCTAAAAAGTTGTAATGATCTGTGGGTTTCCCAACATAATTTATACCGGTGTCGGCCCGGCCGGCCCATAAACCCCAAAATTGAGTAATGGTGGAATCATTTACGATAGTCCAGTTGCCTGTGAACGAAGTTTGAGGAAGCTGTGCATCAATACCATTTCCCTTTAAGCACGATGAAATGGTGAAAACGATACCTGCTAATATTAAAAAGTTAAAGAGCTTTTTCATAAATGAATCTTTTTTTAACCTTACGGGAGACAGGTTCAAAACGATACACCATTTATAAACTTATTGGAAGGCTCGCAGTGATTATTTGGGATAAACAAAATTCGTTTGTTCTTCTTTTGTTTTAATAGGCCGCACTTCGATGGTTGCCGAAGGAACATATTCAAATTCGGGGTTGCGCTGGGCCAGGGTGAGTGCCTCGTCGATGTCTTTGGCTCTTATGTGATAATAGCCAACCTGTACCTCTTTAGATGGGTCGACAGTAATGTTCGACCAGCCATTTTCTGTTTTGGAGATGATATAACCTTCCCTGACAATAGGCTGGGCAGCAATTAATTTATTTTCGGCTTTCAATTCCCCAATATAGACTTCACATTTTTTTATAAAAGCCAAATGCTGATCTGCCGATAAAGCCGCCTTTGCGTCACCGGCATTGCGGATGTATAACATAAATTCTGGCATGTGTTGGGCAGTTAGTTGGTGCCATAATTTTAAAAAAAATTGCGTCAAGCTTTATAATTATATAACGCCTAAACTTATCTCTATCTCAACCTGAAATGTGCTTCTCAGGAATCGAAAAAAAACTTACAAATATTTAATGAGCAAGAGTACACCGACAACAATAAACAAAATGCTTCCGCCCAATGCTTTGAGCGAGAACTCCTTTTTGCTATACGCTTTATTAAGATATGCGCTTCCGATGGTGAAAGCAAAATATGCTCCGATTAATATACAGGCAACCCCTCCTAAAATATATAAATTATTCATTTTAATTTAAAAAATTGATGGCTTAAAGGTAGTAAATTTGTTGGAATGATGATGGGGTACCGTTATATTGATACTGCACATGCGTGAAAACTTGAAAAAAATGACCAGGCAGTTAAACCCAATACCAAGCCGTTTCTTTCTTTTGTTTTTTTTATTTTCAAGCTGCCATCATTCGGTTCAAGAAAACTTAACGGGACAAGACAAAACTCAAAAACTAACATCCATAGTGTGTGCTGATCCGGCTCTCAAATGTATTCATGTATTTGTTGCTTTATGCGATAATAAATACCAGGGGATAGTACCTGTACCAGCTAAAATAGGGAATGGGCAGGACCCCGATAATAACTTGTACTGGGGTAGCGGATTCGGCGTTCGAACTTTTTTTAAAAAGAGTAAAGACTGGAAATTGATTAGAGCGGAAAAACTTAACAAGAAGGTTTTGGAACGGTTGGTTTTCAGGCATGTTTCAAAAAAATATTACCTGGTCGCAGATGCTTACGATGGGGAATTTATTAAACAAACGACAACCGACTTTTTGTACAGTTGCGCCGGCCAGTTAAAAGACACGCTACATATTGATGGCGGTATACTTGGAATTAATGGCAATGCGGGTCTGCTAGCCTATATCGGGCACGATGGTTTAATGGATTTTCAATTACCCGGCTCATTTCAAAACAAGGATCACGTTGTAAGGAAATGTATTATTTTGGCCTGTGTAAGTAAGAATTACTTTGACAGTTTTGTAAAAAGTTCAAAGGCATACCCTTTGGTTTGGACTACCGGCTTAATGTGCCCCGAAGCCTATACCTTACATGCCGCTATTGCGGGGTATATAAATAACGAGTCTGGCGAAAGTATCAGGATGCTGGCAGCGGGCGCCTATGATAAATATCAAAAATGTGGAATTCCGTTTTCTAAACGTTTGTTGGTTACCGGGAATTGAACTGTAAATATTTGTTGGCTCTTAATCTTAAAGGGGTGCAATTCAACTTGTCGCTTAAACACGAAACGTTCCGATGGAACGTAAAACTGTTTTTTTTCTACCAACCAGGTGCCCCTACAGGACGCATTTTTTGTTCTTTCGTCCCATCGGGACGTTTGGTCGGTAGCATTTAAATTAAAGAGATATTTAGCGTTCCGTAGGAACGCCTGATATTGAAGCGACAAATTGAATTGCGCCCTCTTAAAGCAAGTAGTATTTTATTTTTATATATTTGGATATGAAAAAACCTACCCTATCGCTGCTATTATTAATAGTAATAATCTCAGCCTGCCACAAATCCACAAAATTTAATGAAGTTAAATTGGGAATGCCCGCTAAAAAAGTAATTGAATTAGTTGGTGAACCCGAAACAAAAACCCCTATGTTTGTTGTTGAGTGGTGGAATTATCCCGGTGAAAACAAATTGATCGTAATGTCGCACGACAGTGTGTTGCGTGTGGTTATGGATTTAAAAGCCACGCAGGATTCTATGAAAACTCTTTTATCACATTAAGGAGGTAAAGATTAATTCTGCCCGTTGCAGTACAATCGGTCTAAGGTTCGTTGCCAAACTTAAATGAACCTTAGATCGAATTATTGCCCTTAGCCGCTTAATTCAAACAACGAGCTACATGGTAACTGAATTTTCGAAACATTGAACAATTGGAGTTGAAAATTCAATTCAGCTAAACAGACTTTTAAATTTTGAACAGGCTGCTTATCGGCCACGGCACACACGAAAACCCTGATCGGGCCCCTTGCCACTTGCTTCGTAGTTAGCCTGAAAAGAGGACGCACAGCAGAAATCGCCACCGATCCAGCCTCCTCCCCGCCAAATCCGTCCCGGAAGGTCATCGGCTGCTATGTTATTATGCCAATCCCAGCACCATTCCCTCACATTCCCCGACATATCGTAAAGCCCTAGCTCATTGGGTTTCTTGCTGCCTACAGGTTTTGTTTTATTATTGTTGCTTACCAACACAGGCCACGACCACGATCCCGTTATGTATTTATCTCCGGAGTTTTTCCAGTACCAGGCCACTTCATCTACATTATTGCTTCCGCTATAGTTATAACTCTTGCTCAATTGGCCGCCACCGGCTGCATATTCCCACTCAGTGCTTGTGGGCAATCGGTAACCGTTAGCTTCAGTATTTATGGTTACGGTCCACTTAGTATTATCCAGATCGGTTGTATTATTGGGGTCTTTTTTTTCTTTGTCGATATTATAATACTGCTTTAAGCCTTCTTTTATGCTTCGCGTGTTACAATATTCAACACAGTCGTACCAGCTTACGGTCTCAACGGGTAAATTATCGCCTTTGAACTTTGAGGGGTTACTCCCCATTATTTCCGTCCACTCCTTTTGAGTTACCTCGTATTTGCTGATATAAAAATCTGCTACCATTACATTTTTTCCGTAGTATTTAGATTTTGTATTTGTAAAAGTCCCGCCCTTTACCAGTGCAATATTGCCAGGTATTTTTTGCTTATCAGTTGCTATTTGCGAGCAAGAAATTACAACAACCATAATTGTCGCAAAGAGTGAAATTAATAATTTGCTCATTTATATGTCTTTTTTAAACTGATTGAAAAAATAATAGGCCATCACAGCCTATTATTAAAAGGTTTTTGAAATGTGAAAAGCCGGTGGCTTTGAGGCCAGCCGGCCTTATTAATATCAAATAATTGAAAAGCCTACCAAACGGTCGCGTTGATAGACCCGCTTTTGCCGCTATATGCTTCTAACGACAATATCTGGTAATTGTAGCTGCCAAAACCTTCACCGCCTGCACTCTTCCAATTGTTAACATGGTTGGCCATAGTTACGGTATGGTTTGCTCCGGTAGATGACCCACCCCAATTGTCGAGGTACTGCCAAAAAGTTGCGGTGCCCTGAATAGATGGTTGGCTTACTTGCTGATGCTTGTAAAACGAGTAGGTATGTCCATCGCTGCTTACGGTATTTACTTTCGTTCCATTTACGTTAGAACCCAATTCAACAACGTAATACTCGATCAACGGACTGGTGGTCCAGCCATAAATACCCACGCTGTTGTAACTGCCACTAAGGCTGCCAATATTGTAGCCAATGTTTTGGGCCGATCCGGTGCTCCAGCCTTTACCAACTACCACGTCGCCTACATTGCTATAAGTTGACGAGAAATTACCTGCTGAACCCTGTGTAATACTTGCGGAGCCAGTTGTGTAATACAACGACCAGAAATAACCGCCGCTGGTACCTGTGGAACGCGCGTTTTGATCGAACGCCGCAGTACGAGCCACGCCGGCTGGTGCCGCTGCCGAGCTTTCTTTTTGGCAACCTGTAAACGTTAATGAACTTGCAACGCATGCGATAACGGCTGCGCCGAACATAGCCTTCCCGGCTACTTTTTGTAGGATTTTGTTTTTTCTCATAAAGATTTTATAATTATTGGTTAAACAAACATAAAAAACTTTTTCTTAAAATGCAATCGATTGCGTTGAATAAATTTAAATTATTTTGAGTTTATTGAAATTTTTGGAAGATAAATGGTGTAAAAAGAACACGAAGTGGATGTGTTTTCACAGAATCTCCTTCGGTTTATAAGGTTAATTTTGAAGAAAATTTTACTTTTATACAATCGATTGCAATGAAATATGAACCATAGGACGTTTTTTGAGGGGTGAACGCACAGAAACTGGGTTAAGCAAAAATCCTTGCCATTTTTATTGGGCAAGGTTTTTATTACGGATAAATAATTGCGGCTTGTTATTGATTTTTACCTGATGATCATAAATTATTTTGTTTTATGATGTGAAATAGTAATCTATACTTTATCAGTATTGCTAATTCATAGGCTAAGGTAAAGAGCCTGAATTAGGATGAAGTGTTTTTTGGGACTGAGTTATTTTTTTGCTTTGTGTGTAAAATATTCCGCAGCTCTAACGGCATCTTCAAAGGGACGTGACGGCTGAACGTCAGCCTTATTGAAAATAAAAGTTACTGGAGGCATTACCGTTTTTTCGAATTGAAGCATTCTGTCTGGGTCGTAATTTCTTTGAGAATCATCATACATTACACCAAATTTTTGAAAGTTTTGTTTTGCCTCGAATAATGTCATGTAATTTGGGCCGCTAATTTTATTTAGCTCAGTAATGCCATCATCTTCCCAGAAGCAGACATTACAAATTTCCCATCCAATTCCTCGTAATGTTTTATACCCACAACATACACAGGGCAATAATTTCCGACTCTTGCCTTTTACTTCAATAGTTGTGGCGAGGTGTTTGGATAAAAAGGTTTGTAAGTAGCTGTTTGTATAAAAGCTGAACCGGTATTCAATGCTTTTTCGTGCGTGGTAATTCCCAACCTCGGGTGTTACATCCTCTATCTCCAATTCAATTTCTGCCAACGAGTTTTCAACTTGAGTTTTTCTCTCTTCTTCCGAAAGGTTTAGTAATTTGAAAAATGATGACAGTATAATTGCTTCTTTTCTGCGTAATATCATTTGTCTTGATTTTTGATAACCGCCCCTCAACTCCGGGCCAATTAATTGTCTGAATCAGAATTTACAGGATTAGAGAATTTCCAAGATGCGAATTGTATTCTGTTAATTCTTAAATTCTGTAAATTCTGATTCAGACAAATTATTATATATGCTTCGCCCCCATCACAAAAGTAATTTCCCCGCCACTCATAATATCGGTATGACTTATAAAATAACTGTTCAACACTTTCCCGTTTAGCAGTATTTTTTGCACATATACATTTTTATCGCTTTGGTTTTTGGTGTTGATGGTGAAAGTTTTCCCGTTTTCTAAATTAAGTACGGCATGGTACACCGCCGGACTCCCAATGGCATACTGATCAGATCCTGGGGCTACAGGGTAAAAGCCGAGGGCGCTAAAAATATACCAGGCGCTCATTTGTCCGGTATCATCGTTGCCGCCGAGGCCGTCGGGGGTGTTTTTGTACATCTTTTTCAGGATCATACGAATTTTATCCTGCGTTTTCCAGGGCTTGTCTGTCCAGTCGTACAGGTAGGCCACCTGGTGCGAGGGTTCGTTGCCATGCACGTAATTACCAATGATGCCATCCTTGGTAATATCTTCCGTTTCGGCGAAATATTTATCGGGCAAGTCATAGCTAAACAAGCTGTCGATATAGGTTACAAAACGTTTGTTACCGCCCATTAGTTTTATAAGTCCGGCCGGGTCATGCGGTACATAAAGGGTGTAATTCCAGGCATTGCCCTCAATAAAGCCCTGGTTAATGGTAGTAAAGGGATCAAAAGCCTTGCGGAAAGTGCCATCAACTAACTTAGGGTGCATAAACCCTGAAGCAGGGTCGTACACATTTTTATAGTTTTGCGAACGCTTAAAAAATGTATCGTAAACATCCATCCGGTTAAGCTTTTTAGCGGCTTGGGCAATACACCAATCATCATAAGCATATTCAAGTGTCGATGACACTGAGTTCCCATTTTTTTCGTCGGGGATGTAGCCCATATCTATATAATAACCAATCCCCGCATAATCGCGGTGATTAGCTGTGGTAATCGTCGCATCGAGCGCTTTGTTAGCATCAAAAGGGGCGTTGCCTTTAACAATGGCGTCGGCAATAAGCGAAACGCTATGATAGCCGCTCATACACCAGTTTTCGTTGGCCGAGTTGCTCCATACGGGCAGCATATGCTCGGCGCTTTGGTCGAAATGGGCCAGCATGCTTTTAATCATATCGGCATTGCGTGTGGGTTCAATAATATTAAAAAGCGGGTGCAAGGCACGGTGGGTATCCCATAAACTAAAAGTAGTATAATTGGTAAAACCATCGGCTTTATGTATGTTTTGATCAAGACCTTTGTACTGACCATCCGCATCCATATAAATGGTCGGGTTTATCATGGCATGGTACATCGACGTATAAAAATCCTCCTTATCATCTTTGCTGCCGTCGATTACAATTTTATGTAATTCCTTTTCCCATAATTGTTGTCCGTCGGTTTTTACTTTGTCGAAATCCCAAGCCGGAATTTCAACCTGCATATTGTTCAAAGCCCCCTCCATGCTCACTGGCGAAATGGCCATTTTTATTTTTATTTTTTCACCTTCGGCGGTGTTGAAATCGAAATAAGTCCGCAATTGTCTGCCCGCTATTTCGGGGAAGTTTTTGGTGCGGTTAAATTGTCCCCAAAAGCCGCCATACACTTCTCTTTTCGAGTAATTGCGATAACCAAATTGTTTAAATGGTTTTGAAAAAGCCATGGCGAAATAAAGTGTGCGGGTACGTGCCCAGCCATTGGTTTGCCGGTAACCGATAATTAAACTATCGTTCACCACCCGCAAATAGGTCCACACATTTTTATCAGGATAATTATAAATACCCGACATCAAATCGAGCACAATATGCGCCTGGTCGGATTTTGGGAAAGTGTATTGATGAAAACCTACACGTGCACTCGTGGTGAGTTCGGCAGTAATATTACTTTCATCCAGTTTAACTTTATAATAATTGGCTTCACTCACCTCATTTTGGTGCGAAAAGGCTGAACGGTAACCGCTGCCTGGCTTATCAGCCGTGCCGGGGTTCAGTTTTAATTCGCCCACTGTGGGCATAACCAAAAAATCACCCAGGTCCGAATGCCCTGTGCCGCTAAAATGGGTATGACTAAAGCCAACTATGGTTTTATCATCGTACTGGTAACCGGCGCAGTATTTATACACGTCGGGGTTGTATTTGCCATTGAGTTCGTAACCAACGGTATCGGTTTCCGGGCTAAGCTGCACCATGCCAAACGGCACCGTTGCCCCCGGAAAAGTATGCCCCATACGTTGCGTGCCTATAATGGGCTTTACATATTGAACTAATTTTTCAGGATTTTTTGTTTGCGCTGTAGCGATAATTGGAACAAAACTCAGGATGGTGATCAGTGTGTTTTTCATCGATGTTGTTTGAATACGGGCAATCAGTTAATCACCAAATATAAAATGAAAAGTTAAGGGTTGCTGTATAATAATTTATTGCGCCGGAGTTCTTTCTTGAAAGTGACTTAATCCAGACAGGCAATGCCATCAATTTCAAACATTGGAGAGACTACCCGAGTCACCTACCTCGCCAATATTTTAAGTTGTTGTGATAAAACATAATTATTTATGAGAAAGCAATAAAATATAACAAATTATTAATGTTTGAACACCTATTGTTTTAGTAAATTTGGACAATTCTCTGAAAGAATTAAAAATACTTTTTCTTTATAATTATGTCTTTAGATGATCCAGGCGCCGTAGTAAATAATAAACGGCAACCCAAATGTTTTATTTGTAAATCAACACTTACTGATAGGGTTGCAAGGGGCAAATTTGTAAAAACATTTTTGTTTTGGCTTCCGCTAAAAAGATATATATGCCACAGCTGCGTAGGTAAACGTTATGTATTGGAGTTTAAGAAAAGCATGTAGCTGATCATTTAAGGGCTGTTGGTTTTTCGTGTTGGTATCATCAGCAGATTCCGCCAAAATTATCTTATAGCCAGTTATATAACCTCACGATAGCTAGTGCCCCTTGTTTTTTGATTAAATGATAACTAATTCGCGCCCGTTGGTACGGGCTGGCAGTGCAATTCAATTTATCGCATAAACGCGATGCTTTCCTACGGAATGTGAGTCCGTTGTCTTTTTTTCAACCAATCCAGACATCCCCACAGGCTTACCATTAATCACTCATCCGGAAAAAAAGCATTCTAACTCATCCTGACAAAGCTATACAGCCGCAAACTGTCCGCCTTCATACATTAAGCGTACGAAAACGAACACTTTCGTAGATGTTGGTTTTTATAATCTCCTGATAATAAATAATTTAAAATATGGGTATCAATATTGGCATGGTTTATAAAAACAATAAAGATGACAACCACTGATACCCGTTTAGCAGAACTTTGGGCAGGATGCCTGAAAAACGATCGTAAACAGCAGGAACTATTATACCGCGCCTTAGCACCAAAAATGCTTGCCGTTTGCATGCGCTACGCCACCGACCGCGATGAAGCGCAAGATATTTTACAAGAAGGTTTTATAAAAATGTTTAATAACGCCCACAAATACCGTGGTGAAGGCAGCCTGGAGGGCTGGGTACGCCGTATTATGGTGCATTGCGCTATATCACGCTATCGAAAGGCAAAGTCAGTCGTATTGGTTGATGATTTTAGTGATGACAGTTTCCAGTCGACCAATCATTACAATACCCACGGTCTCGAAGTGAAGGACTTGTTAAAAATAATTCAAAAATTGCCACAGGCTTATCGCTCGGTTTTTAATATGTATGCGATAGAAGGGTATTCGCACCAGGAAATAGGCCAAACGCTGGGTATATCCGAACTATTATCGCGCACCAATTTGTGCCGTGCCCGGGCTATATTAAAAGATGCGGTAAACAAAATGAGCGGTAGCGAACAGTTTTCTTTGGCAGGATAGAAAAAGTTGTAGTAGAATTGCTGATTTAAATAATAATACTCTCCATTCACTACTCACCATTCACAACTCAAACTAAAGCAACAAAGCATCCACTGAATGTGCGTGTACAATGCCTTCGCAGGGCGACCATGAAAATATAGTAAAGCGGCCATCCTGCGAGGATACTAAGGCGACGGCATCACGCTGGTCGAATACAAATTGGGCTGCCGAAAGGTGCCTGGTGCCGCCGTTTTGCGAAGGCGCGATGATGCGTGCTTCGGTGCCAATCACAGGTTCGGTAACCAGCATTTGTTCAACGGGCAAGCCGTTGGATGATAACCCGATTTTAGCGCCAAAGGCCAGTAGTTCCAGTTGATCGTTGATGATGGTAGCACCATCAACAGCGGTGAGGCCGGCAACACTTTCAACCGTGCGGTGTATATCTTCCTGCCAAAGGGTTAATCCTTGTTCGTCGACATCTTTTTCCAACAATATCTTCAACTCGTCGAAAACCGGAACTACAGGGTAAGTAACCGGGTGAATGATAGAGTCGCGCCAGTTATCCGAGCCCGTAGGTACTACAAGCAGGGTGCCGCCATGCCCATGTGCCCGCATGGAAGCCGCGAGTTGCACCAGTACATTTACGGAATCGTGCCATCCCGATGGTGAATTAAAATCGAGCAGGGATGTAAGCATAGCCGGACAATCCGGCAGGCTTTTGCTATGTTCATCAATTATTTTTATTTCATCGCCTTTTAACACGGCAACATTTATAAATTTTCCAAAGCCATGTATCCTCCGATGTTTAACTACCAGCAAGCCAGGCTCTACTACCTCTAAAACAAAACAACAATCGGGAATGGTGCGGGTAGTTCCCCACACATAAAGTTCTCCTTCAAAATCCCAAACTCCCAAATGTATGCCCGAACGTTCTACTGCCGGGGCGAGCTTGGTTAATACATCAGGGGTAAGCAAAATGCCTTCGGCAAAAATAAGCGGCTGGCCTGCAAGTTCCGGCGGCAGGTAGGCTA